>Ga0181552_10002832_pt1 | contig 12545 bp, 11 predicted proteins | sample 011ome_18_FD_130583 | JGI IMG/M metagenome (GOLD analysis project Ga0181552, IMG submission 130583) | Coastal salt marsh microbial communities from the Groves Creek Marsh, Skidaway Island, Georgia - 011501BT metaG (megahit assembly) | ecosystem: Environmental > Aquatic > Marine > Intertidal...
ACCCATGCAATCGGCAGCTCCGCAATCTACACCTCCTCAATCTAAGCCTGCCAGCCAACCACAAGGAGCCCCAGCGGCTTCCGATAGTGGCTTTGATAGCTTTGATGATGACATTCCGTTCTAGAGTTGACCTTAGATAAGAATGTAAATATATATATCTTAAGGCCCTGTTTGTCAGGGCCTTTTTATATATATAGGGTTGTTTTGAGTGTGAATATTTATTGACAAGAAAGGGGGTAAAGGGCACATTGTAAAATGTGTAAAGAAATATAAAGGAGGAAATGATTGGGATGTATGGCGTAAGTCGTTTTGTCATGGACAGTGGAGAACGAAACTGCCTAGTGGTGGATCACTCGAATGGTCTTCCGCTGTTCTACCCCAATCTGTACCTTACAGCCCAGCTTCGTAATAGAAGCGTTGCTCATGCAACGATTGAGGCAGAAGCAAGTCACCTGGTTGTATTTCAGCGCTTTCTTGACCGGAGAGGGATAGACTTAGAAGAGCGCCTTTCTAAGAAGCAGTTTTTCAAAGACTTCGAGCTAGACGACCTTCGCGATTTCACCCAGCGCAAACTGCGCAAGCTTCCTGTTGATCCCTCCATCAGCTCTATGTTCAGCCTTGAGGAACTGGAGGAGTCGACAGATAAAGTCAGTAACGGTACACAATATGTTCGACTCACAGCGATAGCGAACTACCTGAGTTGGTTCGCAAAGCATCTCCTCGACAAGGCAGAACAGAGTGTTGTGGAACAAATTGATGTTATGTGTGAACAGATCAAGGCGCGTCGTCCTGAGAAAAAAGGAAGGAACGATAACCGGCGCGATAAGACATTGAATGACGAGCAACTGGACGTTCTGTTTGAAGTGATCCGGCTAGGCTCCGACCACAATCCATTTACAGGGTCGGTACAAAAGCGGAATCGCTTGATAATTCTTCTTCTGTTTCACCTCGGCATCCGTGGTGGCGAACTACTGAATATTCGTATCCGAGATATCGATTTCAGCAAGAATCAGCTAAAAATCGTCAGGCGGGCGGACGAGAAGGACGATACCAGAACGAATGCGCCGAATGCGAAAACACTGGGGCGGTTGTTGCCATTGGGTGATGTATTAGCAAAAGAACTACATGACTACATCACTATGGAGCGTCGCAAAGTACCCAATGCTCAACGGAACGACTACCTGATCGTTACCCACAAGGAAGGACCGACCCAAGGGCAGCCTATCTCGAAGGCCGCCTACCACAAGGTCATTGCCGTTGTTCGGGCTGTTTCTCCCCAATTGTATGCAATGTCTGGTCATATGCTTCGCCATACTTGGAACCGCAAATTTTCCGAAAAAATGGATAGCATGGACTCTGCTCTCTCAGAAGCTCGTCAGGAGCAGATACGCTCGTTCCTAATGGGGTGGAAAGAGGGCTCTGGAACTGCCGCCATTTACAATCGCCGATTCGCGGAGCAGAAAGGACATGAGGCCTCGTTGCAGATGCAGAAAAACAGCGGTACACGTGTCCCAAGGAGCTTGAATCGTGACAACTGAATTGAACACCTTGCCCTCCATAACACCTCTGCGTATCCAAGCGAAAGCAGCAGGTTATTCCTTCACGCTCCAAGATGAAGTATGGCAGCTAGATAAGAATGTAACGATTAAAGTGGGCCAAGTAGCGAAACTGTTGTCAGACACGACTCGTCACGGCTTCCTTCAAGTGATGGCGTTTTATGCCTCGGAACTATCTGGCCACCATACAAAGAGCTGTATAGAGAGATTTCAGCATATGCTGCGCTCAACGGGAGCGAACGAAATTTCTGACACTGTGTTGATTAATTATCGGGGTCTGCTCACACCGGCCACAGAGTGGTATTTGGGTACCATTCGAGGGTTCCTGAGACGTTGGCACCTACTTGGCTATCCTGGTGTTGGCAAAGACGTAATTAGACTCCTTGATGGCTGGACGCTAAAGGGAAATCGCAAGGGAGATGCGGTCAAGCGTAAAGACCCAGAAGAAGGGCCGCTTACGGATAATGAGCTGCAAGCCTTCAATGAAGGAGCGGTGCAGGCTTTCGAGCGCAATCTAATATCTCTTTCTGAACTGGCGATGTGCCTGGTTACGAGTAACACTGGTCGTCGTCCAGTACAGATCTCGCACCTTCGAATCGTGGATATTTTGTGTGGAAAGAACAAAAAGAATGAGCTCTTCTATCTCCTCAACGTCCCTCGTGGAAAGCAGGGGGATGGTTTCCGTGCGAGCTTTAAACCTTTTGCAATGACGGAAGAGCTGTGGGCAATATTGTCCGCACAGTCGAAGCAGTCAATAAAGAAGGTTGAGACCTGCCTCGGTTTCGAGTTGCAGGAGTCTGACCGCCAACAGATCCCCCTGTTTCCTGACTTCGATGTAGTGAAGCCTGTTTCATCACCTAGCGAGTACCGACAGCTACTCACAACTGACAAGCTTCATATCGCAGCAGATGAAGTCACTGATACCTTGCAATTTGTAGCTGATGCTGCAGAGGTTAAATCCGAACGTACTGGCGAAGTATTGCACGTTAATGCAAGGCGCTTCCGCTACACCACCGGAACACGGGCTGCACGAGAAGGGTTCGGGGAAATAGTAATTGCTGAACTCCTCGATCACTCCGATACACAGAACGCAGGCGTTTATGTCAAGAACATTCCTGAGCACGTCAAGCGTCTTGACGAGACTGTTGGTTTCCAGCTTGCTCCTTATGCTCAGGCCTTTGCTGGCGTACTAGTGGATACTGAAAGAGACGCCAACAGGGGTAGTGCCCCATCCAGTCGCATTCGCACGGAGGAAGGGCAAGGAGTAGGCACCTGTGGGGAATTCGGGTTTTGCGGTGCAAACGTCCCCATCCCTTGTTATACCTGCATGCATTTTCAGCCCTGGTTGGATGGTCCTCACGAAGAGGTTTACCAGAACCTGCTTATTGAGCGGGAAAGACTGATTGGTGTGACGGAAGACCTCCAGATCGCCGCAGTTCTAGACCGCAGCATTCTGGCTGTTGCAGAGGTTATTCAGCGATGTGACCAACGCCGCGAAGAACTGACTCAAGTGGGAGTGGCTGCGGATGGCTAAGATATTCCACTTCAAACCGAAAGATGCTTTGTCGGCAGCAGAAAATCTTGAGTCATTCATCAAAAAGTGTCGGCATGACTTAACGGTGTTTGGTGCGGACCTAGACTGGGATTCGGCGGTTTGGCCGAAGGTGACTGTATTCGCCAAGCTGGGAGTGACGACCCGTAGACCTTCTGTAGAGCAGGAGTTAGATACCTCTTTCTCTGAGTTCGCAAAGGCTTACTTCAGATATCAGCAGGGTCACAAACCGACAGGCACTAAAAATGAATCCAAGGCATTGAGGGCGGTCGAGGCTGCTCTCCTTCAAGTCACAGGAAGGGCGGATATTTGTAATCTATCGATTACCGTCCTTGATGAGGCTGCCAAGTTGGCTAGTCAGCACTACTCTACAGGAGCGGCTTACCACTGCGGACGTGAGATCGAGCGGTTGGCTGCCTTCGTTACCGAGAACAAGCTGGTTCCTACATCACTTCATAGCTGGCGCTCCCCAATCAAGCGCGCAGAAGACAAGAATAAAACCGGAAAAGAGGGTAAGGCAGAGAGGGAGAAGAGGCTGCCAAATGAAACTGCGCTGAACGCACTTGCAGAAATCTTTGCCAATAACCCTTCGGAAGGACGAGATATCTTCACCACATCTGTCTTTGCCATGTTGATGTCAGCTCCATCACGTATATCCGAGGTGCTGTCACTTCCAGTGGATTGTGAAGTTATAGAACGCGACCGCGATGGTGTTGAACGTTATGGTTGGCGTTTTTTCTCTGGTAAAGGGTTCGAAGGCGATATCAAGTGGATACCTACCACGATGGTTCCAGTAGCAAAGGAAGCTGTTCGTCGGCTTAAACACCTATCTGAGAATGCCCGTCAACTTGCCAAATGGATTGAGAAGAACCCGGCCAAGTTTTATCGCCATCCTGACTGTCCTACCGTGGCTGATAATACTCCACTGACAATGGAACAGGCCTGCCAGGCGCTAGGTCTGGCACATGGCACGAAGAAGGAGTGCCGTACTTCACTCAACAACCGTAAGCTTGTCCAGAAGGATGGTGTACACACTCTGGACAGTTTGTGGCAACACACTTTGGGTCGTCTCCCTAAGGAATTTCCATGGTACGACGAAGACAAAGGTATTAAATACAGCAATGCCCTATGTGTGCTTAACAAGAACCAATTTCATGGGGTTCGCGGGTGCCTGCCTGTTGAGCTGTACAAGCCAACAAATAATTTCTTTAGCTATGACCTTTCACCGCGAGAATCACTCGGTGATGGTGCTCATAATAGCATCTTTGACCACCACGGATTTAAGTCAGAGACCGGGAGTAGACTTAAACTCACTTCACATCAAGCTAGGCACCTGTTGAACACCATCGCACAACGTGGTGGCCTGTCTAATCTGGAGATCGCTAAGTGGTCTGGACGCGCAGACGTTAAGCAGAATCGTACATACAACCACATGAGCGAATATGAGCTTGTTGGCTTGGCAGAGAGCGTAGACCCATCAAAGGTGCTTTTTGGACCAGCCGGTGAGGTTAAGAAACACCTTCCGGTCGCCACGCAGGAATTTAATACCCTGGAGCACGCAGCGGCGCACATTACAGAATTCGGGTATTGCGTCCACGACTACACCATGAGCCCCTGTGAGAAGTACCGGGACTGCTTGAATTGCACTGAACAGGTCTGTGTGAAGGGCAACACTGACAATCTGGCACGTATTAAGGCCCGCTTGGAAAGAACAGAGCATTTGTACGGCCTTGCCAAGAAGGCAATCGAGCAGGGTGATATGGGGGCCGACCGCTGGTATCAGTACCATGAAAAGACTGTCACTAGGCTTCGGGAGCTGGTGTCCATTTTGGAGAATCCTGAGATTGAAGACAGTGCACAGATCAAGTTGAGGGGTAACGATTTCAGTCAGCTCCGGCGTGTCGCAGCGAAGAAGTCACAAGAAGCCGTTGAGAGCCAAAGCGAGGATGCTGCAATGCTGGAAGACCTGACAAATATACTGGGAGGTGGTTTTGGCTAGACACCTGAACACTCGTGATGTGGAAGCTATCGTCAGCCTTATCCAGGGCTGGAGCAGTGCGAAACTGACTTGGGATGCTATTTGTGAGGCTGCGGAGCCACTGGTTGGAAAGAAACCTACTAGGCAATCGCTAAACTCTCATAAAGTGATAGTGTTGGCATATCAGGTCGTGAAGAAGGAACTGAAAGATGCTGGTCCAAAGAATCCTCGTCCAGGCAGTTTGAAAAGTGCAGCTGACCGGATAGCTAAATTGGAGCGAGAACGAGATCAGTTGAAGGAAGAGAATAGAGCATATAAGCAACAATTTATTGTATGGCAGTACAATGCTTACAAAAACGGTCTCAAAGAATATCAATTAAATGCACCGCTTCCACAGATCGATCGAGAGCGTACAGATGGAGAAAAGCGATAAACTTAATCTTACAATAAGAGGTCAAGATGAAATTTCTCGGTTTGTAACCTGTAGTTGGTCCTTAATTATTATGACGAACATCCTAGGCGGACAATGAGAATTGTTTATAGACAATAAGTTGATGCTACATATTATAAAAGCTCCTCAAAAGGAGACTGTATGAAAAGTATATCTGCACTATATAAGCGCCGCATGCTTTCTTGGTCGTGCGTTAACGGCAAACTAAAAAGTAGCATATTACTATATGTGCTTGTTTCAGCAGCACTATTAATTGCGTTTACGATTAATATGGATGCGGCATATAAGCACTCACCAGGAGCCCAAAAGATTGCATCAGAATCGTTGCTTAATGGAGAGCTGAGCATTCTGCCGGAAGAGTATAAGCACGGAATGGTTGTTCAGCGAAACATCTTTGTTTTGTCGAAGGTTATATTTCCAAGCATGGAGTACGAGCAGCTAAGAAAGGTATGGATGTATGTGCTGATTTTTATTTCATCGCTATTAATTTCTGTAATATCTCTAAAATATTATGGGGAAGTTGGATTCGTGTGTGCCGCTGTGCCGACAGTACTGTATGTTTCCTTAGAAGGCTTTAGCTCCCTGTTTTTCTCGAATTTATACTGGCTTGGATTTTTGCCGGCACTTTCCTTAGTGATTCTTTTTTATGCAAACACTTCAAAAAAAATATTTTGGCTATCATTTTTTGCCGCATTAATATGGTTTTTAAGGGGATATGAGTACGCAACCTGGTATGGTCTGTTGCTAATGACTCCTTTTGTCTATCAGTTGGCACGGAAAGAGTTGTCATTTTTAGAGTTTTTGCATCACTGCTTAATCGCGTTTTTCGGGTTTTTTCTGGCGTTTGTTGTGGTGTTATCTGTCCATGCGATTGTCTTGTACATGGAGGTTGATAACTTTAGTGCATATATACATCACATGATTTCTAAAAGGGTGGTTGGTCTAGAAGGGTCTGAAATTCGTTGTTTCAACGTATCAGTTAGTAGTGATATGCGCAAGTGGATTTTGAAGGATGAAGGGCTCTACTTTGGTAGGTTAATTCACTACTTAGTCGCAATATTGTTATTGTTTCTTATTTATTATCGTGTTCGTATGAAACTGCAGCAGGATGTCAGGCGGTTGCTTTTAGCATTAATATCATGCGGATTGTGGGGATTGATTGCTGCAGTAAGCTGGTATTTTGCCGCTTTTTATCATAACTCATGTCACCATCATCTAAATGATATTCTTTACCTATTCCCAAGTGGTCTCTTTTTTACTGCGGCGTATGCTCTTGTTATACAGAGTTACTTTCACAAGAGTGAAAGAAAGTATTCTCACTGAGAATGACAAACGAAAATCTTAAATTAATAAGCGTGTGCACATAGATGTGATGTTAAAAGTATGCTCATAACAAATTATCTAGGGGTTATAGAATCCAGTAGCAGCCTTGATGAGTTGCTTGAATATTTCGAGCTTCCCCTGAATCCCTTGGATTTTTGTTGGAGTTGCTCCGGATTTTGGGTAACTGCGTCGTACAGGGATTTCACAAACATTTAACCCAATTTGCCCAGCTCTTACAGTGAGATAAAAGAGTAGTTCATAATTGACAAATATATCACGAAATGGCTGAACTCTAGGATCAAGTAAATATCTGCGCGAGTATGCACGGAAGCCATTGGTAGTGTCAGTTAACCATCTGCGCCCTGCAATACTCATTATTGGTGCATGTATTAGACGATTTCCGATCGTTCGCTCAAGTGGAGTATTCTCAGCTTTTCCTCCACGTCGATAGCGCGATCCTTGAACATAGTCGAATCCTTCTTCAAGATGCGAGACCATGTCACTTATTGCCTCGACCCCATCCTTTCCATTTCCATCAATGGTTACAATTCCCTCGTAGCCTCGCTTAACACACCAGGCATATGCCATACGTAGTTGTGCGCTGAGTCTACCTTGTCCAGTCTTAGCTAGGACTGCAGTTACTCCTGTAGTTGTTACGTAATCAGAGTTGAGTGAGTCGTCTGTTGAACCACCATCAGCCACGATTACATCAACTGGAAGACTTAAATTATTGATTTGCTGTAGCTGATTGCGTATACGTAAACCCTCGTTAATAACAGGGATCACAAGGGCATAACGATGCTTAAGTGGACGATAAATATTCTCGTTGTAGCTGGGTAACTCCCAATGGCTGTCATCTAAAGAAATGCTGTTGTTGCTCATGGGGAAGGTGCTCCCATTGATGGTTTGGCCTTGAATACGAAGAATTTACTCGCCATGAAATTTACGAAGAATGAGATTCCCGCAGCGATGATTAATATCAATAGTGCAAATTTATCAGGGAATAAGAAAATTTGTAATATATGAACCACTACAACACGGGCCAAGAGAGTAAGTATAAGTGCTCCTATATAGGCTAGGGCGCGGTTGAACGACAATGTGCTTTTGTTATTGTTAAAGGTCCAAAGTTCATGCATAACATAATTTGTTGCGGCAGCAATAAGGAAGCCGCAGACACTAGATAGTGTGAGTGGTACGGAATACTCATGAAACAATATCCAGGCAATACCTGTATCTATTATTAGACCGATGACAGCAACAGCGAAAAAACGCATGAGTTCCATGCTTAGTCTCCTGTGGAATAAGGGGTTACTGGGGTTACCGCTACGCACTGTCTCAAAATATCTCCATTTAAGTCATGCATTCCAATGCTTTGTTAGTTGTTCGGCGAGATGACAAAGGTGTCTTTCGCTGCACTAAACTCTGGCTCTGTCTTACGTACAAGCTCAAACAAGTCATAGATGTTGTCGATCTTACCCCCTAGGATGGAGATTACACGACTGTTGTGCGGCTTACGTTGATAGAGGATTGGTCTACCATCATCATATTCACTTTTCAATAGTATGGTCTTTACGTCATATATAGACTTTTCGTAGTGTGTACGCTCAAGGCAAGGCATGTAACGCTGACTGTCGCGAATCATACTAAGTACCTGTGTTCTTGGGCGTTGGTTCATGATGTAATCGTATGGGTTATCTTTCTTTTCACCATCAACCCAGCTTTCGTGAGGAGTGTAACGCACGTGAGTCAATGAATAGAGCTTATCAGAAGGATATGGCATGCAGGAAAAGAATGGACCATCCATTACGGTTACACCTAGATGTGATAGTTCTTCCGGTGGCTTGACTAGAGCAATCTCTGCCAGTTCATATTTTAGGTGTGCGAGAGGTAGATCAGCCTTTTTCAGTATCTGATTGATCTGGGCATAGGTGATATTAAAGGTGTACCGCGCCTCGATTTCTTTACCATCAGAAAGTCCTAGAACCACACTGTGAGGAGTCTCAGACAGGGTCTCTACGGTGCAGTTCATTCGTAGTTCAATCCCATTTGCCTCCAACCGTTCGGCCATGAGCTGTCGCAAAACAGAATAGTCAAATGCCATCTCTGTGCAAGAAAAGGCGCCCTCGATCATATTTTCGTCAAAAAGTGATATTTGAGTTGGTTGCGCTTTGGTAATTGGGGCGCCTATGTCATGAAACATTCGGTAAAATCGTTTTGCTGAAACCTTTGACCGACGCCGCGCTATCGCATAGAGCATCTGAAATTCATCCACCACCGCTTCTGGAAAGTCGCGCGTAAAGCGTTGGTATAATATTTTTGATTTTACCGCTGTTAGTGCAGAACGAGGGTAATGGAATCCTGTGTGAATACGAGCTTGATTGACCCGTGATGCGCGGTCTAGCAACGTATTGCCTGCTTCGAGAACAACAACACGGGCAGAGATAGAGCGTAGATAGAGAGCCAGGCAGCAGCCATAGAAACCACCGCCAACTATGACATAGTCATATTGTTGGCGTCCTTGACTCATGCTTTGTCGTGCCCGGGTCGTGAAATTTCGACTTCTACGTTGAGCTCTTGCGTTACTTTGCCAAAGAGATCGATTTTATTAACTTCATCGACTATATCGTCAATGCGCTCACGCTCAACCCTTCTTAACAGGTGCTGTAAGCCGATGCTTAGTCCAAATGTCGCACCGCCCATGAAAAATACAGATACACTTAGCATGAGTGATATTGTAAACCAGCCTGGCTCAAGCGTAGGTAATAATAACCAGGCACCCATGATGTAAAAGAAATAGAGAAACGCAGTGATAGAGGTAAGCGCAGAGAGTATAGAGACATAGAATAAAAGTCGAGGTGCGAGATTAATTAGAATTGTATGTATTAAAGTGAGGCGTCGACTAAAATCACTTGAAATTAGTGGCTTGGTTATTTCTTTGTTGGCAGTTACAAAAAAAATGGGAGTATTGTTGTCGCGAGGGGGAAATCGTAACGCAAGTTCCTTGTCAGGATGAGCTAACAGATGATTGAGTATTGTTCGGGGAAAAGTTGCAGTCTGCATGGTGCGTAAGTCGACCTTGAAACCAGCACCATGCCCTAGCGCTACTAACGGAGCATTAAGGATGTGCTCTATTGGAAAGAAATTACTCCGTTGTGTCATCATGATCTGGTCACTTTTACATGTTTCCTCCAGCATGTTGACCAAATCTATATAGGGTAATTCATCGGCAGAGACTAACGCGACAATGTCGCCAATCGCTTCGCTTGCAACAATGACACGTTTTCGATAATGCTGAGTGCCTGAACGAACCTTGAAAAGACGTAGGTTGCTCACCTCATGTACAAGAGGCAAAAAATCCTCTGCGTCTTCTGCATCACAAGTTAGTACGAACTCCCAGAAAGCGAAACGAGCGCTTATCTCACTCGCGAGTTTGCGTACAGAATCAAATCTATCGGTGTCTTTGGGTAGGTCTGCAAAGCAGACTGAAATCAGGATATCTTCACGGCGTTTATGGCTGGATGCAGACTGTTTCATGCGACCCCCACTTTGGTCGCTGCTCGGGCGAGACGTTCCACGCATGTTCTAAGCTCACCGAGACCCCCTTGTGGTGCTTTCATCTCTATAGAAACAGCACGATTATAACCTGCGACCTTTAATGCCTTGAGAATCGTTTCCGCTTGTTTCTCATCCGCAGGAGCCGGATTGAGGTTAGGTTCACTGATATGTACATGGCTGAGCTTCATGCATATAGAAGAAATCTGTTCAGGTGTGCTACCAAACTCTCCGTTCATATGCATTGCACCTATATCAAGTATCACTTTAACTGCTGGGTGATTTACTTCTGAGACAAAGGAGCTTGCTTCTTCCAAGGTATTTAAAAAATTCGTTCCATAGGCAGCTGGATTACTCTCAATGGCCAGTAAAGTGTTGGCGGCCTGTGCTGTGTCACCCATCCGACGAAAAAGCATAGCAGCCTCACTCCATGCATCTTCCTTGGACATATCTCTGGGCACAATACGCTGTTTTGGTGAACCAAACACCAAGTTAGGAATACCCACGCGACCAGCGAGATTGATGGCACGTTCAATGCCAGTCTCAAAACGTGATCGCGCTTCCACACTCTCAAAGAGTGCTGCTCCTTCCACACCAAAAAGCAGTGACTGCATTGAAACGAGCGAAAGGCCTGCATCATGAATCTCTTCTAAGGCGCGGATGATGACTTGTTCTGTAGGATTAAAAGGATCGTCGGCATCATGGAAGAGTAAGCCTGGTGCTATTTCCAGGCCAGAAAACCCGAATTCCGTGAGTAACTGATAGGCACTGAGCCGATCTTTCGGCATCCAAGCAATGTTAGAAACAGCGAGTTTCATCGGCTTTCGCGCTCTCTTTTAAAAAATGATTCAAGTCGGGTCATTACTATTTCGGCGTCATCGAGATAGGGGCCTTTGCGTCCCCATAGATGGGCATAGGTTGTGTACATGTCTTCCTTGTGTAAACGAGCATTAGTCTCTGGCATATCAAAGCCTAACAATCGTTTATGTATATCAGCGGCCTTAAGCGGAGGCATTGCAAGGTGTAATACGTTAAGATCTGCTTTTGTAGCAATAGCAATATCGTTCCAAAGTCGCGTCATATCGTAGTATTGATATGTTGTCTCGCGATTATGGAATTGTGTGGCAGAGTAGCCAAGTTCTGTTACTGCAGTTTCTAGTGCTTTGCGGTTTTTATCCTTTGCTAACTCAGCACGGTCTATCTTATGCATACCGGTGCTTTGGTCAGGGCTATAAATTTTATCAAGAAGCTCCACCTCTGTTGAATCTAAGACAGACTGCAAAGCAGCGAATTTCTCTATCGTTAGAAGAGTTGGTACGGGATTAAGAAGGTCGAAGATGAAATTTTTGCGTAGGCCTTCGCCAAAAAGGGCAGGTAGCCGGACCACAAGACAGTTATCGAAATGCTCTTCACAGAATGCTTCGAGTACGCGTCGATGCTTTCCATAGGCCAGCTTGGTTTGAAAGGCACTCGTGTTCTCATCATCATGTGCTGCGAAATCTGCTAGCACTGCTATAGACGAGATGAGGACAAACCGCTTCGTTTTAATCGTCTCAAGATGTTCGATAAGAGCATTAACCTTGTTGAGATCCACATCTGGTAGCATATTTGCTTCGAACATTGAACCGGGTGCCGCGGCGCACACTACGGTATTAAACTCGGGTGCTCCCACCTCATCAATATTAGAGCTGTTGAAGAGACATTTAAAAGAATGCTGTCTCTGGAGTTGGCCACCAACAAAGCCTGAGTATCCAATTAATGCATCCACTTTGACACCTTTTCTTATTTTATGGCCTACAGACGTGACGTACTCACATCAGGTTGATGTATGAAAGTTCATAGTATTGTAACTAGTGGTATATATAAAAGGTATCTTTAAGAAGTGTAAAATTCTTTATTTCACCAAGCCAAAACTTAACCAAATACTTTACAAAAATATGTAATATTAATCATAATATATTGATATTAATGAAATTATAAGTATTTCCGGTAGTCTCGTGGTAAATGTAACCGTTCTAAACGCTCAGATTATCACCTCATACAAAAAAGCCCGCTGATATGCGGGCTTTTAAATTTAGACTGAGAAAACAGACCATACAAAATCAAACCTGAATAGGCCGCCCTAATACTTTC
>Ga0181552_10002843_pt1 | contig 12511 bp, 8 predicted proteins | sample 011ome_18_FD_130583 | JGI IMG/M metagenome (GOLD analysis project Ga0181552, IMG submission 130583) | Coastal salt marsh microbial communities from the Groves Creek Marsh, Skidaway Island, Georgia - 011501BT metaG (megahit assembly) | ecosystem: Environmental > Aquatic > Marine > Intertidal zone...
TATTGCATAGCTTTTGAGTTATGAATCATTGTGTATTGGAAAAACACGTAATTACATATAAAAATCAATTTTGTTTTTAATATTTTTATTTTGTATTAAATATATGTTTTTAAGAATAAACATTACGTATGAAAACCTGTACAGAATTCAATTCACTGTTTTTACAAACAATGAAATCAAATATTTCTGAAGAAATAAATCATATAAAATATACAGTAGATACACATCCAAGTTTAAAACTAGATCCATTGTATATTGATTCAACTTTTAGAGATAAATATCGTGAAATAAAAACGTTAGAAGATCTCATAACATTTTCAAAAAAATCAAAAATGTTTTCCAATGCAAAATATACTTTCGATATTAAAATGTTGTATTCCATTACGCCTGCTCTTATTCGCCTAAATAAAATGATTGGAATGAAACATGTAAAAAATCAAATAATGCAACAAGTATTATATTATTTACAAAATTTGCATAACGACAATGACTTCTTACATATGGTTATTTATGGACCACCTGGATCGGGTAAAACTGATTTAGCAGGATGCATTGGAAAAATTTTCAAAGAACTCAATGTTTTACCGAAGTCAACCTTTAAAAAGGTAACACGAGCAGATTTAGTTGCTGGTTATCTAGGTCAAACTGCTATAAAAACGAAAACTATAGTTGAAGAAGCTATTGGAGGAGTTTTATTTATCGATGAAGCGTATTCCTTAGGAAACACAGATAAAATAGACTCATTTTCGAAAGAATGTATGGATACATTATGTGAAATGCTAAGTGATCACAAAAATAACTTGATGGTTATAATAGCTGGTTATGAAGAAGAATTAAACTCTTGTTTTTTTCAAGCAAATCAAGGATTAAAGTCTCGATTTCAATGGCAATATCATTTAGAAAAATATTCATATACTGAACTCTTTCAAATTTTTCATACAAAAGTGAAAACAGACAATTGGAAACTATATGAAACAGATGTGGAAAAAATGCATATACTTTTTAAAGAAAATTTTAAATATTTCAAATTTCAAGGAAGAGATATGGAGAGCCTGTTTTCTAAAGTGAAAATATATCATAGTCAGAGATTATTTTGTTCGAATGAATATGTACAAAAGAAAACACTTACATTAAAAGATGTAAAAAAGGGAATAGAAGAATTCATAAAACATACAAATGTGAAAAAAAACGACAATCAATTTGCATTTAATATGTATTGTTAATATGTGTTTAATATACAATGGAAGAAAAATCAGTGACAATAGAAGGTTTGAATTTTACTGATATCACGAAACCAACACGCAAAACCACAAAACAAAAACCCAAATCAAACACGAGTTTGAAAAAACAATTAATTCAACGTTTGGCCAAATACAGAAGTGATTTAAAAGCAGGCGGAAAATCAAATAATTCTGAATCCCAGGAAGAATCAAATACTTTCGACACAACAATGCATACATTGAATCTTTTGGAAGATAACTATCAGAAATCACAGAACAAAACCCAAACTAATTCAGAATCGTTTAAATTGGATTTGGTAGAATCTGATTTTGATACCCATGTAAAAACTGTCCAAAAAGAACCAAATTATGGTTGTTTAAAAAAAGGAAGAAAAAAAACTCTGAAACAAATACAAAATGATACAGCACACCATGATGTAATGTTTCAGCCAACAAATGAAACAGTTTCTATAGATCAAATCGATATACGACTTAAAGAACGACAAAAAAAGTTCTTGGATATGAAGAAAAAACGCAAAAAAGAACTGAATCATGCGTCACCTGAATTATCTACACAACAGCCTCAAAATACTACTACACCAAGTAAAGGGGGGAAAGCAAAGAAAACAAAAAAGGTGAAAAAAATCAAGAAAACATGTAGGATTGGAAAATATGATGGAAAAGTTGTGGTATTGTTGCCTAATAAAAAAACACGCAAAAAAATACATGACGATATAATTCAAATAGATACAATTCCGGTTTATAAAATTAAAGAGTATCTTCGTGCAAAAAAAATGATAAAACCTGGATGCACAGCACCTGAAAATGTTCTACGTGAAACCATGAAAAATACAATTTTGAGTGGTGATGTAGAAAAAGATCAAGAATCTATCCAAATTGCAGATATACTCGAATAATAAGAACTATTTAAAGATTAAATTATAAACAACAATGAGAGAAACGACATATGTCTATCATTCAATCTTATTTTAATGAAACAGATATACTTCAAAAGAAATATGGCAAGCGTTCAATCGTATTAATGCAAGTTGGATCATTTTTTGAAGTATATGGATATAAAAATGTAGACACTGGTGCAATATACGGTAGTGAGATTGTGGAATTTAAAACAATTTGCGATTTTAACATGTCTGTGAAAAAAGGAGTGAGAGGTTGTGACGAAAATACACATGTTCTTATGGCTGGATTTCCGGAGTATCAAATTGACAAATACATTGAAAAATTGCAGAGACACAATTTTACAGTCGCAATATATACGCAATACAAAACGGATAAAGGACATGATCGTAAACTAGATGTAATTTGTTCTCCAGGTACATTTTTCAGTATAACTGAACCCCAACATTCACAGTACATCATGTGTTTTCGATTTATGATTCGGAATATTAGTAAATTAAACAAAATCGAAATGCTCTATATTGGTATTTCTCTCATTAATATTGTTACCGGTCATACAAAATATGCTGAGATGAAAACCGAGTACAAGAAAGATCCGTCTTCGTATGATTATCTAGAGCGCATGGTTTCGATCTATACTCCAAAAGAATATATATGTGTGTTTGATTCTGACCAATATACACAAGAACAAATTCAAAATACATTGTCTTATATTGGACTACACGATGTGTATGGTCATCTAGTAGATATTCAGGACGAAAAGAATCCGTTGTCATTGTCTTATATTCGTTGCGAAAAACAAACATATCAGCACGAAATATTGCAACAATATTGTAAGGTACCAGACATCGAATTCTATATTGAAAAATGTGGATTTCACGAGAAGCAAATTGCGTGTCAATGTTTTGTATTTTTACTGGATTTTGTCTTCGAACACGATCCAATGTTAATTCATAAAATAAAACATCCTGAATTTGAATTTCAAGAGAGTGATTTGTATATGGCGAACCATTCTCTAAAGCAATTGAATATAATATCAGAAAGTACATACCATAACAAGACAAATTCGGTCTTGGACTTTACCAATAGAACTATTTGTCCAATGGGTAAACGGTTATTTGAACATTATTTATTGCACCCGATTACTGATGAAACTACTTTAAACAATCGTTATGATTCTATTGAACATGCATTGAAAAATATGCAAACATTGTTAAAGGTAAGAAAAGAGTTGCATGAAGTTGGAGATATACAAAAATGTATGCGAGCGATTCAAATTGGAAAATATAATTTCGGTCACATTCAGCAATTACACCATTCACTTCGATACTGTCAAACCATATTAGAGTCATTGTTCGCAACTGAAAATACTGAAAAATATCATATATCTTGTAATGAATCGTTGAAAGACATTAAACATGTATTGCAGTTTTTTGAAACAGAATATAATGCAAATTACGACACCAAACTATATGAATATCAGTCCGATGATATAGAAGGATATCATTTATATGCTTCTAATTATTTTCAGAAAGGTAAATATACAGAAGTAGATTTGAAAGAAAAACAATGGATAGAATCTGTAGAAAAAATTCATGCTATTCGTGACTACATTTGTAATATATTTCAATCACTGAAAAATAAAAATGTACAAAATGGATGTAAAATTCACACCATGGATAAAACCGGATACTACTTGAAAACCACAGCTACACGATCTAAGATTTTGCAACAGTATTTAACGAAAATACCGGATCCCATAATGATTCAATTTAATTCAAAGTTTACACATATGAGAGAAATGTTTCATATTGAAAATTCGTTTCAATTCATACAATGCAATAGCAACGAAAAACGCATCGAAAATAAGCAATTACAATCATTGTTAGTAAATGTATTCATATATAAAAACGAATTTTTTGATTACCGTGCCAAGACACTGAAATCAAGTGCACAAAAGATTATTGAATTCACAGATAAAATAGATAAGATTGTAGATACCATTGCGTATATTGATGTCGTCATGGGTAATGCAATACATGCAAAAGAAAATAATTATTGTCGTCCAATTATTCAGAATTTACCAAACACTTCATCCTATCTTAAAGCGAAAACTATGCGACACCCACTCATAGAAGTTCTTCAAACTTCTGAAACCTATGTTGCCAATGATGTCGAATTCAATAAAAACAATGAGGGATTACTCTTGTTCGGGACAAACGCAGTAGGAAAAAGCAGCCTGATCAAAGCCGTTGGTATATGTTTAATCATGGCACAATCCGGATTATTTGTTCCGTGTAGCACATTTGAATACAAACCGTTTACAAAAATATTCACTCGTATTTTAGGTAATGATAATATTTTTAAAGGGTTATCTACATTTGCAGTAGAAATGTCTGAATTGAACACAATATTGCGTCATTCAGATGAAAACAGTATAGTTCTAGGTGACGAATTATGTAGCGGCACTGAACTTGGATCTGCAATCAGTATCTTCGTGGCCGGATTAATGCACCTTAGCGAAAAACACGCAAAATATATGTTTGCCACTCATTTTCATGAAATTACAGAAATGCCCGAAATCAAGCATATTTCAACTTTACAACTATGTCATTTAGCAGTAACATTCGATCCAAAAACGAAACATCTATTGTATGATCGAAAATTACAACCAGGACCAGGCAATAATCTATACGGTTTAGAAGTATGCAAATCAATGCTGTTGCCTAAATCCTTTTTAGAAACCGCAAATGCTATTCGACTACAAAAAGATCCAAAATATAGAAAAATATCAGGTCGCTCTGTATCCAAATACAATACCCAAAAAATTAAAACAAATTGCGAATTGTGTGGTGAAATATCTTGCGATATTCATCATCTAAAGTATCAAATGTACAGCGATAAATTCGGTTTCATTGATAATGTTCCGGTTCATCATAAAGCTAATCTATTAAGTTTATGTAAAAAATGTCATGATTCTATACACTCGAAACAAACAGAATATCGTAAAGTGAAAACAACGCAAGGTATACAACTACAAGAGATTCACTGATAGCTATTTTTAATTCTCTTCTCATAATAAAAATAATGACTTCGACTTTGAAATCAAAATCATTTCTCTCGTCTATCCGGCAAACCGGTACAACTATTTCTAAATCATCGAATCAAGGAACGAAAACAAATAATTTCATTTTGGCGATAGTTTTGTTTATGCAAAGTCATTGGGATAATTTATTTATGGTTGTTCTTACAATGTTTATTGCGTTCACTGTATTTCAAATACATGGATTAAATTTCAAAAATCTGGATGTACAAACAAAAAAATTATCTTATACATTTCAAAAACCACCACAACTCTTTTTTCCAATACCAGACGATATTTCATTTGCATCAATTTTTCAAAGTTACAGTATTCCATACGAATCTCCTCCCGACACAAGTAATTTTGAATTCAACATTCCAGAATAAAATAGAAAATTGATCAATAAATAATATAGATATATATATACTAATTAAATATTGACTCAGTATGATTATTCCAGTTAAATGTTTCACATGTGGTAAAGTATTGGCTGACAAGTATCGATATTTTAAACGAACAACCAAAGAAAGAAAGGGGAAGGAAAACACAAATATTTACTTAACAATGGAAAATATGGAAAAATCAATCGAAGCTATTGTATTAGATGAAATTGGAATCAAGAAGATGTGTTGTAGGAGGCATATGTTAACACATGTCGATGTAATTTAATTTTCTTTCTATATAATATAGATATGAAATTAATCAATAAATTAAATTCATATTGCGGACCGTTCAAGTTTTATCTAGTAACATTTATTTTAGCGCTTGTTCTGACACTATTTCAAAACTTAGAAACTGCACAAAATGAATTTTGTATCGGCAATAAAAGATGTACACTTCATAATTACAGTAAACTACACATTATTTTAGTAAAGGTAGTAGCGTCTAGTTTTTGGCTGTTTGTTCTCCATACTTTATGTGTACACAATTACAAAACTTTGGCATGGGCTATTGTATTATTGCCTTGGTTAATCATAATGATTGGGGGAGCTTACCTGACTGTTCAAGGAGTACTAAAATAAAGTTGTACACAAAAAAATATATCATGTGATATATATACCAATGAATTATTTGGAGAAACGATACAATTCTTTTTTGATGTCATGTAGCCCAGCACAATTTTATATGGTTATTTCTCTCATTTCCATTGTTGTTATTTTATTGCAAAATTTAATTGAATCATATAAATATTGTCTCGGTAATTATACATGTTCTCTTGATTATTCGAATATATTTGTATTTTTTGTAAAAATCGCTTATGTTGTTGTTTGGACGATTATTCTAGAAAGTTTATGCAAAAATGGACATAAAAAATTGGCGTGGGGATTGGTACTATTTCCTTATTTGTTAATGTTTGTTTTGCTTTCGTGGTTTATGATATAATATAGTTATGATGAAAAGTATTTAATTTGTAGTGAATTATATAAGATACAAATGAAATACTCTGATTGGGATATTATTAATACGTTGTTTCGAGATAATCCAGATATATTAGTAAAGCATCATTTAGATTCGTTCAATTCTTTTTTTTTCAAGGGAATTCCCAATATAATCCAATATTATAATCCCGTTATTGTTGTTGATTCTAGTAGTATGGTTGATAATAATACATATGCTAGTGAAATTCATTTGTATTTGGGAGGAAAAAACGCAACAGATATATATTACGGAAAACCGATAATTCACGAAGAAGATGGCGAACAACATTATATGTATCCGAATGAGGCACGATTGAAAAATATGACCTATGCAAGTTCGATTCATTATGATATTGAAGTAGATGTAATCACACGGACTTTAGTGGATGGTGTCGTGAAACAAAATGTAGAATCATTCACTTTAAATAAAGTGTATTTTTGTAAAATTCCAATTATGCTTCAGTCTAAATTATGCATTTTAAATGAAATGTCAAAAGAGACAAAATATCAATTCGGCGAGTGCAAAAATGATCCTGGAGGATATTTTATCGTGGATGGCAAAGAAAAAGTTATTGTAAATCAAGAAAAATTTGGAGATAACCTGTTGTATCTAAGAAAAGCAAATGCAAAGGATGAAAACTACTCGTACTATGCCGATATGAGAACAGTGTCAGAAGATCCGTCAAAACCGAAACGAACATTATCGGTAGCATTGGTTAAATCCAATCCATTAAAACAATCTACAAGTACAGATGAAGAAGATCATAATATTAAAGATGATGGTGTATTAAGTAAAAACAATATTGTTGTGTTTGTACCCAATGTCCGAAAACCTATTCCACTTTTTATTCTTATGCGTGCATTAGGCATTGAATCTGACAAAGAAATAATAGAAATGTGTTTATTGGATTTGCATGCAGATGATAATTTAATCGATTTCTTTATTCCAAGTATATACGATGCCGGAAGTATTTTTACTCAAAAAGACGCAATCACGTACATCAAATTATTAATCAAACATAAAACCAAAGAAGCTGTATTAGAAATTTTGTTGGATTATTTGTTACCTAATATATCTGGCAATTTCTTGAATAAAGCATACATTATTGGCTACATGGTAAAACGGTTGATATATGTAGCTACAAATCGTGAACTACCTACAGACAGAGACAGCTTTCGATACAAACGAATTGAAACAACTGGTATGTTGTTATATGAATTATTTCAGGAATATTACCGTCTTCATGTCAAATCTATTAAAACCGTAATTGATGTCTACTCTAGTAACAAAGATAATTCGTTTGAAGATGTTATTAAATTGATAAAAGCTAATTATAATGATATTTTCATCGTAAAAACGGTAGAAAAGGGTATCATGAAAGGATTTAAAGGGAATTGGGGGTCATTGTCCTATACTAAAAAAGAAGGCGTGGTTCAAGATTTGAACAGGTTATCGTTTCTTTCTAGTATAGCACATTTGCGTAAATTGAATTTAAACATGGATTCTAGTGCAAAAATAGTGAAACCACGACTTTTGCATTCTAGTCATTATGGTATAGTGTGTCCAGTGCATACTCCAGACGGAGGAAATATTGGTTTCCACAAGCATTTGTCTATTGGAGCATACATTACAGCAGGAATATCATCAAGTGCATTTATGCAATATTTATTGAAACACAATGTAAAGGAACTCCATATTTTGTCTCCTTCTGATATAAAATCTGCACAAAAAATATTTTTGAATGGTAATTGGATTGGTATTCACACCGATCCAGTACATTTGGTAAATAAATTTAAAAACGATCGACGACTGGGATACATTTCTGTGTTCACTAACATTTACTGGGATATCCAGCGGCATGAGATATATTTCGCAACGGATTCAGGTAGATTATGTCGACCGATTCTGTATATTTCTCGGGATAAAGGTGCTCTCAGAATCAGTAATGATGTTAACATCGAAAATGATAATTTGTCGTGGAAACATCTAGTAGACAATTTGAGTGGTGATTATAATAATAATACACGACCATTGGAATACGATTATGTTGAGAAGATTGGTGATGATACTACAAAGCATGCTCCCAGTATGATCGAATATGTAGATACACTGGAAACAGAAGGATCGTATATTGCCATGTACGAAAAAGATATTGATAGCTATCACACTCATCTTGAGATTCATCCTTCTTTGATGTTAAGTGTATTAGGAAACATGATAATTTTTCCTGAAAATAATCAGCTTCCTAGAGATCTTTTTTCTTGCGGTCAAAGTAAACAGGCCGTTTCTCTCTATCATTCAAATTTTTTCAATCGAATTGATACATTGGGTGTTGTTTTGAATTATGGACAAAATCCAATTGTTAAAAGTCGCTATTTAGACTATGTTTGCAATTCACAACATCCATATGGCGAAAATGTGATCGTAGCTATAGCATGTTATTCTGGATACAATGTGGAAGATGCACTGATTTTCAATCAAGCTTCAGTAGATAGAGGTTTATTCCGGACAACATATTATAAATTGTACGAAGATCGTGAATCTAGCGATAATGTAGCCGAATCGGAATTAAACGCAAAGTTTTTGAATGTTTTAGATAACGATGTCACAAACATCAAGGCTGATTATGATTACAATAACCTCAATGCAGATGGTATCATCGAAGAAAATACAAAATTAACAGATAAAATGATATTGGTGGGGAAGGCTGTAGAAACGAAAACCGGTGAGTATGTAGATAAATCGATGAAAACCAAAAAGGGTCAAATTGGATTTGTCGATAAATCATTCATAACTGATGCTGAAGATGGATTTCGCATTGCCAAGATACGAGTTCGAGAAGAGAGAATACCATCAATCGGGGATAAATTGTGTTCACGAGCAGGACAAAAGGGTACGATTGGGATTATATTACCAGAAGAGGATATGCCATTTACGGAAGACGGTATCCGTCCTGATGTGATTATGAATCCACACGCAATACCTTCACGCATGACAATTGGTCATCTAGTTGAATGCATTATAGGAAAAGTATGTGTAATGAAAGGTTACTACGGAGATTGTACTGCATTTGAACAAAAAGAATCTAAATTAAAAGAGTTTGGAAATGCGTTGAAAGAATGTGGGTTTCATTCGTCTGGAAATCAAATACTCACAAGTGGTTTTACTGGTGAACAACTCGAAAGCAGTATTTTCTTTGGACCCAATTATTATTTGCGACTGAAACACATGGTGAAAGATAAAATTAATTACAGACATACTGGTCCACGATCATCTTTAACACGACAAACGGTACAAGGTAGATCAAATGATGGTGGTTTAAGAATAGGGGAAATGGAAAGAGATGGGCTTATTGCTCATGGTATGACTGCGTTTGTACAAGATTCTATGATGAAAAGAGGTGATGCGTATTCGTTGGCGGTATGCAATCATACAGGCAAAATTGCTGTATACAATGAATCTGAAAATATTATGTATAGTTTACATGCCGATGGTCCATTGTATTTTGATCATTTAGATGATCCTGATTTAGATACTAGAGCCAGACATATTTCACGATTTGGAAAATCGTTTAGCATTGTGCATATACCATATTCTATGAAACTGTTAATGCAAGAATTGTTGGCTATGAATGTTTCCATGCATATCATAACAGATGCAAATGTAAATCATTTGATGGATATGAACAAAAACGATAAATACGGGAAAAAATTAAAAAGTTATGAAGCTATATATAAGGAACTCGTTAAAAAAAATACATCTAAAGATACAAGAATTACTACTACCTCAAACCCTGATAAACTACCTCGACGAAACTTAGTCATTATTGTTCCTTATTTTTTGGAAACTAAAACAATAAATATTCCTCATCAAAACAGAAAAGAACATCTAGTTCGATTCAAAACACACATGAAAACATTTATTGAAAAGGCTCAAGAATATGCTAAACGAGAGAAACGCATTCATTTAAATATGGATATAATGATAATTGAACAAAACTATAATCAAAACGAGCTTCAAAAAATAAATCGCGGAGCATTACTGAATACTGGTTATTTTCTTGCAAAGAACCGAAGTACATACGATGCATACATGTTTCATGATATTGATTTACTCCCAGCTGATAGTATGATTACAAGATATGTTGAATCATTACTGTTGGTGAAAGAATATCCATTTGTACATCTATCGAATATAAAAAAATATGGACAAATAGGAAATAGACACATTGGTGGTGTTTTAGTGGTAGACAATATGATTTTCGAAAATGTGAATGGATATCCAAATTATTTTGAAGGATGGGGGGGAGAAGATGAAGCCTTTTTGAAAAGGGTGGAAAGATATTTATCTGCACAAAACCAGGATGTAAATCTGGATAAAATGATATTTAGGTATCCATTAGAAGAGAGTACATTTGAAGATTTAGAAAAGAATTCATTAAAAGAAAAATATCAGTTGGTTCAATCCTTTCAAATAAAAAATGACAATATTAAACAATCGCATGATTTGGACATGAACTTACATAATAGTAACGGATATATAAATGCAGAAGAAAATGTACTCTATACATTGGTAGATAAAACACAAGAATATTATCCTACGATATACACATATATTGTTGATTTCATTCCACAACATACATCGTACGATCTAGTTTCAAAACCCGTTATGAATCCACTAGTAAATAAACAAGATATGGAGACACTCACAGAGCTTCCGCGAACAAAGAACAATGACGAAACAGAATTAAATTACGATTCTACATCTGGTTCAGAAACAATTATTGAGACTGATACAAATAACGAAGATAACATTAGTGATTTGAATGATACAGATGATGTAAATAATATCGAAAACGATAAAAAAATCAACCAAAAAGAATTTTTTGTAAATACAGATGAACCAGATGAAACAATATCTCCTCTGAAAATATTGGAAAATGTAACATTGTCGGTAAAAGATGTGTCAAATAGTTTGGCTGAAAAACTACCAAATATCATTAATATGCAAAATGATGCAAATGAAAATGAAAATGAAAATACAAATGAGGATCAAAATCCAAAGGAGGACGAAACAAATTCCAAAATAATCACAGCCGAGATTAACAATTAAAATTGAAATAAATAAATTAAATATATACTCTATATAATTACTATTGGACATGAATACTCAATCTGCTAGCACCCTGATATCATATATTCAGTTTTCTAGAGAAAATCTATGCAAACAACTGAAATATCGAGGTTTCATTGTGGATGAATATTTGAATACAAGTATTGAAGATATTCATATGTTATACAATCAAGAGCAACTTGATATGTATGTAGAAAATGAAGATAATACCATGCGTGTTTATGTAAAATATTTCATGGATAAAGCACTTCGAGAGAATCACATCCAAAATATGATCGAAGATATCAAAATTCATGAAAAAGACAATACAAAATACGACATTATTATTGTAGCAAAAACTGACGCAAACAAATCCATTTTAGGAGTATTGAATCATATTTATCATAATGATGGTATTTATGTTTGTGTTCGTAGTATACGAAGTCTCCAATACAATATACTAGATCATGAACTAGTACCAAAACATAAACAAGTAGCGAAAGATGCGATATACAAATTGTATAATATTCAAGATGATAGCCAAATTCCAGAAATATCAATGTTTGATCCAGTTGCACAAGCTATTGGTTTGCGACCCAAACAACTATGTGAAATTACAAGGAAAAGCAAAACTGCTATTTATTCAAAATATTATAGAATATGTGTGTAAAATAAATATATGTTCATTATGTAATACTATATGGGTGAAATAGATAATATTCTAGAAAAACGACGTAAGCAATTAAATGATCTTTTGAAA
>Ga0181552_10002851_pt1 | contig 12500 bp, 9 predicted proteins | sample 011ome_18_FD_130583 | JGI IMG/M metagenome (GOLD analysis project Ga0181552, IMG submission 130583) | Coastal salt marsh microbial communities from the Groves Creek Marsh, Skidaway Island, Georgia - 011501BT metaG (megahit assembly) | ecosystem: Environmental > Aquatic > Marine > Intertidal zone...
GCAGAGATTAATTCAACTAGAGAAGACATTTTGAGGCTTGTTCTAGTTTCTCGTTTGAGGTCTTTATGTTTCAATTTTTTTATTAGTTGTTCTAGTTTCTCGTTTGCGGTCAGTGTGGATTTATAATAATCATTATGTTATTATAAATTGTGTATTAATATAAATTGTGTATTAATATAAATTGTGTATTAATATAAATTGTGTATTAATAGTTAATCATTATACATTCGTTGCAGTTTTCATAAACCATCTAGTAGATAAGTATTTGTTGGTAACATCAGTGCTTCCCAAGTTAGCAGTGACAAACGATGTATTCGGTCCTTTATTAACAATGCTCTGTATTTTACTCGTTCCCAATGCTTCTTCAAAATATCTTAATGCTGACGTATTACCATCAAACCCGCCATTCATCGAAACATATACATCTCCATAATTTTGTCGAGGAACACCAGCAAGCATATGCCGTTTCACTAAAGTGCCATTAATGTATACATCTAATTGATTTTGTTTAGTAACACGAATAATAACGTTCACCCATTTATGTAACGGTAAATCTTTCACTATAATTTCTTCATTAATTTTTTCAAAAGAATTCATAAATATTTTTAAACCTGCCATATCACCCTTTCCATTTCCATCTAATCGCGGGGTAATGTATAATCCAGGACTGTTATTAGGGAAATTAACACCTTCTTCACCACCACCAGTGCCATCTTTAGATATATTGTCATTACCTTTATGGAAGACATGCTTCATTTCATTTTCCTTAACTGAAAAATCATTGACAAAAATCCACACCGACCAAGTAAATTCCAACCCATCGCGTTCGTTATTAGAACGGTGAATTGGTTTTGCACCTCTCTTCGAGGGGTTTTGAGGAATAATCATCATTTGTCTAGAATTAATCATACCATCAATTAAAATTGGGTTGCTGTCTTTAGAAAACACTCGCGTTAAAATAAAAGAACCCAAACTTAATAACATCATAAAAATAATAAGCACTAAAATTAAAAAAGCAAATTTAGCAACAATGCTATTTGATTGTAAAAAATTTTTACTTCCTTGAACATATTGATTAGACGAAAATTGTTCCAGTTGTACTTTATATTCTCCTAATTTATCGGTTAAACCCATTCTTATATATATTATATAAAATATAATATAAATTATTATTAGTTACATCTTAATTCAATTGTATATCATAAGGATAATAAACCATAATTATATTTGGTTTATTTAAATCTCAAAACTGCTTGCGACCTTGTTATCTTTCACAATAGAAAATCGCAATCTATATTTACTAATCGCATTTGCTAAAATACCCTTTCCAAAACCTTCCTTGTATATATTGTATGCTTCTTGAGGGTTAGAGGCGTGCGACCAGTATTTAAATGCAGAAGTCCATCCACTGAATCCTCCATTAGGAGTGACCTGAATATCCATATCATTATCGACGCGCGGAACACCGGGGATAACGCAAGTTCGCACTAATTTACCATCCAAATACACATCTAATGTTCGTCCATATAAACTAACAATAACATTGACCCACTTTTGAATAGGAACATTGTCAATCATACACGTATGATCAGTCGTTCCTTGGTTTGCGCGTGCTCTATCTTCCGCAAGACGGTCTAATCTGTCCTGGTTCGATTCACTATTTGCATCGTTCGGTATACCACGGGCACAATCATCACATGCGCAAGTGTATCCACTATTACATGCATCACATGCTTCTTTGGTTGCAGCACATTCAGGGGCATTTATGTTAATTCTGCATTTTTCGGCAAGTGATTTAACAGTGCTGCCGTCTGCACCTGCAATATCCTTCGCCGTATCATAATACTTAATAACAACTTCTAATGTGTTTGGTTTATCTCCTAAAACAACGGTAGGACATTTAACACGGTCAAGAACGACCTTTTCATCACCATATTTGTAATTCCAGTCATCTACAAACATCCACATAGAGTAAGTGTAATTGCTGGAATTATTATTATTTTTCACATCCTTTGCCAAAATCGTTTGTTGAATTTTCCCTTCCGCCATTTCAGTCAACTTAGTAGACTTTGAAAAAGCATTTACAACAAAATAGATTATAAGTAATAATACAAAAACAAGTAATACTATTTGTTTCACGTCCATTTTATATATATTATAGAATAGAAATTAACTATAATATATAAAATAATGTTTATAAAATAATGTTTATAAAATAATGTTTATAAAATAATGTTTATAAAATAATAATATCTAAATAAGCATAGTTTACTTTATTGAACTCCCATCATCATTTTCATATTATTTATAAATGTATTATTCGGATTTTTATTCTTCTCAATATCAAAACTTATATCATCATTTATACTCCACACATATGGCATTTCTTTTACCCGTAATGTTTTATAATTCATCACAATATTTTTTTCATTTAGTACATCATTGTAATAGACAAGATTGCATACCCCGCCATATATTCCATTTTCTGAACCTGTAACAATTTCGTCTAATTTCATATAGGGTGCCACGCCAACATAAGAACCAACTAAGACACCATTTAAAAATATATCAATATATCCTTCGTTGTAATTTATAACAATATTATTCCATTTTTGATAAATGACGTCTTTTGATTCATATACCACGACAGATTTGTTTTTTGGTTCAGTATCTTCATCTTCAGTAACACCTGTATTATTCTTTGTTGGTGCAGCAACCTCTGCCATTACTCTTAAACTATTCTTTTTCCCATTATATTCCAATCTAACCTTATTTCCATATTTAATAATGTTTGTATATTTGTTATAAGCAGCATTTGTATTTGGTGGTTGAGGATTTAAATAAAACCACCCAGAAATGGCATATTTATATCTAAACTTATAGTCATCCCCATACATACTTGGTTGAGGATTAACACCAAAATCAATCTTCAATAAAGAAGGATTTTTAAATTTATTATAAATCCATGCCATTATTTTATTTTTCGGTATATTTGGGTCAGTGTATTGTTCATGTTCTGCATTATCAAGTGATGTATTTTTTTGTCCGAGGTTATCATTTTCTTTTCTAACACGATTATTCATTTTATTTGCATAACTTTTATCAATCTCATTTAAATCATAATGGTCGGTATCCGGTATATCATATAATTCATCATATTTACCAACTGTATATTCTTTATTTAAATTTAATGGTTTATTCACTAATTTTTTACCACTATAATTAATAACTTTATCGAACATCACTGGTATTAAAAACCATAATCCAATAAATAATGTTTCAACTCCCAACAATGTCCATACTGGTTTGGTTGTTAAATGGTATTCATATTTGATATATTCAACAGCATCTATTAAGAGACAAGGTAAAAACAAAATTAGTTTAATAACTAATGAAGCAAATTTTTGTTGCTTAGAGTCTTTAATTTTATCAATTGACTTTTTCATAAACAAATATATCACGGCAATCGCACCAATAATTACCATCAATGTTACTATATTGGTAAGTAATCCCGCTACACCAGTATTTATTAAAATCCATATCATCCCTTTAATAAAAAACATAAAAGCGACAAAAAACACAATAAGTGAAATAATTTTAATTAGTGCATTTTTTTCAGTCGGATCAATTAAATCTACATCTTCATTATGGTCGACCTTCATTTTAATGAAAAAGAATAACATCACATAGACAAATGCAACACTGATTACCAATAATTGAGTAAATACTGGATATGCTGTTTTAATTCCAAGAGGATTATAGTAATAAATAATAGCAATAAATAAAATATATTGTAGCATTTCCAATTTTGCCAAATGAGATGGATTTAAATATAACATACGTGTAAACCGTTCCATAAAGTCTAAATTAATTTCTTTTTCTGAAACTTCTGATACCTTCTTTTTTGCCTTTGTTAGTTCTCCACTTAAACTATCAATTAGATTACCTATATTATTTTTGTTTTTATTAAATTCAGAAGACATATCTTTGTATAATAGTAAGAAAGTTTATTATGTTTATTATTATACAAAGAGATTAGTAATAATATTAATAATTATAATTATTATTATAATACTATAAATTTTCAAATGCAGTTTTTTTACCGTGACAATCTCTACATAAAGCAACTAAATTATCAACATTATTAGAACCACCATTATCTAGTCTCACCTTGTGGTCTACTTCAAACCAAGCAGGCAACTGTTTCTTACAACCACCACAATTCCATCCTTGTTGCGCTGCTACATACTTCTTTTTTGTTTCACTCACTGACCTCTTTGTTGCCTTTTGTATATTCGGTGCGTTACTTCCACCAGATGATAATATTCTTTTTTCCTGCGGTGACATCATATAACCCGTGTTATTATTAAAATTGCCGCCGCCGCCACCGCCACCGCCCGTCATATTTAATAACGGCGACAGTAAATCACTTGCTTCTTTATCAATCGGCATATATTTTATAATACCATTCGCATGTGATACTAAATTTTTTTATTGCGATGGGTATTTTTTCATAAATAGATAAGTCGATAACCCTACAAAACCTATACCTGCCATTTGATAATATTTTTTCCACGATTTTACTAATTTTACATATTTACCATCATGATAGATATTTAATATAAAAAATATAGTTATACCTATAATTAGTAGTTCTATTTTCATTTATATAATAATTATACTATAATAAATTTACATAGATATATCTTCTACTAAAAACCCATTATTATTATTTAAATTTATAGATTGGATTTCCTTATTATTGTAAATACCTGGTGTTGCGTTGGTCTTGGTCTTGGTCTTGGTCTTGGTCTTGGTCTTGGTCTTGGGTTTTATCTTGGTCTTGGTCTTGGTCTTGGTCTTAACAATACTTCTTGAAATTGTATTTAATGATTCCAACTCTTTTGAAAGTTCGCTTACGTTAATTGCCTTAGTAGCATATTCTGGACTATAACAATATTTTATCAATATTCTGCATACGCTATTTATTATATCTCTATGGATTAAGAACGTAACAGTATTATTTGAATTGTAATTAATACCTTTTTCAATCAGATAAATATAACCCATTAAAAATCCCCATATATCAACATTCTTTGAAAATACTTCATAGAAATATTCTACATCTTTAAAGTGTCCATCATCATCGACATATGCTAATAAAACCGATTGTATATATTCTATAATGGTAGTTTGAATTAAAACATTATAATCAATAGTATTATATTCATTATCTATTGCATATATTTTGTAAATGTAATGTAATATCGAAACAATTGACTGATAGTGTCCGCTTGTTTTATTATATTCTATAATATGATTCACTAAATTTACAGCAATAATTTTCAATAATTCTGCTTGTCCGGATTTTGAGTTATACAATTCTGAAGATGCCTTGATTTTCTTATATTCCATAGGCAGCCATTCTTTCAAGTGATTATTATATAATAAATTTGAAAATGGCGTATTAAAGTGTAAATTATGATTAGTAACTTCATATGGAATTGTTATTCCGTCATTTTTGCCAGATAATCCCCAATCAATTAAACGAACCTGCACCGAACTATCAACAAGCATATTATTTCCTTTAATATCCATATGCAGCAATCCATTCTTATTGATAGGAACAATACCATTGTTTAAGAGTTGAATTAAACTAGTATTAACTTGTATAAATAAACGATACTTTTCTATTTCATTATTCATTAAAACAATATTGTGAATATAATCATCAAGTTCTATACCTCCGTCCGGGATTGTGATTAATTTTAAATGTTTTAGATTATTATTTACGTTATTAGAATTAATTCCATTCTCGGTAAATAAATTGCATTTATCATCAAAATATTTTAAATCTTCTGCTGATAATTTACCAGGGTCGCACAAATTTGTATCCATCACCAAAAAATACTTGTCATTATTTGGAATTTTTTTAATAATTTCCTTGACTTTATCCATTTCTTCTTTTTCTTTATAAACACTTTTGTCATTATACATTAATTTTGATATATGCGATGCTTTAGGTTCTTCTCCACTAGCACATCTTATTGGCGGTCGAAATACACATCCATAGGACCCTGCTGCAACTGCTTCACCGCCCTTTTTATTTCCCTTTTTATTCTTATAATTCACTTTTGACCTATGTTTTTTACTTTCTTTACGTAGAGATGAATTAAGTTTTATTACTTTTATTACTTTATTTTTTCTTGTTTTCTTGTTATTCATATAATTTGTATATAGTATTGTGTTATTTTATTCTTTATCTCTTTCTATATACTATCATTTTTTAATACTATCATTTTTTATAGAGGTATATTGATAAAAATACAATAAGTATTACTATTCCCAAAAACACATATTTCTCTCTTCTTCTGCGTTCTTCTTTATACTTTACTTGCTTGGGTTTATAGTGTTCATAATATTGAACCATTGCTTCTTCCATTGTTATTTCTTCTTTGCCCATAGAAACATTTACTTTATTATGAATAAAGTGCATCCATTTTGAAAATGATTTTTGGGAATCTAAATAAGGTGCTACTGGATATTTATCCAACAATTCACTAAATTGGTTACCTATAGTTGATACTGGTAAAAATAATGGTAAATTATGAATAAAATCATAGTATTTTTTCTTAATTGTTTCATTTGGATTATGTGGATAAGTTAAAGCAATTGTGTGCAAAACAAACCAATAATGAGGTCCCCATACACTTGGTTCTAATCCCATTATAATAAACAATATAAAAAGATTTACAGTATAACCAATAAATCTAAGATTATATGAATAATTCAACATTTTGTAATAACTGTGGCAATAATGGGCATATATTTTATCAATGCAAACAACCAATCACTAGCGTTGGTATTATTGTTTATAGAATGAATAATGAGAATAATGAGAATAATGAGAATAATGAGAATAATGAGAATAATGAGAATAAACCGTTTCCCGAGTATCTACTCATTCGCAGAAAGGATAGTATTGGATATGTTGAATTTATGCGCGGAAAATACAATATATATAGTAAAATGTATCTATTGAATATTATATCTGAGATGACAAATGACGAAAAACAACGTTTATTAACACAATCATTTGATTCTTTATGGACAAAGTTATGGGGAAACGATATTAATAGTCAATATAGAAGTGAAGAAAAAATTTCAAGAGATAAGTTTGAATCATTAAAGAACGGTATTGTTATAAATAATGATGATTATTCTCTTGAAACCTTAATACATGATACAAATAATGTCGGAAAATGGGAAGAAACCGAATGGGGATTTCCAAAAGGAAGACATAATAATCAAGAGAAAGATTTGTCGTGTGCTTTGAGGGAATTTGAAGAAGAAACTGGAATTTCTAGGTCATCAATTAACATACTGCATAATGTTTTACCATTTGAAGAAATATTTACCGGTTCTAATTATAAATCATATAAGCATAAATATTATGTTGCCTATATGAAAAATAATATAGATTTAATGAATTCATATCAACATACTGAAGTTAGTAAAATGGAATGGAAACCATATGAAACTGCTATGAATTTAATTAGAAGTTATAATTTAGAAAAAAAGGAAGTATTGACACGTGTTAATACGATGCTTACAAATTATAAGACATATGATGTAAAGTAAGAATAATAAGAAGAATAGTAATATAGTATCAATAAATATATATTATTTTATTTTGTAATGTAGACTAATATATATATAAATTTATATAACTATATATTAGTAATGGATACCCCTTCAAAAAAAAATAAAAAAACACGCGAAAAACAAAAACGGTGTAAAAAAGGTACACGTCGAAATCATAAGACAAATGAATGCGAACCAATTATAAAAGAGGGAATTAACCAGAATGAACCAGAAAGACAGGTTCCAACACAAGAACAGGAACAGGAATTACAACGGACACAAGAACAAGAACTGCCACCACTGCGGACTGAAACACAAATTGAAACTATACGGACACAAGAACAAGAACAGGAACAGGAATTACAACGGACACAAGAACAAGAACAAGAACAAGAACTGCCACAACCGTTGCAGACTAAAGAACCACGTGTCAACGATGACAAGGAATTACGCGAAAGAATGGAACTATCAAGTGATAATAAGTATGATTTTTTATATCCCAATTTAAATGATGCTAATTTTAATATTAAAATTGCCGAGAGAAAAGAGTTTAATGACACCAAATATGATGGTGATATTGTAGCAGATGTTGAAAAACATTCAAATCAATTATGCAATTCTGAATTTGAATTAGCACCACATCAATTATTTGTTAGAAATTTTTTATCATTTCAAACACCATACAATAGTTTATTATTGTATCATGGTTTGGGGAGTGGTAAAACGTGTTCTGCAATAAGCGTTGCTGAAGAAATGAGAGATTACATTATAAATATTGGAATCACAAGTCAAATTATAATTGTAGCGTCTCCAAACGTACAATCAAATTTCAGACTTCAATTATTTGATGAACGAAAACTAAAATTGGTTAATGGATTATGGAACATACGTTCTTGCACCGGAAACAAGTTTTTAAAAGAGATTAATCCAATGAATATGAAAGGATTAAGTAGAGAGAATGTGAAAAAACAAATTAATAAAATAATAGATACATATTACATTTTCTTTGGTTACCTCGAGTTTTCAAATTATATTAGTAAAAAAAGTAATCTTGATAATGATGGTATAGAAATTAGAGATGAAAAACATAAACAAAAACTTATACAAGGTAAATTAAGAAAGATATTCAATAATCGTTTATTAATTATTGATGAATTTCATAATATTAGAATAACAGACGACAATAAGAATAAACGTGTTGCCGACGAATTACTTAAATTGATTAAAAATGTTAATAATATACGTTTACTCTTACTATCAGGAACACCAATGTTTAATTCCTATAAAGAGATTATATGGTTAATTAATTTAATGAATATTAATGACCGTCGTTCTACAATAGACATCAAGGATGTTTTCAATAAAGATGGCACATTTAAGGTTTCTTCTTCAGGTGAAGAGATCGGTAAACAATTATTAGAGAGAAAAGCAACTGGTTATATATCCGTTGTTAGAGGAGAAAATCCGTATACATTTCCATATCGAGTATGGCCGAGCGATTTCGCCAATCAACATACCTTCTCAGTTAAACCCTATCCCACAATTCAGTTGAACGGAATATCGGAACTTAAACAATCAATCCAACATCTCTCTTTATTTTTAACCGAAATTGGAAATTATCAGCAAAAAGGGTATAACTATATTATTGAACGCATTAAAGGTGGGCATATTGGAACAAATAATCAAATGCCAACCGTAGAAAACATTGAAACATATGGTTATACAATGCTGATGCAACCATTGGAAGGATTAAATATAATATACCCACACGACTCTCTAGATAAAGAAGATAAAAATTTGAATTCAATTGAATTAGTCGGAGGGGAAGGGTTAAAACGTATTATGAATTTTACAGTTGACCCAAGCACATATTCGCGCAGTAAATTTGATTATAAACCCGATGTAATTAAAAATTATGGTAGACTATTTTCGCCTAATGAAATTGGAAACTATAGTAGTAAAATAAAAACAATATGTGACCGTATTGTTAAATCAAAAGGTGTTATATTAGTGTATTCGCAATATATTGACGCTGGGTTAGTGCCTCTTGCTTTAGCATTAGAGGAACAAGGATTTTCCAGGGCAGGAAATACTTCATCATTATTTTCTAGTAATCCAACAAAAAAGGTGAAAGGATTTAACTATGTTATGATTACTGGTGATAAGGGGTTTTCGCCGAATCCTACCGAAGATATAAAATTAGCGACAAACGACAACAATATAAATGGAGAGATTGTAAAGGTTATTTTAATCTCTCAAACAGGAACGGAAGGGTTAGATTTAAAATTCATTCGTCAAGTTCATGTAATGGAACCGTGGTATAATATGAACCGTATTGAACAAATATTTGGTAGAGCAATTCGAACATGCAGTCATAAATTATTACCCTTCAATGAGCGTAATGTTGAATTGTATTTATATGCTTCTCTCATGCGCGATAATGGAATGGAAGAAACTGCCGATTTATATATTTATAGATTAGCGGAAATAAAAGCGTTACAAATAGGGAAAGTAAGTCGCGTATTAAAAGAAATTTCAGTTGATTGTATATTGAATATTGGACAGACGAATTTTACAGAAGAAAATATGGAATTAAACGGCGTAAAACCAATTACACTTGAAATATCGAGTGGTGATAAAATAGATAATTATAAAATAGGCGATAAACCTTATTCTTCTATTTGCGATTATATGGAAAATTGTGCATACAAGTGTCGTCCTAATAAAGAGATTGCCGAAGATGATGTATCATTGAGCACTTATAGTGAAGATTATATTATGACCAATACAGATAAGATTATTTATAGAATTAAGCAATTAATGAAAGAGAGATTTTTTTATAATAAACGCGATATGGTTGCATTAATAAATAGTTTTAAAGTGTATCCAATTATTCAAATAAATGCAGCATTAGAACAATTAGTTTCCGATAAGAATGAATTTATAAATGATAAATATGATAGAACCGGTCATTTAATAAACATTGACGACTTATACCTATTTCAACCGTTAGAAATAAAGGATGAAAGAATTAGTATATTTGACCGTTCTGTTCCATTAGATGTCAAGCATAGTAATATTATTATGAGATTGCCTAAGGAAAAACAAGAAAAGGAGAAATTAACGAATATTATTAATATTGGTGATAAACAATCACATTCACAAACACATGCTCCTGCTTTTGAAAAGGATGAAATAAGTAAATTAATAGATAAATTGGAAAAAAAATATAATTTGGCAGTTAATCATCAAACTATACCAAGAGGGGAAAAAGATTGGTATATGTTATGTAATAAATCAACTGAATTTATGTTAGAAAATGGAATTGAGAGAGATACAATAAATTATCTAATTGTTGAACATATAATAGACGAACTGAATTTAAAAGAAATGTTGATGATATTGAATGTATTTTATGAAAATCCTGAAAAAATAGACAAATACAACAATGAAAATTTATTTAAACATATAAAAATGTATATTCATAGTAAAATAATTATAGGTAAACGTAGAATTAAGGGGTTTTTATGGAAAGATAAATCAATACAAGTTATTCTTGTAAAACAACATGTTCGTGAGGATACCGAAACAGATAATAAAATGAATAAAAAATGGTATATTGCCGAATCAGAAGATGAGAAAGATTTGAAAGAAGTTATAGAAATGAAAAAATTAAATATAATGAAAAATTTAAATAATACTATTGGGTTTATGATAAATTTTAAAAATGACGATAATGTTGTATTTAAAACAAAGGATACATTAAATGAGAGAGATTTGGGTGCGCGATGTGATCAAAAATCTGATAAAAATAAAGAAGTCGATTTGTTAAATTCGATTATAGGGAAAAAAATATTTACGATTGATACTGATATTTCTTTAAGAGGAATATGTATTATTCAAGAATTGTATCTTCGTTTGTTTGAACGCGATAGAAATAAAGAAAAACATTGGTTTTTAACGTCTGCCGAATCATTATTAACAAGTATTGATAAAAAGGTTAAAAAAACGAAAGGGAAGGGGAAGGGTAATGTGGTGGGAAAAAAGTGAATATGATGAATATAATGAATATAATGAATATAATGAATATAATGAATATAATGAATATAATGAATATAATGAATATAATGAATATGATGAATATAAATAAAATTGAATAACGATTTAGAAATAATATCATTAATTAATAGTAAGATGTCCAACACAGTAACTACTAAATCAAGGGTAAACTATAAGAAAAAATCACAATATAATACTAAAATTCAAGATAATGAATTATATACAGAAATGATGATTACAAAAAAAATACCAGTTCATATTAGCAATATAGGAAATAATATTAAAGAAACGCTTGAAACAGTAGTTGCTAGAGAAATCGAAGGAAAATGTATCGTTGAAGGATATATTAAATCTGGAACAGTTGAAATTATTACATTTTCAAGCGGCGTAGTAAGAGGGGATAATGTTATGTTTGAAGTTGTATTGAAATGTCTTGTGTGTTGTCCTGTTGAAGGAATGCATATTAACTGTATTGCCAAACATATTAATAAGGCAGGTATTAGAGCAGAATTAGACGAAACGCCGACACCTGTTATTATATTTATCGCACGCGACCATAACTATAATGTTACGGGGTTTTCAGAAGTTCAAGAAACTAATAAAATTAAAGTTCGTGTTATTGGGCAGCGGTTTGAATTAAACGATACTTATATTTCTATTATTGCCGAGTTATTGGAAACTAGTAAAAAACAAAATCAAGAACCAGTTAGTAATCAGTCGTCTGTTAAAGAAACTGAATTAGATGTAGATGTAGAGCAATTGCCAATTGAACTAATTAATGTGCTTTCAACTATAAA
>Ga0181552_10002859_pt1 | contig 12478 bp, 9 predicted proteins | sample 011ome_18_FD_130583 | JGI IMG/M metagenome (GOLD analysis project Ga0181552, IMG submission 130583) | Coastal salt marsh microbial communities from the Groves Creek Marsh, Skidaway Island, Georgia - 011501BT metaG (megahit assembly) | ecosystem: Environmental > Aquatic > Marine > Intertidal zone...
CAGCTAGGAGAAACAACCCAGCGACTTCAGGAATTAGGAGCAACCATTTATGAAGGGCATCATTCCGATCATATAGTAGGTGCGGATGTTGTGGTGTATACCTCTGCGGTTCAGGCGAATGAAAATGAAGAAACTAAAGCCGCTATTGAGCAACGCATTCCCACCATTAAGCGTGCTGAAATGCTGGCAGAACTCATGCGGATGAAGTATGGAATAGGCATTGCTGGCACGCATGGAAAAACCACCACAACTACGATGACAGGCTTAGTTATCCAAGAAGGAAATTTTGATCCCACGATTATGGTGGGAGGTAAAGTGCATAGTTTTGATAAAACCAATGCCGTAGTTGGTAAAGGGGATATTATCATTGTTGAAGCAGATGAATTTGACCGAACTTTTTTACGACTCACTCCTTCTGTGGCCGTGATTACGAATATAGAGGCCGAGCATCTGGATATTTATGATGATCTAGCCGACGTAAAACAAGCCTTCATCGATTATGCCAATAAAGTTCCTTTTTACGGCTCCGTAATTGTTTGTCTGGATGATGAAAATGTGCGTAGCATTCTTCCCGATCTCGAACGCAGAATAATCAGCTATGGGCTCACGCCTCAGGCACAACTTCGAGCCACCAACATCCACTCATCTGAATTTACCTCTACCTTTACGGTAGTATTTAAAGGAGAAAAATTAGGCGTTGTAAGTCTTCAAGCCCCCGGCGCGCACAATGTTAAGAATGCCTTAGCCGCTATTGCCTGTGGTTTGGAAATGGGAATGGAGTTTAAAACCATAAAACGAGGCCTAGAACACTTCGAAGGTGTATATCGCCGTTTTCAAAAGAAATACTCAAACGGGGTTATGCTGATCGATGATTACGCACATCATCCCACGGAAGTTCAGGCTACCTTACAAGCAGCCCATCGCGGTTGGCCAGATAGACGAGTTATTGCGGTATTTCAACCTCATTTATATTCCCGAACTCAGGAACTATATAAGGAGTTTGGACTTTCCTTCTTCGATGCGGAAGTGTTGGTCGTTACTGATGTATATCCCTCAAGAGAAAAGCCCATCGAAGGTATTACCGGAGCATTAATTGCGAATACAGCAGAGCAATATGGCCATAAAAACGTGCATTATGTGCATGACAAAAAAGACGTAGCCTCCGAACTCAAAAACATTGTGAAAGCAGGAGACATCATCATAACCATGGGGGCAGGCGACATCTACCGTATGGGTGATGAGTTTGCGGAGTGGTTGGAAATAACTAAACCATTTAAATAATGAGCAAAGAGTCCACTCATAGCACATCGTTTATAGCTAGACCTGCACTCCTTACTGCGGTGCTTTTATTGGTTGGCTTAGGAGTTGTTGCTGGTTTTTATTGGCAACAATCGTTGAGAGTGGATACCCTACGCGTATCGGGAATTTGGTTTAATCAAGAAGCGGATATTTTGGAGGCAGCTCAAGTGCCAATGGGAATTGCCCCCGATAGTTTGAATTTGGAAGAATTAAAAAATAGGGTAATGCGATTGGCCTATGTGAAATCTGTACACCCTTATATAGAACCCGGCGGAACCCTCCATCTTTCTATTGAGGAAAGGATTCCCATAGCGTTATTGGTTGGTGGAGATGTGGAGCGATACACAGATGCCGAAGGAGTACAACTACCGGTACTGACGGGTAAAACAGTGGATGTCCCTTTGGTGTATGGTTTTAGCTCAAACAGACAAACTGATACTCTAAAAACCACCGATTTTATACAACTTGCCCGCTTTTTAGAAGAAGCGAAAAAACACAAATTTGCCTGGGCTACACTAAGTGAAGTAGCCTTTGATCCAAAAGAAGGAGTCGTCGCTCTAAGTCATGAAAATGGCGTCAAACTTCTCTTTGGAACCGACTCATTTACTAACAAACTCGCGAATTGGGAACTGTTCTATACCCAGGTTATTCGGGAAACCGGCATCGCCCGTATCGCGCAAATTGACCTACGCTTTAACGATCAAATCATAACGAGGGAATCATGACTGAAACAGAACGCATAATGGTAGGGCTCGACATAGGAACTACAAAAATTTGTGCCATTGTAGCTTCTATTGATGAGCAGGAACGTATCAATATTTTAGGTGTCGGAAAGGCGCCCAGCGATGGACTCAATCGAGGAGTTGTTGTCAATATTGATAAAACGGTCAACGCGATAAAAGAAGCCATAGCCCAGGCTGAGCTAGCCTCTGGAATTCAAGTGAATTCGGTGAACGTAGGCATTGCGGGGGATCATATTAGAAGCATGCGAAGTAAAGGGGTTATCACCATCAATAACCGAGATAACGAAATAACAGCTCAGGATGTGGAACGACTCCTAGAGGATTGTCAACGCATTATGCTTCCAACCGACCAACAGATTCTACATGTTATCCCTCAGGAATTTGTTGTGGATGGCCAGGACGGTATTAGTGACCCTGTGGGAATGAGTGGAATGCGTATGGAAGCAGAGGTTCACATTATTACAGGACTGGTCTCAGCAGCTAAAAATATTTATCGCTGTGTAGAACGTGCCGGCTATCAAGTGGCTGATATCATACTAGAACCTTTAGCCTCTTCTTATTCGGCCTTGGACGCCGAAGAAAAAGAAGCCGGTGTGGTGTTAGTGGATATTGGCGGGGGTACCACCGATGTAGCGATCTTCCAAGAAAGCACTATTCGGCACACGGCCGTTATTGCCGTTGCCGGTCAAAAAGTCACCGATGATATCCGAATTGGGTTGAGTGTATTGGACGATCAAGCAGAAAGCTTAAAGCGAAAGCATGGAGAAAGCTATGCTGACCTCATTCAAGAAGACGAAGTAATCACCGTACCTGGTATTGCGGGCCGTCCTCCTAAAGAAATTACGAAGAGTATCTTGGGTAAAATAATACAGGCACGTATGGAAGAAATTCTTGAAATCGTAGGTATTGAAATCAAACGCAGTGGCTACTCCGATGCACTTAGTGCAGGGGTAGTACTTACCGGTGGTGGATCTCTGGTCAAAAACATCTGTCCTCTAGCAAATGAAAGCTTGGGAATGGACGCTAAAATTGGCCTACCCTTAGGAATTACCGGTGGTTTAGTTGAGGAGGTAAACTCTCCAATCTATGCCACCGCTGTTGGTTTGGTTATTCATGCATTAAAAACAGGTATAAATAATCAAAAAACCATGATTCCTGCTTCCTCTAAAGCAACCAGTGTGGAGCAGGTAATGAACAAGATAGCCGATCGAATGAAAGGCTGGTTCAAAGAACTTTAATCGCATGAACATCATGCATTCATCTACAGAATATCCAGTAAACAAAACAATAATAAGGAGTAGACATGTCAAATTCTAGATTCTACTTTGACGAAAAAAGTCAGGAAAATGCCAAAATCAAGGTAATTGGTGTTGGCGGTGGTGGTGGAAATGCCATCAATAATATGATAAACATGGGTTTAGACAGTGTTGAATACATTGCTCTAAATACCGATGCCCAGGCACTTAAAAACAGCTTAGCTGATATTAAAGTACAAGTGGGTACCGCACTAACCAGTGGTCTGGGAGCTGGTGCGCGCCCAGAAGTGGGTAGAGAAGCGGTGGAAGAAAATAGACACGATATCGAGGAAACCATTGAAAGTGCCGATATGATATTCGTGACGGCAGGTATGGGTGGTGGTACCGGAACCGGAGGTGCTCCAGTAGTCGCTGGAATGGCGAAGCGCAAAGGCATCTTGACGGTAGGTATCGTAACTACCCCTTTTGAATGCGAAGGTCGAATACGAAAAAAATATGCCTTAGAAGGTATTTCTGAATTAAAGAGGCAATGCGATACCGTCATCGTCATTCCAAACGAACGCCTTTTAGACATTGGGGATGAGTCAACTTCTTTGGTAGAGGCATTTGCCATGGCAAATGAAGTATTATACAATGCCACCCGAGGTATAAGTGACTTAATTCTAATGCCTGGTCTTATCAACTTGGATTTCGCCGATGTGCGTACAACGATGACCGATGGAGGGGCTGCAATTATGGGCTCTGCCACCGCTGAAGGTTCTGATCGAGCTGAAATTGCGGCCCGAGATGCTATTAACTCCCCTCTTTTAGATGGAGTTAGCATACGAGGTGCTCGTAATGTACTCGTCAATATCTCAGCTGGTTCTAAATTAGGTATGCGTGAGACCACTACCGCTACAAGCATTATACAACAGGAAGCCGGTGATGATGCGGAAATTATTTTAGGTACGGTGTTAGATGAGTCTTTTGGAGATCAAATGCGCGTTACGGTAATTGCCACTGGTTTTGAATTAGCTCAAGATCGCAATACCGTTCGTGTCGCTCCAAATAATACTCCAAATCGTGTGGCACAAGCGTTTCAACAAGCTAACCAAGCAAGTAATGACCAAACTGCCCCAGCACCTGAGCAAACTACCGCAGTTAAAACAGGAGCTGATGCAGAAGAGGCGTCAAAATTTTCGCGACCTAACAAGGACTACTACAAAGGGGAGGGAAATCTGAAACGTTTAGATACTCCTTCCTATTTGCGTAGAGATATTAATGCTCGCAAAGAGGATGCTCCAAGTCATGCCGCTGAACCAACGACTCCAAATCAAGCGGCAAGAGTGGCGAATTTTCAGCAAAGAGCCGAAAATACTCGTCGAGACGATTCTGAACAACCCGCATTCTTACGAAGGATAATGGACTAACTAGTCTGTTTTTTGCCGGTATCCCCACAGTACCCATGGAAGAGGTGTCTGTATCCGGCAGTGTTTACTGGATTATAGCTATCTACGTTGCAAGGACGTACATGCCAACAGACGGCAGGCTATAGATTGCTAACAATAAAAGAGGCCTCTTGAACAGGGGCTTCTTTTTTTATATGCAAAGAAAGATCTTGGAAAGGCAAGAGATGTTGAAAAGGAACCAAATTCTATAAAGTAAGCAGGAGTCTGGTTCCCATAATTAAGGCCAACAGTCCAAATCCCAGTTGCAGATAGTGTCTAGGTACTTTATGATTTAGCCAAGCCCCTCCATATGCCCCAATTAGTGCCGTCCATCCCATAGAATTTACCGCTCCCAGGTCTACGAATCCAAGCGTCCACTGCGTTAGACTTTGTCCTGATCCATTTAATTCTGGCTGTTCGGCCATTAACTGAAGCACGCCCACGGTAATCATCGTTAACATGCCTAAATGAGATATACTAACCGCCTTTCTAAAGTGTTGTTTGAAAAATAGATTCATAATCGGAACCATAGTACCTCCACCACCAACACCTGCCAATGAGGCTATTCCTCCTCCTATTATACCGGTAATGGAGGCCTGTTTTGGGCTAAACAATGGTGAGCTTCCTTCGGGGGTTTCTTGTGTATGGGTTTCCGTTTTACGGCCTCTCATGAACATAAGTACCGCACTATAGAATAGCAGACTACTAAACACGATAATAAACTCTGTTCGACTATAATAAGGTGAAAGCAGTATCCATTTACCCAAACTAATACCCAAGGCCCCAAAAAAACCCAATAAGAGTCCTTCCTTTACAAACAAATGCTGTTGATTGTATTGACGCACCACACTAGCCAATGAGGTTATCCAAGTACACATGAGCCCAGAGGCAACAGCCCAGGGTACCGAGTTGGGAATACCAGCTTGCTCGAATAAGAAAAAAAGGACAGGGGTGAAAATGATTCCCCCTCCTACCCCAAACAAGCCTGCTATGAGTCCTGCTATCAGCCCTAATATGAGAAAGAGGATGGTCATTACTACGTTATTCTACTGGTTAATTTCTTAGGCATTGGGCAGGGTGCTTTCCCCTCTGGAAAATCGTACGGCTTGTCCGGTGATAAACACTCTTTCTCCTTTTATTTCCAGAGATAATTCCCCCCCACGTTTGGATATTTGCTTTGCTTTTAAGGTGGTTTTACCTAGTTTTTCAGCCCAAAAGGGAGCTAATTTGGTATGGGCCGAACCCGTAACCGCATCCTCATTCACTCCTACCCTGGGACTAAAAAAGCGCGAAATAAAATCCGTATCACTTGATTCGGATAAAGCCGTGACAATGACCCCTCGTGTGGGTATTTGTGCTAAGGCCTGCATATTGGGTTCGAGTTCAGCAACTTGAGTCTGACTAGAGAGTTCAACCAAAATATCATCAGCCTGCCAGATAGAAACGGGTGTGTGCTCCAAACCCAATGCCGCAGTTAGTGCCTGCTGATCTCCCGTAAATTTTTCGAGTGGTATTAATGGGAAATCCATCATTAATCCGTCGGCAGTTTGTTGTACCGTAAGGGTTCCTGATCGGGTAAAAAATTGCAATAACTCCTGTTGTACACCTAATTCGTTGTATATAACATGGGCGGTAGCTAAAGTCGCATGGCCACATAAATCAACTTCTGTTTCTGGGCTAAACCAACGCAGCTCGTAAGCAGATCCTGATGGAACAAAAAAGGCGGTTTCTGCCAATTGATGTTCCATAGCTATGGCTTGTAGCTGAGTATCTGGTAACCAATGTTGTAACGGGTATACCGCTGCGGGATTCCCGGAAAACGGTGCCGAACTGAATGCATCTATTTGAAAGAATGAAAGAATCATAGGTTTTTTTATTAAATGAATTAAAGAAAGTAGAGCTATCATCACCGCTTAGCAAATGAAAACCGTATATTTATGGTTGCTATGTTTTTAGAAAGCTATGTATGGTGGTAATTACTTTTTTTCGCGATGACAACCTTATCTCAAACCCTAAATAAACTTGGCTTACAAGCCATAAAAAATCAGACATTACGCTATTGTCGTAGTGAAATGGGTAAGGAAGCTATATCTGATCTATTGCCTAGTACTACCGAGCTTCGAATTCAAGAAGATATGTCTCGCACCCAAGAAATGATGCTATTACTACAAAGTGGGGAGGCCTATCCGAGTGAACATCAACCCGAAATACGCAGTCATTTGAAACGGGTTCGGATTGAGGGTACCGTATTGAATTTAGCGAGTTTTCAAGACTTGTTGAACATTACTGCGTTGAGCAGACGAATGAAAAATTTTTTTAAGCAGCGTGAGGAGAACTGTCCAGAATTGACTGCTATTGCTCAAATGCTGATCCCAATGAAGGATTTAGAGGATCATATTCAGTCTAAAATTTCGGATCGAGGCGATTTGAAAAATGATGCTAGTCCGGAGCTGCAACAAGTGAGAAAGAGCTTAAGTAGTAAGCGTAATCAGCTGAGAAGTGCCATTCAAAAAGCGCTCAAAAGGGCACAAAAAGAGGGTATGAGTGGCGATGAAGGGGCTACGATTAGAAATGGACGTATGGTCATTCCAATCCAAGCAGAGTATAAACGAAAGATTGCAGGCTTCGTGCATGATGTATCAGCAACGGGGCAAACCGTGTACTTAGAACCTGCCGAAGCACTGCATCTGAATAATGATATTCGGGAGTTGGAGATTGCTGAACAGAAGGAAATTGAACGGATTTTGAAAGCGCTCACCGATCATGTCCGTATGTATGTGGATTGGTTCTCAGATAATATTAACTACCTAGCACATTTGGATCAGGTATATGCCAAAGCCCAATGTACTCTTGAGTTATCTGGCTCCATCCCACTGCTATCTCCCAACGGGGTGTTGGACCTTAAAAAAGCCCATAATCCACTATTAAAGATTAAAAACATCGGCCAAAAGGAAGCCGAACCCATTGTTCCTCTGCAGTTAAGAATGGAACCAAGCGAGCGATGTCTTATGATTACTGGCCCGAATGCAGGTGGCAAATCGGTTGCTATGAAAACCATTGGTTTGTCTACGGTTATGGTGCAATGTGGTTGGGGTATACCAGCGGATCCAAATTCAGAGGTACCCATTATAACTGGCTGGTTCGTTGACATGGGCGATGAGCAGTCTATTGAAAACGACCTGAGTACCTTTTCTTCCCGCCTGCAATGGATGCGTTTTGCCACTGAAAAGGCGAAAAAAGGAGCTCTAATACTCATTGATGAAGCCGCGGCCGGCACGGATCCGGAAGAAGGTGGGGCATTATTTCAGTCCTTTATTGAGTCCATGCTGGATAGAGAAGCTTTTTTGGTGGTAACCACCCACCATGGGTCGCTGAAAGTATTTGCGCATGAGCATGAAAAAGCAGTTAATGGGTCCATGGAATTTGATCAGGCTCATTTAGCACCCACCTATCAGTTTAAGAAAGGTGTGCCTGGAAGTTCCTATGCCTTTGATATTGCCCAGAGAATGCGCCTTCCTTCTTCGATACTCAATCGAGCCCGAGATGTACTGGGTATTCAAAAGAATACGCTGGAATCTCTCATAAGTGAGATGGAAACTAAGACTCAGGAAGTAGCCAAACTTGAAGAGCATTTGAACGTATTACAGGAAAAAACTCAAAAGGAAAAACGCACCTACGAACATAAGTTAGAGTCACTTTATAAAGAAAAAACAGCCATTCGTGAAAAGGCCTTAAAAGAGGCCAAGCGGATTATGGATGGAGCGAATAAAAAGGTTGAAAAGGCCGTTCAACAAATTATTGAGGAGAAAAAAAGCTCAAAGAAAGATGTACAAGCTATTCGTAGTGAACTGGAAGATCATAAGAATGAAGTATCCTCTGAATTGCTGAAAATAGAGGAGCAAAAATCGGTAGAAGTGGCTATGCAAGCCTCTAAAAAGCCCCCAAAAGTGGGGGATTTTGTTCGGTTTTTAGACGGAAGCACCCATGGTGAACTCATAGAGTTAAAGGGAAAACAGGCTGTTGTTCAGACCAATGGGTTGCGATTGAAAACCACTTATAAAAATTTAGTTCGTGTTCAAGCTCCCAAGGCTAAAAAAGCAAGCTCTTCAAAAACTCCAAAGAACCTACACAATATTGACTCTCTACGTACGCCTCTTCCCATTCGATTAGATCTTCGTGGTAAACGCGCTGAGCAAGCCCTTAATGAACTACAGGAATACATTGACAAGGCCTTGTTTCGAGGTTTGAGTACGATAGAGTTGGTTCATGGTAAAGGCGATGGTATCCTAAAAGAGGTAGTTCACGGGTATTTAAACGAGAGAAACGATGTGTTTCGTTTTGAACTCGCCAATGAAGATGTGGGTGGAGCGGGTTGTACGATTGTGCAATTGAAGTAGTAAATTTTGTATCTTTATTGTTCTGATGATTTTTTCTGATCTAGTGTTTTAGACTGATTAAATTTCATGCACAGATTATTATCCACGTTCAACCTACTATTCATGCGCTTATTTACCCTATCCTTTTTTATCCTCAGCTTTGGTCTTATTTCATGTACATCTCCAGATTCAACCGAAGCTCCCTATGATCGAACCCAGGATAGTCTTCGTTATGATAATGAAGAGCATATCCGAAATATCCGTCAGTTGACTTTTGGAGCTGATAATGCCGAGGCTTACTTCGGTTTTGGCGATGAAAAAATTGTTTTCCAATCTAATAATCCAGATTGGGGGGTCGGTTGCGATCAAATTTTTTATATGGATACTTCTGAAAAAGAGGAAAACTTCATGCCTAAGATGATTTCTACGGGAACAGGTAGAACTACCTGCGCTTTTTTCCTCCCTGGCGACACTACTTTTGTGTATGGCTCGACTCATTTAGATGATATTAACTGTCCTGAAGTCCCAGAGCGAGGACCAAATGGCGCCTATGTTTGGCCTATTTATGACAGCTATGATATTTTTAAAGCTAACCTCGAAGGTGAAATCATTGATACTTTAACCAATGAACCAGGTTATGACGCTGAAGCAACCCTTTCCCCAGACGGTAAATCGATTGTATTCACCTCCATGAGAACCGGTGATTTGGAATTATTTATAATGGACACCGATGGTGGAAATGTTCGCCAAATTACCTCGGAATTAGGGTATGATGGGGGGGCTTTTTTCTCTCCCGATGGTAGCCAATTGGTTTTTCGTTCTTCACGCCCTAAAACCGAGGAAGAGATTCAAAAATATACGTCTTTACTTGAACAAGGATTGGTAGAGCCCACTAATATGGAACTCTACGTAGTCAATGTGGATGGTACTGGTTTACGTCAAATTACCGATTTAGGTAACGCAAACTGGGCCCCTTATTTTCATCCATCCGGGGAAAAAATTGTGTTCGCATCCAATCACAAATCAACCAGAGGTTTCCCCTTTAATCTTTTCGTGATCAATTTGGATGGAACGGGATTAAAGCAACTTAGTTTAGATGATACCTTCGATTCCTTCCCTATGTTTTCTTATGACGGAACCAAGCTTATTTTTGCTTCTAACCGCTTTAACGGAGGCGATCGGTCGACCAATGTGTTTATTGCTGATTGGGTTGAATAAGGAAAATATCTTGGGCTATGGCAAAGCCTATTGAAAGGCTCTGTCCTGCTAGGGAAATCGCTATAGGACCATCAAAGGGGGCTTTTTCTATGATGGTGAGTTCAACCCCAGGTAGCACCCCTAGTTTTTCTAAGTATCGTAGTAATTCAGGATTCTGATCTTTGACTCTACCTACCATGTAGAGTGTATTTAGCTCACCGTCATGGAGCGCTAAAGTAGCTTTTTTAGGCATAACGCCATCTTTGCTTGGAATGGGATCTCCATGCGGGTCATGGGTGGGATGATTCAGTAATTCAGCGATTCTATCCTCAAACTGTTCTGATATATGATGCTCTAGTTTTTCAGCTTCCTCATGAACCTCATCCCAGGAATACCCCATCACTTCCTTCAAATATAGCTCCAATAAACGATGGTGTCGGAGTATCTCCAGAGCAATTTTTTTTCCTGCTGGACTTAGTTCTGCCCCTTTATAGGATTCATGGACAATTAAATTCATACCAGCAAGTTTCTTTAGCATATTGGTCACCGAAGCATTCGAAACGTCTAAGGCTTGAGCTATAGCCGTCGTGGTTGCCTTTTCACCATCGGCCTCTAGTACATAAATGACCTTTAGGTAATCTTCTAAAGCCTGACTTAATCGCATTACATGTTCAATTCTACATATTCATCAAAGCTAATTCGCTCAAAGGCATTACTTCCTACATAGCGCAAAAGCAACGCATAAATATCAGGCTCAATAAATCCAGGTTGCGCTCCTAGTACCCCGCCTTCTGCGTCTACAAAATAATGTGTAGGAAAAGATGAGAGTTGTAGTCCGCGAGCCAGTTGATTTTTAGTGTACTGCGTGCCATTGAATACAACAGGGTCAGGGGATTCCCCATCTAACTGAACAGGTATAAAGTATCGGTTGATAGCGTCTACAACGGACGAATCGGGCAGACTTTCTTTTCGCATTTTAAGGCAGTAGGTGCACCATTCCGCATATCCGAAAATGAGTACTTTTTTTTGCGATTCTGCGGCTAATCGCTGGGCTTCTTCGAGACCTATCCATTCAAAGCCAGAATCAATGGTAGATTGAATCTGTTCATGTACCGACACTGTTTTATCACCTGCACTGTTACTTTGATTGTTTAGTAATTGTGCCTGTGCCAGTGAGGTGCCTAAAAGAAGGCTAAATAAGATAACCGACAGTATTGTTCGCATAAGAATCTTTGATTTTTGATACCTATAATATAGAGTATTTCGATATGCATTGAAATAACTACACTCGTTTCGTTATCTTATTCGCTTATCGCATGTACTTAATTCTACATCCCCTTATTTATGGCTGATACTGAAGCGTCCATTAAACCTCTCAAACCCAGTATATTACAGGCTTTATTACCCATTCTGTTTCTGATTGTCGCCTTATTCATAAATGTTCGCATATTTGGTGACGCAGCGCTTGATGGCTCGAATCAAATTATTTTGATGCTGTCTGCTGGAGTGGCTTCCATAGTAGCTATCGGTTTAGGATATAAATGGAAAAAAATCCGCAGTAGTATCGTTAAAAGTATCTCTTCGGCACTTTCTTCTATCATTATCCTACTTCTTATTGGCTCCTTAGCGGGTACATGGCTATTAAGTGGGGTGGTACCCGCGATGATTTATTATGGCCTACAAGTTTTAAACCCAACCATATTTCTAGTAGCAGCCACCATTGTTTGCGCCGTTGTTTCCGTTGCAACTGGATCTTCATGGACAACCGCGGCTACAGTTGGGATTGCGTTAATTGGTATTGGAACTGCATTAGGTTTAAACCCAGGCATGGTTGCAGGTGCTATTATCTCTGGGGCTTACTTTGGTGATAAAATGTCGCCCCTTTCCGATACCACCAACCTTGCCCCAGCTATGGTGGGGACTGATTTGTTTACCCACATTCGGTACATGGCGTATACTACCGTTCCTTCCATCACCATAACACTGATTATATTTTTGATCATTGGTCTCATGCAAGATCCAAGTGGGAGTACGACGAGCACACAAGAAATCCTAGATGCTATTAATGGAAGTTTTTATATCTCACCCGTGTTATTCCTGGTGCCTATTGCCGTCGTGATCATGATTGTTAGAAAAGTGCCTGCAATCCCTGCCATAATGTTTGGCGCTATATTAGGTGG
>Ga0181552_10002862_pt1 | contig 12475 bp, 10 predicted proteins | sample 011ome_18_FD_130583 | JGI IMG/M metagenome (GOLD analysis project Ga0181552, IMG submission 130583) | Coastal salt marsh microbial communities from the Groves Creek Marsh, Skidaway Island, Georgia - 011501BT metaG (megahit assembly) | ecosystem: Environmental > Aquatic > Marine > Intertidal...
ACTTATTGTTGGTGCAAATGCGAGTGCTCTTGAGCTTATATATCAAATTACTAATTTAGATAGTTTTGAAAATAGTAGTGTTAAACTCTCAATCTTGTCGCCACAAGGCAAATTACCAGATTTATTTATCAAAGATAAAAAAACAAGCTTTTCCGCTGAAAGTCTTAAAGAGCTTTCTAATTCATCAAGAGAAATTACTGCTGATTTAATTTTAGATTCATTTAAAGATGATTTAAATTATGCAGATTTAAATAATTATAATATTTCTGACACACTTCCCGTCTTTACTGGCTACGTTGGAACCCTTGTTCAAAAACTTTCTAAAAAAGAAAAATATAAATTTATATCATTTCATGGTTTAGAAATTGGTAGATTGCAGAGAAGAGCTGGTAATGAATATACCCAACCTGTGAAAGAACTATTCTCAGCGAATAGGATTGAAATTATCAAAGGAAAATTTGATAGCTTTAAAAACAATAAAGATAGTTCCATGGTCAGATATCAGAAAAATGGAAATAATAATTTTGATGAAAATCATTTTGATATAATTATAAATTGTGCTGGATCTTCTGGTTTAAGCAATGAAGAAATTGCACCACTACTTCATCAACTTATGGGTTCTGATTTATGTGAACCAACAGCATCAGGTCATGGAATCATTGTTGGTAATAAATATGATGTTTTACCAGGTTTTTATATAAATGGACCATTATTAGCTGGTAATGTAATTAATGATATGGGCATATGGCATGTTGAACATTGCGGAAGAATAATGGCATTTGCAAAAAAGATTGCTCATCACATAATACAAGATAAAGAAACTAGACTAGATGAAAATCAATAATTTTTAAATTCTATAAGATTGACTTTATTAAATTAATAATCTTATCTTGATCATCTTCAGTTAAATCACTGCATGATGGAAGACAAATGCCAGAGTTAAATAAGGAAGCATCAAAACCGCTACCATGATATGGTATTCCATTATAAATTGGTTGAAGATGCATTGGCTTCCATAATGGTCGACTCTCAATATTATGACTTTCAAGAAGTCTAATAACGTCTAGATAAGATATACCTGTTATGTTTTCATCAATGGTTAAAGCAGTGAGCCATCTACTTGACTTATAGCCATTGGGCTCAGGCATGAAGGTTATACCTTCAAAATTCAAATTTTTAGCATAATTTGAGAATATTTTTCTTCTACTTGCAACCCTATCATCTAAAACAGAAATTTGCCCCAGTCCAATAGCAGCACAAATATTTGACAGCCTATAATTATATCCAATTGTTGAATGTTCATAATGACGAGCTTTATCTCTTGCTTGAGTTGATAGAAATCTTGCTTTATCAGCCCATTCTTTGTTTTTTGTTACAATCATGCCTCCACCAGAAGTGGTTATAATCTTATTGCCATTAAAGGAAATAATAGCAATATCACCCCCAGACCCCGCTTTTCTTCCATTGAGATATTCGGCTCCAAAGCTTTCCGCACTATCGACGACTAAAGGAATTTCGAAGTGTTTTGCTAAAGATTCTAATTTATCAAGTTCAATAGATTGACCATACAGGTCAGTTGGAATAATTGCTTTTGGAAGCCTATTCTCTTTAGCTGCTATTTCTAACTCTTCAGAGAGAATATTCTCATCAATACACCATGTTTTTGGATTTAAATCAAAAAAACGAGGCCTTGCTCCAATATAATTTATTGGAAAGACACCTCCAGCAAAAGTCATTGAAGAAACCCACACTTCATCTCCTTTATCGACACCAGCAACTATTAATGCTAAATGAAGTGCGGCAGTTCCAGAGCTAAGGCCTACACAATGCAAGCCTCCCCCTAAATAATTTGAAACAGATTCTTCAAAAGCATCGAGATGAGGACCAAGTGGGGCGATATAATTTGATGTAAAAGCTTCTTTTACAAACTCCTCTTCTTTTCCGGACATATGTGGTCTTGATAGATAAATTGTCATGTCTTAGATCGTAGTAAAAAAAGTATTAATTAAACTTATTCTTTATTTCCTTTAAATTTTTCTTGCCCAACGCCTATGCCATCATCAATTCCACTTTTATCAAGGACTTTCAATACTGTTTTAAAAATAATTTTAATATCAAGTGTAAGACTCTGATTGTCAACGTACCATATATCTAAATTAAATTTTTCATCCCAAGTTAAGGAGTTTCTTCCGTTAATTTGAGCCCAGCCAGTTATTCCCGGGCGAACATTATGCCTTCTTGCTTGGTTGTCTGAATACAGGGGAAGATATTCAATAAGCAGCGGACGAGGACCAACTATGCTCATATCACCCTTTAACACATTAAAGAGTTCTGGCAACTCATCCAAAGATGAATTTCTTAACCATGTACCAAATTTAGTTAGTCTGTCTTCGTCGGGTAATAAATTTCCATTTTTATCTGTATCATTTAGCATTGTTCTAAATTTTATAATTTTAAAAATTTTACCATCTTTGCCAGGTCTACTTTGCACAAAAATTATAGGCAAACCCATTATAAGTAATATTAAAAAACTTATTACTATCAAGAATGGCAAAAGAATAATCAAAGCTAAGGAAGAAAAACAAATGTCAAAGATTCTTTTTATCAAAATTTACACCCAATCATTATATAAAATTTACTTCATAAAAATTACAAAAATTATAACTGTAATTTTAAACAAGCATTTAATGAGCGAGATATTATCACAATGATGGTTATGTGGGTATATTAATAAAGTTCCATTTCCTCTAACATATGCTTATTAACTTTTTTAACATCATATTTTTCTTCTGCAAATATTCGAGATAACCTACCCATCCGAACAATTAATTCAGGATCTTCAATAAATTTAATCATAGATGCTACAAGCTCATCAACAGACTTTACTGGAACAAGAAAGCCATTATGGCCATTAATCACAGTCTCTCTACAGCCCGGTGCATCAGTGGTTATAATAGGTCGACCCATTGCCATCGCTTCAAGAACTGTTCTTGGGGTTCCTTCACTGTATGACGGTAATACAAATATACTGCTTTGAGAAATTGCCGGCTTAACATCTTCCATCCGACCATAAAATTTTACATCACCAGCATCAATAAAATCTTGAAGTTCTTTTTGATTTATTGCATTTGGATTTTTATCAATCCACCCAACAAGACCAAATCGCACCTCAGAATATTTTTGCCTTACCAAGGATGCTGCCTGAAAATATTCTCTTATTCCCTTGTCTCCAAGAAGTCTAGCAATTAATAAAAATTGAGTTGCTTTGGGTAATGGGGTTGGTTTAAAAAGATCTAGATCAACACCCGATCCATTCACAACAACGGATTTTTTATTAGAATCATTAATTATTTTTAAGTTGTAAAATAAAGATTCGTCATCAGGATTCTGAAAGAAAACTTTGTTCACATTAGCTAGAGCAATTCTATATAACATACTAAAAAGATTTTTTAACCAAGAAACGTTACTTTGGAAGGCGTATCCAAGACCTGTAACTAGTGCAAATCGCTTTGGAACTCCAGCAAACCATGCTGCTATACTTCCATAAATTACAGGTTTGTGAGTATATCCCATTGAGTAGTGAGGCTTAATTTTTTTCATGAGCCTATAAAGTTGATATATAGACTTTAAATCAGCCAACGGATTCATACCTGTTCGCTTTAGAGCAATTTCATGAACCCTAACATCTAAATCTTTGAGCTGTGAAACAGTTTCTTTATCTTGAAATATGTCTGGTGCAACTACATGCACCTCTAAATCTTTTTCTGTTAAAGATCTTATTAGTGGACCTCTAAAATTTATAAGAGATGCTGGGTGGCTTGCAATTAAAAGAAATCTATTTTTTTTATTATTCAATTTATATTTCTTAATTTAATTTATGGAGCTAACTTTTTTAAATTAGGTCTACTATTTAGTCTCAACTGATAAAGCGCAAAATAATATAAACCTACTAAGATGATCCATATTGGAAGACGACGAAGTATATCGCCTCCAAGTATATACATACCTATCGCTACAATGGCACCAAACAATGCAAAATTAATAGATAGTTTTTTTAGAACTTTTAAATTGAACCATACAAAATTTAATACACCAAATAATCCAGCTTGAAGAAAGATTGTTAAAGTTGAATTATGTGCATCCCAAAAACTCCCCTTATATGGAACATGAGCACCGGGTCCAAATCCAATCAATGGGCTGCTTAATCCATTTATAAAACCTGTGGTATAGAGCTTTTGCCTTGCGCCACTCGCACCATCACTCTCAGTAAAAAACTGAACAGCTAAAAAAATCAATTCATCAGTATAAACAGAAAGGAAAACTAACATAAAGGCTAATGTTACAAAGAAAACAATCATATTATAAAACACCCTTCTTCGACCTTTTGGTCTGTAACCTATTAAATGAATGATGCAGATCAATCCTCCAACTAAAATACCCAGCATTGCTTTAGTGGAACCACTTCCAATAGCCATAGATGCAAATAAAAATGTAGCAATAAAGAATAATAATTTAGGAAAAAAATTCTGACTTTCAATACATAGATATAGCATGACAAAAGACATTGCTGCGGTGATCATAGCAGCTTGATGAACATTTTGTACAAGTGGAGAAAAGTACTCCTTATATAGAAGGGGCATTCCAAGAATTGATGGCGTAACAAAACTAATTCCAAAAAGTATTACATAAGCAAAAGCCCAGTAAACAAAAAGCCTTTGAAAGAATTTGACAGAAAAATCATCATTTGCACTTGCATAATGACCAATAATTGAAATTGTTAAAATAATAAAAATATATGAAAACAAATCGAATGTCATTGCTTCGATTGTTCCACTAGGGTAATCTAAAAAAAAGTTATTGTAATACAAGCCAAATATAGAAATAACTATAAAAATTATCCAAAATATATAAAATATCTTTAATTTTGAATCTATTCGAATAAGGAATCCACTATTAAAGACCGCTATCATGGTTGCCAAAAGAATAAAAATTTCACCAGGTCCAACAAATCCAAATCTTAGTGAGGTGAATGGAGTTAAGAATAGTCCAAACATGAGTATTTTTTCGCCTGAGATTGATAAGCCTTTCATAGGAGAGGTTGATCTTTCGTCATCTGATCTAGCTTAGCTTTTAAATTAATAACTACTTCATAAATATCAAAACTTTTCACTTTATCATTATAGGTATTTTTTATCTCACCAGTTTTATATTTTTCATCAATTGCATTTTCTAGCCAAGCAATAAGTTTTTGTTTAGAATCACTGGCCGCTTCTTCAAAGCAATGTCCTGCACCTATACTATCAATTATATTATAAATCTCACTACCAGCCATATCGCCAACTACAATAGCTACAATTGGTTTTTTAAACATAAAATATTCAAATATTTTCCCAGTCAAAGCACCTTGCTCATAAGATGTATTCCATGTTGCCAATAAACATATATCTGATTCTTTTTGAAGTTTGAGAGAATCTAATCTGCTTAGTTGACCATGATCAACAACATAATCACTTAAGTTATATTCACTAGCCTGAGATAAAAATAGATGTCCTTCTTTTCCAGCATATTCAAGTTGAATAATACTTTTATTGAGGTTCGATGAAGTTATGATATCTGAAATAGCCTCAAAGAAAGGCCTCAAATCTCTCTTACCTCCATAAATTGCTCCTGTATAGACAAACCTCAAAGTACACCTGGTTGAAATATCAATATTAGTTACCTCTAGATTTTCTTGATCTTTAAGATCAAATCCATTTGGAGCTATGAGATAGTTTGATGATGGAATGCTTTTGTTAACTTGATTTTTAACTCCTTTGGAAACGAAAGTTACTAGATCCGTATTTTTAAGAATATATTTTTGCAATAAATATCTAATATTAAATACTGATGTTTTTGCTGATAAAATTGGATCTCTAAAGTCAACGACTAGTTGTCTACCAATTCCTAATTTTTTTAATTGTATCCCACTGAATGGAGAGGCAAAGCTTGGGTAGCTGCAAAAAATAAAATCAAAATCTTTAAATTTTGAGTTTTTTAAAGCATGCTTTCTAATACGAATTGTCCAATCTATGCCTTTTAAAAGAGTATAGAAAAATTGAGCTCCTGAATGAATTTTAGATTTGATTGAACTTTGTGAAGCATTGGATGCAACACCCGCATTTCCAGGAACAGTTCCAATTGTTGCAACTCTCATTTTTTGAAATATTGTTTTAAAAACTATTGATTGGTCAACAACATCCCAACTGATATTTTTGAGGCCCTCAAAATATAGAGATTCATCTCTTGCTGCCCATGGAGGTGGTGTTAAAGAAATCACTGAAATATCAACTCCTTGAGCATGAAGATATTTTGCAAATTTTGAAATTCTTATAGATCCTATTGCTTGTTCAGGATAAAAAGCTGTTACAACAAACAAGACCTTCATTAGGCTGATACTTCTTCTATTATTTTTTGCAATAATGCTGCAGGAGGGTTAAATGGTTCATCATGCCATTTAGCATTTCTATCAAAATAACCATTTGCACCTAATTGAGCTTCATGAGAAAAACCATAACTTACCTCTAAAATTATTGGTTTATTTGTTCTTGGATCTTTAATCATGTCTAAACCAGTGCAATCTGATTTTAATGTATCGTATGCTAAAAAAGCTGATTTAATCATATCCGTATCCATTAAAGTTCTATCATAAAATAAGTTACCACCTCCTGAAGCTCTAAATTCACCTGGTCTAGTTCCCCGAGAAACAAAACTTAAACGATCACCAACAATAGCTATTTTTAAATCATAGTCAACATCATCAATAAATTCTTGCAAATAAACATAACCTCTTTCTTTTTGCAGATTTTTTGCACTTTTTCTAGAAAATAAAAATTCTGGTACCCTCTTTAGTCTATTAAAAAACTCCTTAAATGATTTTGTAGATTTGATATTTGATTTAAGCTTAAAAGCTGTACTTGGTCTAGAATCAATACCACTATTAAACATCTTTTTTGCATATTTCTTTAAATCATTTTTATTTTTTATTAATGATACATTGTTAGAACCAGACCCTGTTCTTAGTTTTGCTACAACTGGAAAATTTCCTACTTTATCTATCCATTCGTCAACGGAGTCTAATGAATGTAGGGGATAGTTTATTGGAGCATCTAACCCCAAAGCTTGTAATAAATATGCTTGTGCAACTTTATCATCAAAATGTAAAGAATCTGATAAATCAGGAAAAATTCTACAGCCTCTTTCTTTTAAGGCAATAAGGATATTTGGTGCAAACAACATTTCATCTGAAGAATAATGACTGTAGTGCCACATTACAATATCATGAGATGCAAGCTCTTCAAAAGCTCCAAATGATCGCCAGTCAATTAGATTAAATTTTATATTATGTTCTTCACAATAATTTATCCATACATTACCCCATACACTTGTATGATTATCATGAAAATCTGATTTCACAATTGCAACTGTTGGAAAAGTCATTTAATCAATCTCCATAGTTTTTTAGTTTTGAACTGAAGTGTTTATTGTATAAAAAAGAATTTAGCTTTGATTTAATAATTATTCCCAATGAATTTAAGTTTAATCGAGAAATATACCACTTAAAATCTCTCATTTCTTTCCTTGAAGAGATATAACTTGATATGGCTCTAGATCGCTCAAGATTGTATTCTTTTGAACAAGCATTTCTTAAATGTGCATCATATTCACTGAGATTTGCTGTTTGAACCTCCTCTCCAACAAGCATTTTATTTTCATCTAAATATATTGGTGTAATGCAACTTTTTTTAATAAATCCATTATTTATTTCGATCTCTCCAATACCTCCTGTCTTATTTGACTCAGTTAATGCAATAAGAGGTTTTTCTTTATCTTTTGAAGTGTAAACATCATCAAAAATAAAATTACCTAAACTATAAAATATTGCGGATTTATTCACTCTCTCAAAGCCTTGAATTACATGAGGATGATGGCCGTAATATACATAGTTAAATTGATTTGCAAGATGTCTTGCAAACTTAACATCATCGCTACTTGGCATATGAATATGCTCTTGTCCAGAATGGACTGACAATATATTAAAATATCCTTTTTCAGCATTATCTTTAAGATTTTCTATAACTTTATTTACATCTAAATAATTTAGTCCAAATTTAGATTTAGACTTTACTGGCGAAGGATTTGTATTAAATGAACAAAAACCCATTAAGGCAACTTTTTCACCATCATAATTTAAATTAAGTTGTTTATTTTCAGCTCCAAACCACTTAAGGTCGTTATCCTCAATTAACTTAACAGTTCTTTCATAACCATCTAATCCATAATCGCCAATATGATTGTTAGCTAAATTCAAATGTGTAATGCCAAGATATTTTATTAATTCAATATTTTTAGGATGAGCACATACTGTTGCAGATTTGCCACTAATTGGTTTTTCATTAACTACAAAAGGTGCCTCAAGATTTGCTATTACAAGGTCAAATATAGATAGATATTTTTTTATATCATCAAAATAATTTAATAAGTTTTTGTCATTCCTTAGACAATATTTCCCAAATGCTGCTATATCACCAAGAAGAGCAATCCTCATATTAGAGTCCTATAATTTTTTTAAACATTTTTTTTTAAAATATCTATTATCATATTTGCAGCATTTCCTTCGCCATACAAAGCTCTATATTCCTTTGGAACATCAAAGTTATTTACTTTTGAGCTAATTTTTTGCTCACTGGCTCCCACTAAAGTGTTCCATCCACTATCAACTAATTCAATCCACTCAGTTTCATCTCTCATAGTGATGCAGGGTTTTTTAAAAAAATATGCTTCCTTTTGAACGCCACCTGAATCGGTACAAATAATTTGACAGTTACTTTCCAACCAAATCATTTCAAGATAACCAACTGGCTCAATTAAATTAATATTTTCTCCAAGTTTAATATTAAATTCTTCAAGGCAAGATTTTGTTCTAGGATGTAATGGTAAAATAACAGGTATTGTAGATTTTGATAGTCCTTTAAAAATTTTTTCAAGTCTTTCAGGGTTATCAGTATTTTCAGCCCTATGAATAGTTGCTAAAACAAAATGATCAATATTAAGATCATCGATAATTTTAGATTTAACTGCTTTTTTACTAAAAAAAATTGAAGCGTCATACATTACATCACCAACGTTAAAAATTTTGTCATTAGTAATGCCTTCATTAATAAGATTCTCTGCACCTGAATCTGTAGGCGTAAATAATATATCTGAAGCATGGTCAGTTAAGATTCTATTAATCTCCTCTGGCATTTTTCTGTTTTGACTTCTTAAACCTGCTTCAATATGAACTAAAGTAATATTTAGTTTTGCAGCAGCAATCGCTCCTGCTAAAGTCGAATTTGTATCTCCATAAACAATTACACAGTCTGGTTGCTCATCAACCATTACATTCTCTAAAGCTTCTAGTTGCCTGCCAGTCATTTCCCCATGACTACTTCCTCCAATACCTAGATTATAATCAGGCTTTGCGATATTTAATTCTTCAAAAAAAATCTCAGACATGTTTTGATCGAAATGTTGTCCTGTATGAACGATAATTTCATTAATGTTATTTGATTTTAAAAGAACGCGAGATACTGAAGAAGCTTTAATAAATTGAGGTCTTGCTCCTAGAACTGTTAATATTTTCATATAATCTCAGTATTTTAATAGAGTATATTATGCTTCATTATCATAAATTTGGCACCATCTAACAAATTTTATCCATCTCCATATTTGCCATGTAAAAGATTTTTTACCAGAAATCATCATATCAAATTCATTTATTAACTCAGTTTTGTTAAATAAGTGCATTAATATCGGATGAGAAAAAAATGATCCTTTATTACAAGAGTAAAAAAGGCTTTATCCTTCAAATCTCAATAAATCTTGAAAACTATAGAAAATAATCTTTATAGTCAATAAAATACCTAAATGAAATGTAAAAACTACATGGGTAGGAGCTTATGAATGGAGGACATCTAAAGATTACCTAACTCTTTATGCTGATACTAACGTATGCACATATTATGTGAAAAAAGTTGGTATCATTGATCAGATGCTAGATTCGATGTAAAGTGTTCTGAAATCCTACAGTAAAAAAAAGACCTCTACTATTAATTGGTATTAACTAATGTTGAAAATATATGAATTTTTATTTCAGGAGCTAAGTAGCCTAGAGATTAATTATTGTGTGTACAAAGGCTTAAATCATCTTAGTAATGATCTAGAAGGTGCCCGTGGTGATGTCGATATTTTGACAAGCAAAACTTCCTTATCTTCTTTTTTGGATATTGCACTAAAGGCAGGTTTTAAATTTAATAAGGTTAACGAAGATCACTTTTACTTATTTGGCCTCGACTTAGACACCCATAAGATGGCGATGATTGATCTTTCAACCAATATTTTTTCTGGTGATAAGCGATTTAAGCCGTTAGTTTTATCTCTTGATGTTGAGAAGCTATCTATCGACTATAGGGAGGTAAATACCTTGTCTATGGTTGATTATATTCCACTTATATTCCTTATTAGGTTGATGTCAAAAGGAGAGATTACAAAGGATTTGGATGAAGTAAAAAGGTATCTCCTAAATCAATATTTAAGAGACGTTGAGGCGGGCTATATTCAATCCCAGGTTGAAGGTTCTATTGCAAGCTGGGAAGAAATAATATCATCGATCATAGTAGCTAAGGATTGGGATGAGTTACGCCAAAAATATGCCTTCAAAGCTAAATCACTATTTAAAGTAAATAAACTCAGGTTAGTAAAATCAAAATTCAAACACATAACGAAGGCGATAAGAATGTTAAGGAGAAACCTCTTTTTTCCACCTTACAGGGTAAATAAGAAGGGCCATCTAATTGCCTTTTTAGGAGTGGATGGGTCAGGCAAGTCAAGCGCTGTAGGTTATATAATGAACTTACCCTATTTTAAAGCTACAGGTGTAAAGCGGATGTATTTCGGCAGTAATGAGTATTGGCTGCCGGGATTATCTTTCCTTTTAGCCAAGTCAGTTAATTGGCCAAAGAATCTAAGAGTTTTTGTTGGAACCTTGGTTCTTATTGATAGACAACTAAGATCTTTAGGGGCTTGCTATCACTTGTCAATTGGCAACACAGTTTTAGCCGATAGATACATCTACGATGATCTTATTTCACGAAAAGTCAACATCGACAATAACTCTAAGCCAGATGGGCTTTTAAAACAATTGTATAGATCTATTTTCCGTCTAAGGATGCTGATACAGCCAGATATGGTGATTTTTATGGATGTGAGTCCGGAGGTTGCTTATTCAAGAAAGCAGGATTTTTCATATGATCATATGTTAAAAATTAATAAAGCCTACAAGCAGTATATGTATTCAGTTAGCAATGTAGAAGTCATTGATTGTGATCAAAAACATGAAATCGTTTTGAATGATATTGCAGCACGGATTGTCAAAAAATTTGGATTTAATGAAACTAATACTAAGCTGGGCAATAAATGATTTCTTCATTAGAACGACAATCCTTACATTTCATAAATGGGTCACTTCTTCGAAAGAATATGGGTTTGACCCTTGTTCGTCAACTTCTTGTAGCAATTGCTCAGTTTCTGTTGATCATGATAATAGCCAGAGAACTTGGACCCGAGGGAAATGGGTTTTACGCGTTAGCAATTTTGGTCCCGACTATGATGGTATCTTTTCTAAGTCTTGGTGTTGGACCTGCAACTACATATCACATAAGTCGTAAAAGTTTCGATCCATACCAAGCTAAAAAATTTAATATTAGACTAGCATCAATGATTGTTACTTCAGGATTAATTATAATTATTCCTGTACTTCTAGTTTGGGGTGATGAGTTATTTCCAAGTATACCTTTGTTATATTTGTTGATAGCTGTTGCTAGTTTCCCAATAGCAATCTTGCTTGGTTTTTTAAATTCTATACTTCAGGGGTTGGAGGATTTTAAGGCATTTAACTTGACCATACTATTGCCGCCGTATGTTAACTTGGTTTTCGTCTTCATTGCACTAGTCGTATTAAGGCTAGGCGTGTCGGGAGCTTTAGTTAGTTATTTTGTTGGCCAGTTCGTAGGGTTGGTTGTTGTTATGATCTTTATGAGACGATACTCTCCAAGTCAGCAAAAAGGTTCGCACTACGAATCTGATAATAGTTATGTCCGTAAGACAGTTAGTTATGGTTTGCGTGCTCATCTATCAAACATTCTAGCCTTTGTAAATTATCGAGCAGATTTGTTTTTGGTCAATTTTTTCCTGAACCCGGCGGCAGCCGGTGTTTATGTTATTGCAATACATATTGCAGAAAAATTATGGATGATTTCGCAGGCAGCTAGCACTGTGCTATTGCCGCGATTATCCGCCATGCATGACGATTCAAAAGCAAGATTAAAATTAACAAATAAATTCTTCTGGCTTGTCTCTGTCGTGACTACAATACTCAGTGGTCTTGCAGGATTACTAC
>Ga0181552_10002863_pt1 | contig 12473 bp, 10 predicted proteins | sample 011ome_18_FD_130583 | JGI IMG/M metagenome (GOLD analysis project Ga0181552, IMG submission 130583) | Coastal salt marsh microbial communities from the Groves Creek Marsh, Skidaway Island, Georgia - 011501BT metaG (megahit assembly) | ecosystem: Environmental > Aquatic > Marine > Intertidal...
GTATCTCAATACTTTCTTTTAAGGCATCTTTATCATTATTATTCTCAGGTCTGAATGTTGAAATGAAGTTTGTTAACTCATAAATCTTTGCAACCGCGACATTCATTTGAAAAGACTCAATGTTGTTTGTTACATCTTTTAAAATTTTGTGTGTTATTTTTTTAATTTCATTATATTTTTTTGATTTTATTTCAGTAGTTTCAATCTTAGTTTCAAAAAGGTTTTTGTTTTCATTAATTATTGTCCAAACCTTATTAATAAATTTCCATGACCCCCTAACACCTGACTCACTCCAGTTGATATCACGCCCTGGTGGACTATCAGATAGCATAAACCATCTAGCTGTATCAGCGCCGTACATGCTGATGATTGCTTCAGGATCAATCACATTTTTCTTGGATTTTGACATCGATTCAGATGGGCCTTTGATTATTTCTTCATTAGTCTCACAGTGAAAAAACATATTGTCTTTTTCTTTAATATCACTAGGAAAAACCCATTCACCTTTCTTAGTTTTAAATGTTTCATGGCAAACCATTCCTTGCGTAAAAAGTCCATTAAAAGGTTCACTTATGTTTCCTATACCTGATGACTTTAATGCCTTGCTAAAAAATCTTGAGTATAAAAGATGAAGAATGGCATGTTCAACACCTCCTACATACTGATCAACTGACATCCAATAATCTAAATCTTCATTTTTGAAATTACTCATTTTAATATCTTCAGAGCAATATTTCATGAAATACCAAGATGAATCAACAAATGTGTCAAGTGTATCTGTTTCTCTAATAGCCTTGAGTCCAGTTTCAGAACACGTTGTATACTTCCACGTAGGGTGCCTTTCAAGAGGATTACCAGGTTTACTAAAATCAACATCATCTGGCAATGTTATTGGTAGCTCGTTATCTGGAACAGAAATGATTTCGCCGTCTTCTCTATATATGATTGGAATTGGACAACCCCAATAGCGTTGACGAGAAATTCCCCAATCACGCAACCGATAATTAATTTCTTTTTTTCCTAATTTGAGTTCTTCAAGTTTTGAAATGATGCATTTCTTTGCTTCTTCTACTGACATTCCATTTAAGAAATCAGAATTAATTAATTCACCCTCACCTGTAAAAGCCTCAGTTAATTCTTCATCCATATTTTTATTTTTGATAACTTGTAGAATTTCTAAATCGTATTTTTTTGCAAATTCAAAGTCTCTCTGATCATGAGCTGGAACTCCATAAATAGCTCCTGTTCCATAGTCCATCAAGATGAAATTTGCTATGTAAATAGGTAAAAAGGTATCTTTTTTTAATGGGTGTTCCACAAAGAGATCTGTCTTGAGGCCTTCCTTTTCAGTTCTCGCTATTGACTCTTCATTAACTGCAGATGAACTTTGCGTGTTGATAAAATTTTTAACAGATTCATTGGTCTCAGATATTTTTTTTGCTAAAGGATGCATCGGTGAAATTGCACAAAATGATGCTCCAAAAATTGTATCAGGTCTTGTTGTAAAAATATCTAATTGTTGATTTGTCTTATCTTTATTTGAGTCAAAAATTTCAAAGCATAGGTGACAGCCTTCTGACTTCCCTATCCAATTTTTTTGCATAAGTTTTACTTTTTCAGGCCATTTATCTAAAATATCTAAGTCAGACAAAAGCTCTTCAGCATAATCTTTGATTTTAAAAAACCACTGAGATAATTCTCTTTGCTCAACATCTGCTCCGGATCTCCACCCTTTACCGTCAATTACTTGTTCGTTTGCTAGAACTGTATTATCAACTGGGTCCCAATTTACATATGATTTTTTTTTGTAAACAATATCGTTCTCATAAAGCTTTTTAAAAAGTTTCTGTTGATGGTGATAATAATCTTGATCACAAGTTGCAAATTCTCTCGACCAGTCAATTGATAATCCCATCAATTTTAATTGTGAACGCATTGTATCTATATTTTCGTAGGTCCACTCTGCTGGATGTATATTATTTTGCATAGCAGCATTTTCGGCAGGCATACCGAAAGCATCCCATCCCATTGGATGTAAAACATTAAATCCTTTTCCTCTTTTATATCTTGCTATGACATCACCGAGGGTATAATTACGAACGTGACCCATATGAATCTTACCCGATGGGTAAGGAAACATTTCTAAAATATAAAACTTTTTTTTGGATAAATCTTTTTTTGCAACAAATGAATCTGACTCAGACCATTTGTGTTGCCATTTTTTTTCAATGACTTTAAAATTAAATTTTTCGATCACGATAAAAGATTATTATTATAAAGATAAAAAATGTCTATGACATTTCATTTGCAATATATAATTCTTGAGCACTATCCAAAATTGACTTTTTAATTTTTATTGCCAGTTCAGAATTCTGGTTTGAAACATTCCATTTTGCGCCATCAAAAGTTTCTTTAAAGACTTTGACCTCAAGTGATGAGTCATCAATGATATCATCTTTAACATAGATAACTAACTTGATCCTATTGTTTAGATCATTACTAGTTTGAAACCATTCAGTTGTAATAACACCGGATAATTGATCAGATGACTGTAAAGGCATAAATGAAATCTTATCTAGAGCCACGTTGTAGATAATATTTTCTTTGAATTTTTCGCCGGAACCACCACCAAGTAGATCCATAAAGCTGCTTTTTCCCTCCATTGATCTCTCGACCGATTCTCTGATTTGCCCATCTCCATAACGGTGATAATCGTCTAAATCCTGATTTAAGGGATCTTGTGCTTCAGATAGGACTCCACAGTGAGATAAAGTCAGCAAAATCAATAAAAATTGACAAAAAATGTTAAATTTCGACATGTTTCATTGTTTAGTACAGTTAAAATCGCAAAAAATCAATAATTATACATGTTGCAAAAATACCATGATGATTAAAAAAATGTGGTTTAAATACATTATTTATTGAGATTTTTCCGTAAATGCTGAGAATAGCGTTGTTCAGCAATAATGCTGAATAATTAACGTTAATTTTTATAAAGGAAAATTTTATGAAAAAATTAAACTTGGCTACAACTGCTGCAGTTGCAACAGTTATGTCTGCTTCAGGTGCTTACGCTGACCTTTCACTAGGTGGCGCTATTGCAACTGTGTTTACATCTGGTGATGGTACATCAGGTTATAGTCAGTATGGTACTTCATACACTATCAACATTGATTATACTACAACTCTAGATAACGGTATGGGAATGGCTACAAACGTAGACGTTGCTCCAGGTGGATCAGATTCTTCTGTAAACTACCTAATGACAATGATTACTGACATGGGTTCTGTATTCTTTGGTACTGACTTTGCGTCTGCTGTTGATAACAACGACTACGCTCAAGGTGGTGCAAGATATCAAACTAATGGTCAAATCATTTCAAGTGGTTGGAATGATGGTGATACTGCTTCTGGAAACGGAATCGGTGTTTCATCATCTGTAGGTCCAGCTAATGTACAAGTGACTTATGGTTCTGGTTCAAATAGAGCTCTATCTGTTGCAGCTACTATGAATGTAATGGGTGCTTCAATTAAAGCTGGTAACACTGACTTTGATACTACTGGTACAGATGATCAAGGATTTGTATCTGTAGGTTACAGTGTTGGTGGATTTAACTTAGGTTATAACCACTTCGATATGGGTAATGACACTTACACTCAAATGGGTGCAACTACATCAGTTGGTGGTTTAGGTGTTGGTATTTCTATGGGTGACCTAGAAGATGCTGACTCTCAAGATCATGATGCTATGGGTATCCACGTAAGTGGTGACCTAGGTGGTGCGTTTTGGGTAGTTGACTACATCAACGAAGATGATGGTGCAGGTACTGAAACGGACAACTGGTATCTAACTGTTGGTACTGGCTTCTAATTTGTAAGTCTTAATACCATAAAGATATTAAAACTCCTCAAGTTCTTTAACTTGGGGAGTTTTTTTTATATATTATTGAAATGTCAATAGTTGATCAGTATCACTCCGTTCAAGATTCAATAAAAAAAAAATTATCATTCCTAAAAAAAAATCAATCAGACGTAGAATTGATTGCAGTAAGTAAAAAACAATCTGCAGATAAAATATTAACATTATTAAACTGCGGCCATAGGTTATTTGGCGAAAATCAGATTCAAGAGATTGAGTCAAAGTGGCCTGCAATAAAAGAGAAATTTATCGATGTTCAATTAAGTTTTTTAGGTCCTATTCAAAGTCGTAAAGTAAAAAAAATTTGCGAATTATGCGATGTCGTCCATTCTGTAGATCGAGAAAAGATTGTTAAATTAATTTCTGATTTAAAATTGCAAGGCCACAATATTCCCAAACTTTTTCTGCAGGTGAACATTGGATTAGAAAGTCAGAAAAGTGGGATACATCCAAAAGATGTAAAAGAATTTATAGAAATGTCTCTTAAAAAATACCATATTTCTTTTGAAGGTTTGATGTGCTTACCTCCTGAAAATGAAGATCCAAGGCTATATTTTGATAAATTAAAAGCCTTATCAAATAGTAATAAAATTAAAAAATTAAGTATGGGAATGAGTGGTGATTATTTAACTGCGCTAGAATGTGGAGCTACTCACGTTCGTATTGGCTCACTAATTTTTGGTGAACGAAGTTAATCTCCTAAAATAATTTCAGTATTATTATCAATTAAACCCAAGAGAAATATAAGATCTTCTTGTTTAAGGGCAACACATCCTTCGGTTGATGCATACTCATCATTAGCAACATGAATAAATATAGCGCTTCCAAGTCCAGGTATGATCGGATTTGTATTATAATTTAAAACACAAACTATATTGTATAAGCTATCATCACGATAAAGTTTTTCAGCACTAAAATTATATGGAAAACGAATTAATTTATTATATTCTTTTTGAGATGGATCATCGCACCAACCATCTAATTTATGAATTTGAAACTTATTTATTTTAGTTTCTAAACTATCTATTTTATCAGATCGATAATAAATCTTTTCAATTTTGAATGAACCAATTGGTGTAAACCCATCTCCTTCCTGTTTATTTTTTGCAAAACCTGATCTTCCAATTGAGCATTGAAACTTATGATTATTAATCGTTAAATAATTTTTTTTTACTCTTATACACATTCAATATAATATAATTTGAATGCCTCAAAAAAGCGAAAAAAAAATCTGGATTAAACTAAAAAATTTAGTTTTAAAGAAGATTTTTAGTGAATTGATTTTAACTTTAAATGAAGAGATCGATGACTTTCAATTTGAATTTATTGATTCATTTGACTCATCAATGATCCCACCTGCATATTTTATCACAGATGAAGAATCAATTATGCAATTGATTGATGCAGATATTTCAAAAAAAATAAAAAAAATTTTTTTAATTTCTAAAAAATCAATAAATAAACAAAAACATATTGAAATAATTAATTATGATTTACCTTTCAAGTTTATTAATTTTATTGATTATATTATTCGTGATTTAAGGCAAAATGTTAACAAGCTCAATAATATTATATCTCTTAATACTTTGAAATATGATAAGTCATCTAGGCAAATTTTCAGTGATACAATATCATTGATCCTTACTGAAAAAGAAAATGAGATTTTTAATTTCCTTTTGAAAAGTGAAACTAGTGTTAGTAAGAGTTCACTTTTAAAAAAAATATGGAAGTATAGTGAAGGTATTGATACTCATACTTTAGAAACTCACATTTACTCTTTACGAAAAAAATTAGAAAAAGAATTAAAAGTGAAAAATATACTTGAGCACAAAGAAAAGGGTTATTTCCTAAATAGTGAACTTCTTTAATATACGCTATACATTTAAAAGTAAGTGCTCTCTTTCCCAAGCACTTATTACCTTTTGGTAAGCATCATGTTCTGTTTGTTTGAGTTCAGTGTATAAAGTAATAAATTCTTTACCAAGTATTTCAGATAAAGTGTCACTTATTTTTAGTCTTTTTAAAGCATCGGGTAAATACTTTGGAATATTATGCCTTCTTTCAAATGCACTTCCAACAATTGGTTTTTCGGGCTCAATTTCTTCTTTAATTCCTAAATACCCACAAGCTAGCGAAGCAGCAATTGCCAGATAAGGATTAGTGTCTGATCCAGGAATTCTATTTTCAACTCTTCGTGAATTCCCTTTGGAAGATGGAACTCTAAATCCTACAGTTCTATTTTCAAGTCCCCAATGAGTGTTAATTGGTGCAGATGCGTCAATTACAAATCGTCTGTAAGAATTTACATAAGGAGCAAAAAATAGCATTGCATCTGGAAGATATTGTTGAAGGCCACCAATATAATTTAAAAATAAATCTGTATTATTTCCTTCATGATCGCTAAAAAGATTCTCTTTCGATTTTGTAGAAATTAAATTCTGATGGATATGCATAGAGCTTCCTGGTTGACCAGAGTATGGCTTAGCCATAAACGTAGCATGTACTCCATGTTTTAGGGCAACTTGTCTTACTGCTCTTTTAAACATAAAGGCTTGATCCGCTAACTGTAATGGATCTCCATGATTTAAATTAATTTCTATTTGAGCTGGTCCACTTTCATGTACTAGAGTATCTACGCCAATTCCAAGAATCTCACAATAGTCATAAATATCATCAGTAATTTTATCAAACTCATTTACTGCATCAACGCCAAAGGCTTGACTTGACATCTCTCTTCTACCTGATTTTCCAACTGGAGTTTTAAGAGGAAGATCAGGATCTAGATTTTGTTCACATAAATAAAACTCAAGTTCTGGAGCAACAATTGCTTCCATATTATCTTCCTTAAGAGTTTTGATCATATTTTTTAAGATTTGACGTGGCGCAATATCAGAAGGTGAAACAGAGTTGTGATAAAGATCACAAATTATTTGTGCAGTCGGTTCTTTATTCCATGGTATTTTTCTAATCGTTGATAAATCAGGTATCATGATTACATCTTCCTCAACATAATCAATGACCTCACTTTCATAAATCCAAGATCCAGATACAGTCTGACCAAGAACAGAGTCTGCTAATTTAAGACTTTGATCTTCAAGAGATTTTATAAAGCGATTAACTGGTAGTATTTTTCCTTTAGAGGAACCTGCCATGTCAGGAAAAATACACTCAACTTCAGTAATATTGTTTGACTCAAGCCAACGCTTGAGCTCATCATGCGAACTAACGGACATATAATTGATTTTTTTATTTAGGTTTCACCTGCCTGTCATTCATTAGTATTATTGTAATGAATAACGAATTTATCTGGGCTTATAGATATATTTTTTAAAATATTTGTAAACTCTAAAGATGTTTTTTCTCCAAATTCATTGAATATCTCCCATTTTTTTAAATCTAATGTCTCCTTATCAAAATAAAGAGTAATTTTCTCCAAATTTTCAATTTCACTATTTTCAGATAGTTCGACAGTAATCTGATCAGCAGCATCATAAGATATGACATCAAAATGTTTTTGAAGATTAAGATTTTCAAGAAATAAAAATTTAATAGGACTAGAACCAATAGGGTATGAATCAATGATAAAGTGTTTCTGATTTATAATATGCAAGAAAAATTTAGTAGTTAATATTTTTTCTTCTTGATTACTGTATTCAAATAATGACTTATGTGGTTTCTTTAAATAAAAATTACCATACTGAATATTTCCATCACTATCAATCTGCTTAAATTGACCTGTCATAGAATTTATGTCATTCCAATATTTCTCAATACTAGTTATTAATGATTCTGAAAAAGCAAAATTTAATTTCAAAAATATTAAAATAAATAAAAATGAAAAGAGTTTAGTCATTATTTATTTTGTCAAAATAAACTTCTCTTTTACCAACATGGTTCGCTGATGAGATTAAACCCTTTTCTTCAAGTTGATCCATTATTCGAGCTGCTCGATTATAACCTATTTGTAGTTTTCTTTGTAAAAGACTTGTAGAAGCTTTTCCTTCCTTCACTATAATATTAATTGACTCCTGAAAAAGTTCATCAGTTTCACTATCATTTAAACTGATCGAGCTTTCATCGTCATCTTCTTTCAAAATTTCATCATCAAATTCAGGAAGGCCTTGCTTTTTAAGAGATTGAACAATCTTTTCTACTTCATTATCAGATATAAAGGGACCATGAATTCTTGTTGTTTTTCCTCCAGCTGTCATTAATAGCATATCTCCTTTTCCAAGTAATTTTTCCGCTCCCTCACTTCCCAAAATAGTGCGGCTATCAAATTTAGAGCTCACTTGAAAACTTATACGAGTTGGAAAATTTGCTTTAATAGTTCCAGTTATAACATCAACACTTGGTCTTTGAGTGGCCATGATCAAGTGAATACCTGCTGCTCGTGCCATTTGAGATAATCTTTGGATCGTGTGCTCAATTTCTTTTCCAGCAACCATCATCAAATCTGCCATTTCATCAACCACCACTACAATGAATGGCATTTTTTTTAATTCAACTTCAACTTTTTCAATTTTTGGCTCACCCGTCTCTGGATTGATGCCAACAGGAACCTTTCTATAAATTTTTTCAGACTTTTTTTGTGCGTCAAGAACCCTAGAATTATAATTACCAATATTTCGTACCCCCAGCATAGACATTTTTTGATATCGATTTTCCATTTCTTTAACTACCCATTTTAGAGCTGTAATAGCTTTTTTGGGGTCAGTGACAACAGGAGTGATTAAATGTGGAATACCCTGGTACACTGATAGTTCAAGCATTTTTGGATCGATCAATATAAACTTACAGTCTTCAGGTGATAATCTAAATAGTATAGATACAATCATAACATTGATTCCAACTGACTTTCCTGAACCAGTAGTACCTGCAATCAAGAGATGAGGCATATCTTCAAGATTAGCAAATACCGGTAATCCATTAATATCTTTTCCTATCGCTAGCATTAAATTTTTTTGATCGGAGACAAATTTTTCTTTTTTAAATAACTCACTTAAAATAACGTCATCCCGATCTTGATTTGGGATTTCGATTCCAACAACATTTTTACCTGGAATAATAGCTACTCTAGCTGACATTGCGCTCATGTTTCTTGCTATGTCATCTGATAAGGCTATTATTTTTGAAGCTTTGACACCTGGAGCAGGTTGTAGTTCATACATTGTAACCACTGGTCCTGGAGAAACATTTATAATTTCTCCTTCAATTTTAAAGTCTGATAACACAGATTGAAGTGCTTCTGCATTTTTAGCTAATTCTTCTTTTGATAAAGCATATTCATTTTTGTCATCAGGTTTTGATAAAATATCAATTAAAGGTGGCTTATATTTTTTAATGTCATTTAAATCAATTTCTTCTTGAGCAATTACATTTGACTCAAATCTTTCTTTATTAAAATTTTGTACCGGTTGGTCTTTTAAATTTTCAAAATCTATTTTAGGCTCAACCTTTTTAGAAGTATTTTTATATTCTGTATTCTTGTAGTCACTTGTATAATTTATTTTCGAATAAACATATAAAATACCTTTTGAGATAAATTTAAAAAATAATTTTACTCCATAATAACTTTTCTTAATTAAATATTCCCACTCACTTTTATTCAGTCCAGTTGAAATTATAAAAAAGAAAATGGTCAAAGATGAGAATAAAATTATATAAATAGAAATATTTAAAATCATATTTGAAAAATTTATAAACTGACTTGTTAAGCTAAATAGTTGAGTTGGAATTAATCCAACTAAATTACTTTCGGGTATTAAATTTAATAAGCATCCCAAACAAATTATAAAAATAGGTAATGACAATATATTTATTGAAAAAAATGGAAGACTTTTAAATCTTATTAATCTGTAAGACCATGCTAATAGAGGAATGCTCAAAGCATAACTGCATAGCCCAAAAAATTGTAAAAGAACATCTGCTATATTAGCACCAAGCTGACCTCCTAAATTTGTTGTCTTTGCGCTGGTATAATGAGAAAGAGTTGGATCAATTGAAGAATAAGTCAGAATACTTATAAATATAAAGATTGATACAAATATGCTTAATAAGCCAGAAATTTCAGCTAGCCTATTTAGTATGAATATTTTTAAAGGAGTAGGAAAAAATTGCATATTAATAAATCTTGAATTTAAAAAACAAGCTTTTATTTGTAATTAGATTATTAACTTATTATAAATTTTATACAACAGTTCGAATAAAGATAAATTGATTACAATGCCAGATAAAGTAACAATATTAGGAAATGGATCTTCAGCCTTACTGACTGCTATTGCCCTATCTAGGTTAGGTATCTCAATTGATCTCTTTTGTGATTTATCAAAAAAAAATGATACAAATTTAGTCACTTTTCTCTCCTCTTTCACATTAAAATATTTGCATAGAATTGGTATTGACCAACTTTTTTTGCAAAAATATGAAAATATAAATGAGATTAATTGTTGTTATATAAATAAACAAAATAATCAAAATACAATTCTTAATTTTGAAGATCATAAAATAAAACCACTTGGACGAATTATTCCAAATCATGATCTATTTGATTTACTTTATCAAAAAGTAGTTGATACTGAAAATATAAAAATTATTAAAGAGAATATTGTAGATATAGATTTTAATAGTGACCAGTCAACGATAAGCTTAGAATCTAAAAAAAATTATAATACAAAGTTACTAATTTTCACTGACAACAAAAATAGGTTTATTTCGAATTTATCTTCAAAAAAATTAATCAAAAAATCGTTTAACCAAACAGCTCTATCTATTGATGCTAATGTAAATAGAAGTCATTTAAATACAGCATATCAATTTTTTACAAAAGACGGTCCGCTTGCATTATTGCCAGTTAATAATCAGCGTTCATCATTTGTGTGGTCACTTAAGAACGGGTCCACAATTTTAGATTATTCTAAAGAAGAAATTGAAAAAGAGATTTATAAATACTCAGAAAAGTATGTGTCGAAATTGAGTATAAACTCTATTACTAAGCATAAATTAGCTTTTAGCTTCAGCAAGAATATGTATTTTAAAAATGTAGTATTACTCGGAGAAGCCGCACATATAGTTCATCCAATAGCTGGTCAAGGATTCAATCTTACATTGAAGGACATTAGTACTTTATGTGATGTAATTGAAAGATACTCGTCATTAGGATATGAATTAAATCACCAATTTATTCTTAAAGAATTTTCTAAAACTAGAATGCCAGACAATACACTCTTTTCATTCTCTACAAAATTCATGAACGATGCCTTTTTTTCTCAAAATAATCTGATAAATAAGTCAGTCGAAACCTCTTTTAAAGTTTTAAATCGATTACCATTTATTAAAAAAAGTTTAATGATGACAGCTTCTGGGAGAAAAATTTTTTAAGTTATAGAGTTGATTAATGAAGCTGAGTGCTAGTGTCTGCAGTCTCTTCAACAGTATAAGATTGATAAAGAGCTTCGAGAGCTCTACTTCTTCCCATTATCGTTTTAGCCTCCAAAAGTAATTGTTTTTCTTCTGGTGTAAATGGTACAAGAACACCAGAATAGTTAACAAGCTGCTCAGTTGGAGTTTGTTGAATAATATCCCAGTCTGCTAGCAGGCTTCTATTTTTTAGATATTTCTTAATAAGCTTCAACAAGGACTCACGATCAATGTTAGTAACATCTTCAGATTTCAAATCAGTGATATAATTTTCATAATTCACTGCAACCTGTCTGTATTGAGTTGTAGTGTCTAATTCACTTTCAATTTCAAAACGAATAATACCGTTTAGAGTGATTAAATATCTATGATCATCAGTCTCATTGTAAGAAGTAACCCTTCCAACGCAGCCTACTTTTTTGAGAGAGTTGTCACCTCCAGAACTAGGTTGAATCATTCCTATAAGTTTATGTGGCGTTGCAAGAGCAGCATTCAACATTTGAACATATCTTGGTTCAAATATATTTAGTGGTAATTGAGTTTTAGGGAAGAGTACAGCGCCAGTTAGGGGGAAAATTGGTATAATTTTTGGCAAGTCGTCTAAGGTAACAAAGTTCATATGTTTTAAATTCTAATGTATTAATTCGATATGTTAAATAGTTCATTATCTTGAAAATCAAGCTAATTTCATATAAATACCATATTTCACGCGAGTGTAGCTCAGTGGTAGAGCGAAACGTTGCCAACGTTTAGGTCGAGGGTTCGACTCCCTTCACTCGCTCCATTTCTGACATGAGAATTTTAAACAATAAAAAGATAGAATTTTTTCTCAAAAATTTATTTCTATCTGAATCCTTTCTCTTAAAAAAAAGAGCTGAGCGTTTTTATCGAAAGAAGACTGAGAGAGAGATTCGTTATTTGTCAAAACTGGTTAATAAATCGGAAGCTTCAATTGATATAGGGGTATATAGAGGTGTTTATTCTCATTTTTTATGCAGTGAAACTCAATTTGTTTATGCATTTGAAGCAAATCCACTGCTAATTAATAAGTTAAGAAAAGGTTTTCAAAATTACAGAAATATTAAAATTGAAAATGTTGCAATTTCCTCAAGCCAGGGAACAACAAATCTTAAAA
>Ga0181552_10002872_pt1 | contig 12451 bp, 17 predicted proteins | sample 011ome_18_FD_130583 | JGI IMG/M metagenome (GOLD analysis project Ga0181552, IMG submission 130583) | Coastal salt marsh microbial communities from the Groves Creek Marsh, Skidaway Island, Georgia - 011501BT metaG (megahit assembly) | ecosystem: Environmental > Aquatic > Marine > Intertidal...
GCCGTGGCGCGCGGGCGCCGTGGATGTAGATGCGTTTCGAGTAAGATGAGAGCGAAATCATGTCGCACTGCGGCGTCGTCGCGCGATGACGCGCGAACGGCTGCCGGCGTCGTCGCACACGTGGCCAGCGTGTGTGTGTTTATGTGTGCGCCGGCGCCGAGCGCGGCGTCGAATGATGCAGTGATGGCGGCGCTGGCGAAGCGACAAGTGGGCGATACGATGGCGAGCGGCGGGGTCAACGCGCGATTACATTTAGACGTCGATGAAGCCGTGCGAGCGCGAACTTTGGCGTTAGCGGGGTGCGTGTGTGATGCGTACATGTTTTCTTCTGATTTTCGACAGGTGGCAGCGCGCTGGCGAGTGTTGCGTTGTATCGCATAGACTGACTTTCGATGAGTGACGTTTCGCGACGACGATAGAAACTACGACGGCGCGCGTCGAATTTTACGCGACGGCTCCTTGGCCAAGTTACGTACGGATTTGCAAGTCACCGAGAAGTTTCTCGATAAGAGGATTATTTTGAGAGACGTCGCGTTGACACTGGATGCCTTTGATGACGCGCTTCGAGCCGAAAGCATACAGAACGTCGCGGCTTCGAGCGAAGATGTGAGGCGCACCGCCGACGAGCTCGTGGTGAAATTGAAGGATGTGCGCGATGCGATCGATGAAGCGACGAGCGCGCCGAGCGTGCGCGGACAATGAAAAATGTGCATGTGCAATGTGCACACTGTCGACGGCGACTTGCACGACTTCGACTTCCTCACAATTCTCCACGCAAAGTTTCTACGCGTCAGATGCTCGCTCAGACCACGACTCGATTAAGCAGCTCGTCGGTGACGGCGTCGTCTCGTCGCCAACATGCGACGAGTGCGCGCGTCGTACGCGCCGTGTCCTCTGCCGAGGAGCGCTGCGCGCCTGCGGACGTCTCGCGACGCTTCGTACTCGCCGCACCCGCATTCGCGGCGCTGGCGCTCAACGCGCCGGTGGCGTTCGCAAAGGATGGTCCGAGCGTTCTCGTCGTTGGCTCCACGGGCGCCACCGGTCGCTTGGTAGTGTCTGAGTTGGCGAAGTGCGGCGCCGCGGGTAAGGTTGTCGCGGGCGTGCGCTCGGTTGAAAAGGCCCAAAAACTTGGGTTGGGGGACTCTGCGGATGCGATTTTGGGCAACGTCGACGTGACGAACCCTGCGGGATTAGCTGAAGCGTTTGCCGGGTACGACATCGTCGTCGTCGCCACGGGTTTTGTGCCCGGGAACCCTTTCAAAATGAACGCTGCAGCACACGAAGTAGACAACGTCGGCGTGTGTAATGTCGCTGACGCCGCAAAAGCCGCCGGTGTGAAGCGCGTGGTGTTAATTTCTTCCATTCTGACCAATGGTCGGGCAATGGGTGCGGAAGACACGCCTGGATTTAAGATTACCAACGCCTTTGGCCAAGTGCTCGATGAAAAGCTCGTAGGCGAAAACTACCTGAGAGCGAGCGGCGTGAACTGGACCATCGTCCGCCCCGCTGGATTGAAGAATGACGAGCCGAAGAACTCGTTGGTCATCACCGACGGGGACGTGATGACGAGCGGCGAAATCTCTCGCACCTTGGTTGCCAAAGTCATGACGTACGCGGCGTTTGACGCTTCGTGCGAAAACCGCATCGTGGAAATCGCCGAAGAAGGCTCATTCGCCGGCGCCGCACCCACGAGCGGTAAAACATTCGCGTTGTCGTCCGACCCAAAATCCTGGTTCGCGTAGACTTTCTTTAATTATTTGTAACGCCCGCGCCGCGCGCTCCAGACCTCACTTTGCGCCTTCTCTTCGCTTCTCTTCGCCCGCAACCCTTTGCTCGAACGCGCGCGCACACACGACAAAGACACCAGGCGTGCACATACCGCCGTCGCCGTCGTGTTCGCGCGCGACAGAGTCTCGCGCAGTCGTTTCCCGAGCGAAAAGTCCCGTAGAAGACCAATGCACCGCGCCAACCTCCCGCCGTCGTTGGAAGACTTGGCCAAGCAACGCCGCGATGCGAACGCCGCGGATGCGGCCAAGCCGACGTTCATGACCAAGGAACAACGCGCGGCGGCGGCGATGAAGCGCAGGGAGGAAGAAGTCGCGGCGCAGCGCGCTAAAATGGACGAGGCCAGAGAGAGGTTCACCAAGCGCGCGGCGGAGAGCGTGCGAGAGAGAGCCGGGACGGCGAGCGGCGGCGGTCGTGGCGGCGCACCGACGCGGTTCGGGCGCGATAATCGCGGTAGTGGGAGTGCTCGAGGTGGTGGTCGCGGCCGTGGGCGCGGCAGGTCGGCGATGGAGGAGGAAATGCGCGACACACCTGAGATGGAGCGCGAACGCGAGTTGGAAATGTTGAAGCGCCAATACATGGGCGGGGACGACGGGAAGAAAAAGCCCAAGCAGAATAATAGAAACAAGTTTGTATTCGATTGGCGTAAAGATGAAGACACGTCGAGAGATTTGAATCCGTTGTATGATAAGACATTCGAGGTAGCACCGTTGTTTGGACGAGGGATGCTCGGGGGCGTGGACAGACGCGAGCAGGCGCGCGCAAACGAAGAACGCGAACGCGCGCTCATTCAAAAATCCAGGAAGGATTTAGGTGACGCTTCGGGTGGGGCGAAAGAAGCGCGGCGCATAGAAGACGATCACGATCGTCGTCGCCGTGAACAAGATGAGCGTGAGTTCAAGCGCACGTTTAAGCAACATTGGAGCGACAAGGCGTTGAGCGACATGACGGAGCGCGACTGGCGCATCTTCAGAGAAGACTTTAGTATTTCTTACAAGGGTGGTCGTTTGCCGCTACCTATGCGTGCGTGGGACGAATGCAAGGGGCTTCCAAAAGAGATTTTGCGCGCCATCGCAAAGGTTGGATACGAAAAACCATCGCCGATTCAAATGGCGAGCATCCCAATCGGTTTGTTGAAGCGCGACGTCATCGGCATCGCCGAAACTGGTTCAGGAAAGACGTGCGCGTTCGTTGTTCCAATGTTGGCGCACATCATGGAATTACCGAAGATGACCGACGAAGTAGCCGCGCTCGGTCCGTACGCGCTCATCATGGCCCCAACGCGCGAGTTGGCACAACAAATCGAAGAGGAAACGCTCAAGTTTGCACAATATTTGGACTACCGCGTCGGGCTCGTCGTCGGTGGACAGTCCATCGAAGACCAAGGGTTTAAGTTACGTCGCGGGGTGGAAATTTTAGTCGGCACACCCGGACGTATCATTGATGTCATCGAGCGGCGATACACCGTGCTCGGGCAGTGCAACTACATTGTTCTCGACGAAGCCGACCGCATGATTGACATGGGATTTGAGCCGCAAGTCATCGAAGTCATGGAAGCCATGGGCTCGAGTAACTTGAAACCCATCGAAGAGGCGGAAGATTTGGATGGTCAAGCGTTAGAAAAGGGTTCGGCGGGCGTACGCTATCGTACAACGTACATGTTTTCTGCGACGATGCCGCCGAGCGTCGAGCGCTTGGCGCGCAGTTATTTGCGCAATCCAGCGGTGGTGACCATCGGCAGCGCCGGAAAGACGAGCGACTTGATCAAGCAAGAAGTCATTTGGGTGAATCGGAATGAACGAGATTCAAAGTTCGAGTACGTTCTCTCGCGTCATCCGAACACGCAAGTCATCGTGTTCGTCAACGCCAAACGCTCCGTCGACGCCGTGGCGAATTTGTGCTATCGATTGGGATACTCGTGCGCGTCCATTCACGGCGGCAAGTCTCAAGACCAGCGCGAAGACGCCCTGCGTGGATTCAAGGCGGGCGAGTACGACATTTTGGTCGCCACCGACGTCGCCGGTCGTGGTATCGACGTCAAGGGCATCGATTTGGTTGTCAATTACGAGCTACCGCACTCGATTGAAAACTACACGCACCGCATCGGTCGCACCGGTCGCGCCGGTCGCAAGGGTACGGCGGTGAGCTTCCTGACCAATGACGATCGAGACATCATGTACGAACTCAAGGAAATACTCGTCAATAGCAACAACGTCGTGCCCGACGCGCTCGCAAACCACGAAGGCGCTAAGAGTAAGCCTCAGCGCGACGACCGTGGAAAACTCCTCGGGCGCAACGACATCAAGGGCTTGGCTGAAATCATTCACTAAAACATTGAAATATTACCAACAATTACTACTGTACTGTACCGTGTATGTTTGAGGTGGCTTTTCTGCGCATCATCGTCGTCGTCACCGTCGTCACCAATCACCCACCGCCGCTAAAATCCCTCGCCTCTCTATCCTTCGCCAGCCGCCGCCTCCGCCGGCGCGTCTTCGCGTCTGGGTAACTTTGGCCCCGGAACCCCCATCGCATCACGCGCCACCTCCTTCACCGCCCAAATCGGCTTCACGCTCCCATTCACGCGCTCTTCATCCGCGCGCGTGCGTCCTTTCCACGTCAACACCCCCCACGCCTTACCCGATCGACCGCCCGGTCGCGGCGCCACGCGCGTCAGCGTCCAATACGTATCGTGGTAATGCTCCGCGTTCGCGCGCCACGAGTACTTGGTAAACGTTGACCCGATCCCATGGTTCGGTAACGTCTTCGCGAGCTCGAACACTGTGTGTGGAACGCGCGTGTGTGTCGTACGTACGTCAGTCCTCGTCGTCGTCGAACGAGCACACCATTCCACTCCATGGCTTCATTCATTCATTCATTCATTCATTCATTCCACCGCGTGGCGTCACGCCGCTTCGCATCACTTCGCATCGCATCGCACGTACGGTTCGGTCGCTGTCTCACGCGCGTCGCCGCGCTCCAAGTCGCCTTGGCGGCTTCCCTCAGCGCGGACATCACGCGTTCGAGAATGTCGACGCACGACGGCGGCGGACGATCGATCCATCCATCGATGCGCGCGCGCGACGCGCCCACTTATTTATACCCATAACTTTACCCACCATACCCCACCACGTCCCGTCCAAACCCTTCGTGTCCCCCTGCCTTGGTTCACGACCCGTCAACCAGGGTCACGCGTCGCACCACCCCGATCGAGGCGACTCGACCGACGCCATATCGGATGCGCGCGCGAGAGGAGGGTTTGTAGCTCAATTGGTAGAGCGCGCGCTTTGCACCGACGCCGTATGCGATGTGTTTGAAAACATGTGCGAGGTACCGGGATCGAAACCTGGCAGATCCACACTTTTTTTGTGAAAAACCAAAAGCGGCTTCGTGCGATCGGGCGCGTGCGAGGATTCAACCCAACCTTATTACCACGCATGCTTTACTTTTGAATACAATACAATCCAATGGTCCGAGAAAAACTAAATATATGTATCGTATACACATCATATGTTTACTATACTCCACAGTACGTCTCTTTCTCGACACCCACGCTCCACCGCGCGTCGACGGTCGACGTCGTCGCGCGACCGCCGCAGGCGCGTTGACTGCACTTTTCGCCTCGCGAGACGCGTCGTCGTCGTCGTCGTCGTCGTGCATCGGGTCGTCGCGCGCGCATCGTGACTCCCGTGATGTCGCCTTCACTCGCGCGATCATCCGCGCGCGCGTCGTCGTCGTCGTTGACCGACGCGCGCCGCGGTGCGACATCGGCGGCGCGTCATCGGACGTCATCGATGACGAACTCGATGGCGTTTTTGTCGCGACCGGCGTGCGCGTCGTCGCGTCGCGTGACCGTGGCGGAGGCTGGCGCGTCGTCGTCGTCGTCGTCGTCGTCGTCGTCGTGCGCGTCATATGTGGCGTTGCGTGGTGGGGTCACGGCGTCGTCGGCGCGCGGTGCGTCGACGTCGTCGTCGAGGATGGGCGTCGCGGGACGACGCGACTGGATAAGAAGCGGTTCGAGACGACGCGCGCGCGGGGTTGAGTCGGCGGTGGGCGTGCCTCGAGCGGTCGGTGTGGATGATCAAAGTTCGAGACGGGAGATGAATTTTGGGATGCCGTCGTCGCCGCGATCGAGTGCGGCGTCGTCTGAGGCGAGCGGGGATGAGACCCGGGACGAGGAGATGTGGGGCGGGGCGCGAAACGCGCGGCCGAGACGCAAGGCGAGGACGAAAGCCGAGCGAGAACAAAGCGCGGAGTCGTATGAGTGGTCAGCGTGGGCGTCGTCATGTGGAATTACGTCGATTGCGATCACAGCGACGTATTTTCGGATCATTCGCGAAGTGGATTTGAACGGAGGAGTGTTTCCCGTGGCGGAGCTCGTGGCGCAGCTCGCGCTCATCGCCGGCGCCGCGGTGGGTATGGAATTCTACGCCAGATACGCGCACAAGCACTTGTGGCACGCCTCGTGGTGGTCAATGTCGAATAAATACCGCCGCGAGTGGAATCGACCGATTTGGTTGTTGCACGAAAGCCACCACTTGCCGCGCGAAGGCGCGTTTGAGGCGAACGACGTCTTCGCCTTGGTCAACGGCGTGCCCGCGTTCGCTCTCTGCGCGTTTGGTTTCTTCACCCCAGGCGTGTTCGGCGGCTTGTGCTTTGGCGCAGGCATGGGCATTACATTATTTGGCATCGCGTACATGTACGTCCACGACGGTTTAGTGCACAAGCGATTCCCCACCGGTCCGCTCGGCAAATTGCCGCTTCTCAAGAAAATCGCCGCCGGGCACACGATTCATCACACCGAAGCCTTTGAGGGCGTGCCTTGGGGTTTATTCCTCGGCATCCAAGAGCTCGAAGCCGTGCCTGGTGGTTTAGAAGAGCTCGACAAAGTCTTAGCCGCTGCCGAGCGCAAAGATGCGCGCGATGAAGCCGCGCGCGTCGCCGGCGAACCCGTCGGCCCGGAATTCGGCGTCATTTCCCAAGGCGAGCACATCCCGAGTCTCAAGGAGGCGCCCGCGTGCAAGTTACCCATCGACGCCTAGAGCACGTCTAGCGCCGTATCATGGTTCCGTGCATCGCACACCACACTTCACGCGCGCGAAAGCACACGCACGCGCACACGCAAAGCACTTAGAGCGCGCACATTTATCCTCGCGTCTTGTAACGCCGAGCGACGCTGAGTCACCCCAACGCAGCGAATTCGTCACAGCCTCGATGATTCGTGAACCTCACTCGACGCCGCGGCGCACCAATCCTCGCTCGTGACGCACACACGCGCACGAAATAACACATGTTCGTCATCGTCCCCCGCGCATCGCCCGCGGTCGCCGCGCACGCGCCGATGCGGGCGCACACGAGCGCTCAAAAGCGATCGCACGGTGTTCGCGCCGCCTGTGCTCGCGACGATGCCCGCGTGTCAGTGATCGTCGATCGCCGAACGATGCTCGCAAACGCGATGAGCGCGTTCGCGGTCGTGTCGACGACGATGACACCGCTCGGGGCGGCGTTCGCCGGAGACGACGACGCGTCGTTTACGAGTAAATTGAGCGCCAAGGAGCAGAAAAAGGCTGAAATTTTAGCCGCGGCGCGGGCCAAGGCGCAAGCGCAGGCGGCGACGCCCGTGGTGAAAGAGGCACCAGCACCGACGAATGCGGCGATGTTTATGACGGAGGATCCTGGGCGCGGTGGTGGTCCGGATGCGCCGAACGTTGCGGCGCCAAAGGCGGAAGAGGCGGCGGCGGCGGAGTAGAGCGACCCGCGCGAGGCGGTCGCGCGTACGTGTAATTTTGCATTTTTGCTACGGTATCTACTGTATCTATCTATCTATCTATCTATATCAGTGGTGTCGTCGTGTGCTTTCGTTTCTTTGATGGCGGTGCGGCGGCGAAGAGCGCGGCGATGCTGCCGACGTTCTGCTCCGCCGCGCGTTTAGTCGGCTTTATCGCGTCGCTCGAGCGGTAGTCGGCTCGGTTCACCTTGGTCGTCACCGGATGCCACACCAAATACCCATCTTCGCACGGCTTAATGCATCGCTCCCACCCATCGTCGCCATCCGACGTCAAACACCACAGTTTAATGTCTTCATCGCTCGTTAGCAACACTGGCATGCGATCGTGAAGCCATTCGAGCGCCGTCGAAGTCGTCGACGTCGTGCACATCGATGTCTCGCACGCGCGCTTTCCCGATCCCGACCCCGACGCAATTTCATCCACGCACACCGATGCAATCACGAGAGGTTCACCATCCGCACGCGTGACGTAATACGGTTGCTTGATTGATTTGCCACCACCGATAGATTCGTCACGCCATTCAAAAAAACCATTCGCGAGCGTCGCGCACCGACGCGCCGAGCGGAACAGCGCGAGCTCCTTCAGCGTCTCCCCACGCGCGTTATACGCTCTCTCATACGTCGCCCTCGCGCGAGTCGATTCATCACGAGGTCGTGACCCGCGATAGATCCCCCACGTCATGCGTTGCATCGCCATCGCGTCTTGCCACGTCGCATCATCGTCGTCGCCATCGCCATCGCCATCGCATCGTCGTCTGACAATCGTAAACAATCTCGCGCCTGGACACGCGCTGTGTGCGTCGAACGCCCCCGCGGCGGCGTCGCGAGCGGCGGCATAATCATCGTCGCGCTCGAGACGCGCGCGCACGCCCGTGGCGCGCTCGACGTCCGCGGCGCGGAGCGTGGAGCTGACGCGACCGCACATGTGTTCGCGTCGTCGAGTGGCGTGTGCGCGAGTGTGCGACGCGCGCCATGTCGCGCGCGATGGCGACGGTGGCGACGGCGCGGGCGACGGCGACGGCGACCGCGGTGTCGACGTCGACGACGCCTCGCGGGCGGCGGCGGCAGCGCGCGATGCGGTGCGACGCGACGGCGAACGGCGACCGCGCCAAGATGTCGCTCGCGATGGACCTGCCACATCCGCTCCGTGAGCACGTCCCGATGGACATGTACGCCGTCGACGCGCGATGCGGACGTAGGAACGTGCGGTTGGTGCTTCCGGAGTGCGAGGATGCGGTGGTGGATGTGTACAGCGCGCTCGGGAGGCCGTGGGATGACCCGCACTGGGCGGATTTGTGGCACGGGAGCGTGGCGCTGGCGGAGAAGATTTTTGACAATCCAGAGCTCGTGCGCGGGAAGCGCGTGATTGATTTGGGGTGTGGGTTAGGACTTGGAGGCATCGCCGCCGCGCTTGTGGGTGCGAGAGAGGTGGTGATGAGTGATAGAGAGGAACGCGCGTTGTGGTGCGCGCTCTCGGGGTGTCGAGCCAACGGGATAAAGGACGTGCGGGAGATTCCAGCACAGTGGAACGCTCCAGATGACGTTGAGTTGCCGAGCGTGTTAAGATTTGACGACATGTCTGATTGTGGGTCATCGTGCGTGGTGTCGGCGGCGAAAGTGGATTGGTTTGAGCCCGAGAAAGCGCCGAGTGGATTTGACGTCGTGTTGGCGTGCGACGTGTTGTATACCCCAGATGCTGTCGATGCCATCGCAACCTTGGTGCTCAAGTTATTCGATGGTACGAATGGGAGCGGTACGTTTGTGCTAGCTGATCCTCCAGGGCGATTTCCCAAGAATCACGAGAGATTCATGGCGCTCATGGAGGACCCGACGCGCATTCCGGGATACGTCGGCGCCGAACGTCAAGCCATCGTGAGCGTCAGCAGCACCATCGAGGAGTGTTTAAACTTGGAAAATAAAACCATGCATGTAAAGCTTAGTAACTTTGATATAGTCGCGCGTTAGTGTAGTGCGTAGTGTTGTCAATCGCAGCGGCAGTAGTACTAGAAAATTGTCTCACTTTCGGCACTTTGCAGTGGTGCGGCGCGCGCGCCGTCGTTCGTCACAAAAACTCGTCGAAAGGAACGCGACAGGTAAAGTTCATTCACGACAAACCCTGCTTGATTACAATTCTAACCCGATTCGTCGCGTATCGATCCACACTATCAGATCGCTCACATACGCCGCTCTCCTATCCTAAGTGATGAATTGACGACAACGGCGCGTCTATTCATCTTGGTCGACGACATTCGTGCCGAGACCCTTGAATCCGTTCGGGGTGTCAACCACGGTGACGTAGGAGTACAAATCTTCTTCCGCGTCCTTATCGTCGTTGTGCTTGCGCTGGATTTGAACGCGAATGCGCTTCGGGACCTGTGTGACGCGAGAGAACGCGGGTCGCGCGGTTAGGGTTTTGTTCGACGCATGCACACACCACGATATCGCGCTTCAACGACGACGACGACGACAACGAACGCGAACGCTCAACGATGTACGCACGTTACGAATACCCTTGCTCCAGACCGCCTTGTTAAGCTTCACGTCGATGCGCACATCAGACGTCTTCATCGTCTTTTGCGCAAACTTTTTGATCTGTCGCGACGCAAACACCGCGAGGTCAGTCGTCGCTCGTCTTTCGCATCACACCCAACGCCTCTCGCCCATCGACGGCCGCGAAATCCGCGCACACGGGTTCAAACAATCCCCATCTCAATCTCGCGCATCGCATCGCGCCGCATCTCCCGTCGCCGCGCCCGTGCCGACGCCGTTGTCGCGATCGCGTCTAGGGTCACACCGCATCGCATCGCATCGCCACACGCACCGCCGCGACCGCGCGAGGCGCGCGCTTCTTGAACGTGATACCCGTGATGGCCTTGCCGAGGTTGATCGTGTACTCGCGAGTCACGACATCGGCGGGTTTTGCTTCGCGTCCCATGGTTCGTCCGGACTTTGCGTCGGTAAGAGACGTCGCGCGACGGCGTCGATGGCGATGATGACCAACTTCCGAGGTTTTTCTTGTGGGATAGGTTTATGTGGAGTAGACTATGTGTATGACACTAGGGTTTACAATGATAAGGGTATGTGGGGTAGACTATGGGGCTATGGCGCTGTGTCTCTCTCCGACGCCACCGCGCGGTTGGACGACGAGGACGCGCGGCTACGCGTCGGCGTCGGCGTCGTCTGGCCTGGCGTGACGCTGGGCGAGCGTGACTTTTTTATCATCTTCTAGCAGCTCTTCGTCGGATTCGCCGTCGCTGAATGCGGGGCGAGGGGCGAGGACGCTCGCGGGGGGCGGCCCGCGCGCTCCGGCGTCGTCGTCCGAGTCCTCGTCGTCGCCGATGCCGGCGCCGGCGGTGGCGTCGCCGTCTAGATTCTTTTCTGGAATGTCTTTTGGTGGCACGAAATCTCGAGACACCGCGCATGTGGTCGTGGTGCCGTCGCTATCGAGCATGACGAGTAACCGTGGGGTGGTTGGACCGACGGCTGTCGCGCCCGCGTCATCTGGCCACGGTTCGGCGTCTGTGTGCGCGCGACGCGATGCGAAGAACGTGGTCAGTTTGTGTTTCGAACGCACTATACTGCATCATATCGTCATCGCCACGAACGCGAGCGAAGGACGCACCGGCGACGCGCGTCACCGCGTCCAGCAACGTCGGCGACGCGCACGCGCGCGCCACCGCGAACGGCACCGCCACCGTGCGCGACCGCGCCTCGCGAGGCACATCTTTCCGCCTCTCCGTCGGCGTCTCGCGCGGCAGGCAAAACATGTACGTCAGCCCCGTCGACGGGCACGTCGCGGGCACGACATCCGTCCAGAGCCCCGAACGCATGAGCGCCACGTACGCGGCGTACGCGTCGGCGCTCGTGGCCACGACGGACGACGACGACGAAGACGCGTCTGCCGACGTTCTCGTCGCGAGTCGATCGAGAAACGCGCCGTACGTCGCCGTCGCGGCGTCCGCGGGCATGGTTTTCGCGCGCGGCGCAATGCCGACGGCTCTCTTCCACCGCGGCGCGCGCACCCGCACATCGCGACGCCGACGCATCCATCTCGCATGGTGATTGATGAAGGCGATATCGCGCGCGCGTTCGCCGCGCGCGCGGCGCACATTCGCGCGAACGCGACGACAATCACGCCGAAAGCCGTTCGACGGTTGCTCGAGGGTGATTTAAACATTGGCGACAAGGCGTTGGATGGGCATAAAAATACGATTGCGGCGTTACTCGAGGCGCTGATGGCGACGAATGGTGGTGGTGGTGAAGATGGTGATGGTGGCGACGAGGACGAGGACGAGGACGAGGACGAAGACGAGGACGAAGATGATGACGAAGAGGAGGAGGAGGATAAAGTGAGACGTCCGGTGAAAAAAGCCAAGACAGCGACGACGACGACGACGATTAGTGGTGATGTTGCAAAATATAGAGATGCATGTAAGCGTGCGGGTATTACGGCGTTTCAAGGGGTTTTGATGCGGACGACGGATGAGAAAGCGCGCGTGGACGCGATGTCGACGTTATTGAGCGAACGCGGCTTGTCGATTCATAGCGCGCCGAGTGAGTTTGAGCGCGTGCGGGCAAAGCTAGAATTGGAAAAGGATATGGATGGTATCGATACGAGTAATATTGTGACGGGTGGGCGACGACGTACGGCGGTGTATGGGACGACGAATTATGCGCAGTTGGAAGCGTCTTCGGAAGAAGAAGAAGAAGAAGAAGAAGAAGAAGATGACAGTCATTCTGATTCCGAAGAAAAGCCGCAACCGCCAAAAAAGAAGGGTAAGGTATTAGATAGCTCCTCCGAAGACGATGAATAATGAAATCGCGATTAATGTACTATCTAAAGCTAAAGCTACCGCCGACGCGCCGACGCATCGGCGC
>Ga0181552_10002874_pt1 | contig 12450 bp, 10 predicted proteins | sample 011ome_18_FD_130583 | JGI IMG/M metagenome (GOLD analysis project Ga0181552, IMG submission 130583) | Coastal salt marsh microbial communities from the Groves Creek Marsh, Skidaway Island, Georgia - 011501BT metaG (megahit assembly) | ecosystem: Environmental > Aquatic > Marine > Intertidal...
CAACACATAGAATTTTTAAAAAACTTTGGCGAATTAGAAATACATCCCTTTGCCCCTAAAAAGGATCTTTTTCCAGAAGTTCTTGTCATAACTCATAACGAAAAAAGTAGGGGAAGAGAGAATACTTGGCATTCTGACGTTACGTGGAGATTAGAACCTTCACTTGGATCTGTTTTAAGAATGATTGAAAAACCTGATCATGGAGGTGATACCTTATTTGCTGATATGTACGCTGCTTACGAAGGTTTAACAGCTGAAATAAAAGAAAAATTAGAAGGAGCCGTAGCAGTCCATGATTTTGCTAATTTTCGAAATAGACTTATACAGGAAGGAAAATCAGAAGAAGAAATAGAAGCTTTTAACAAAGAATATCCAATGCCTGAACACCCTGTTATTAGAACGCATCCAGACACTTTAAAAAAAGTTATTTATGTAAATGCAGCCTTTACTCAATATATTAAAGATTGGGATCCGGAAGAATCTACACAGATGCTTAATTATCTATATTCAAGAGCCTCTATACCTGAATATCAATGCCGATTTGCCTGGCAAGATAACTCTATAGCATTCTGGGATAACAGGGCATGTCAACATTATGCAAATTCAGATTACTGGCCTAATGTAAGGAAAGTGGAGAGAGTCACTATTATTGGAGATAGACCTTACTAGGCTTCTTTAGTAAGACATAAATCGTAAATGAATAAGAATTCAGTTATAGACTGGTCTTTGATCATTGCTATAGGCATTGCCTGGGGGTCTTCATTCTTATTTATCAAAATATCAGCCCCTGAGGTAGGCCCCATCACTTTAGTTTTCTCAAGACTTTTGATAGCTTCAATGTTGTTAACTCCTTTCTTTATTAAAAGAGAGCACCTTAGAAACATTAAAGAAGATTTTCCATCAATTCTTTTTTTAGCATTAATTAATGCCTCTGTTCCATTTTATCTTTTTTCCAAAGCAGCCATCGAATTAAATGCAGGAACTATGTCCGTACTAAATGGTACAACACCTTTGTTTGCTTTCATTATTGCAACTCTTTGGTTGAGATTAGGTTCTAACTGGACTCAATTACTTGGAATTTTTATCGGCATGATTGGACTAATCATATTCGTTGGATACGAATCTTTAGAATTCTCTTTAATTGCACTCATTTTATGCCTCTTGGCTTCTTTCTTTTATGCGTTTAGTTCCAACTTCATATTTAAAACTAAAGAGATCGACGCCACCTACTTGGCATCTATGACTTTATTGGTTGCTACATTTTTAGTTTTTCCATTCACCTTCTTGGAAAGCGGATTGAACTTCAATCATCCTAATGAAGTTTTATTAAGTGTTTTTCTTCTGGGTTTCTTGTGCACCGGTATGGCTTATATGGGCTATGTTGTTTTGATTAAGAGAGTAGGCCCGGTTAAAGCTTCTACAGTGGTATTGATCGTTCCTGTATCGGGTATGTTATGGGCTAATTTATTTCTAAATGAGGCTATTACCTCAACAATGTTAATGGGCTGTCTCTTAATTATTACAGGAGTAGGTCTGGTAAATTTCTTTAAAGATGAGGCTTCCAGTTAAGAAAGTCTAGATAGGTATACAACACTGTGATCATCATAATCCTTGGTGCCAACTTCTTTAAATCCAAAGTTTTCGTGAAAAGCCAAGGATGGTTCATTCCTAGGTATGGTATTGACCTCACAACAGGTAATAACATCTAATTCCTTAGCTATTTCGATAGTTTTTTCGTAAATTTTACGGCCAAGACCCTTTCGTCTGTGACCGTCTTTGATTGCTATTCTATCAACGTACAAGAAAGGATAATCCCTGGAATTAAAAAAATCATAATTGAGGGAGTCGTAGTCTTGACCTTCTCTCATTAGAATAATGAATCCGGCTATTTCATCATTTCTAATAACTATTAAATGGCTACTCCAATCTAAGAGTGATTTCAATCTACTCATATCAGGAACACTTCCTACCTCTGGAATATTAGCTTGGTTGATAGCTAAGATCTCTTCTAGATCAGAGCTAAGATAAGGCTCTTTTAGAACTTCGAGTTTATACAATGATTAACTCAGTTCGAGGCCTTCTAAATTGCCTTTCGCTCTCCACTTCTCCATAAGAGAAAAGAATTCGATTGGACCACCGCCGTAAGTATTGTTTTGAGGAGTTTGGTTCACTTTCCCCTCATTGTTGTAATACCCTGGAGTGCAGTTTTCTTGAAATTCAGCTGTTAGTCTCGCTTTTTCTATAATTGTTTTTATCCATTTCTCTTCTGCCTCTTGCGAAGCTTCAATTCGCTTAGCTCCTTTGTCTTTAGCAGTTTTGAGGATATGTGCTAAGTGAATACTTTGTTCGTCTAATGAGTAAGTATAAGTCGCTGTGAAGCCAGACTGAGCCGGTCCAAAAAAGAAAGAATTAGGAAAACCTCTGCTGTGCATTCCATGAAATGTAGCAAGGCCATTTGCCCATTTTTTAGAAACAGTAAGACCGTCAGTACCATGAATTTGATATCCAGCTCTTCGACTGTAATCAGTTCCAACCTCAAATCCAGTGGCAAAAATAATACAATCTACCTCATACAATTTTCCTTCAAAAACTATACCTTCTGCTGTTATTTCTTCTAACCCTTTCCCATCTGTATCCACCAATTCAACATTAGGATTGTTAAAAGTTTTGAGGTATTCATCATGGAAACAAGGACGTTTACAGAATTGATTATAGTAAGGCTTCAAGGACTCAGCAGTATCTTTGTCCTCTACGACCTCATCTGCTCTTGCTCTGACTTTTTCCATTTTTTGGAAATCAGCCATTTGCATAGCATTTCTTAAATCCATTGCATCAGTAACTTTCTCTGTCATATAAGCCTTAAATCCAGTTTTATACATCTTAGGAGAGAAGATGCCTGAAACTGCCCATGTTGCCATTTGAAGCTTAGAAGGTGCTTTATTTCTTAAATTACCAAAGAGCAATCTAAATGCTTCTGTCCACCCATCTGATACCAAATCCTCTTTGACCATGCCGCCAGTTAAGAGAGTTTCAAAATTTTTCCTTCTTTTATTGTGCCAACCTTTGGGTTGAGTAGATATCCAGTCTGGATCTGTAGCCTGATTATTTCTAACATCTATTGAAGAAGGTGTTCTTTGGAAGACATATAGTTTCTCTGCAGAAGCTCCTAAATGAGGGACACACTGAACTGCAGTTGCTCCTGTCCCAATAATGGCCACTTTCTTATCCTTGAGATTTGATAGATCACCATGCGAAGATCCTCCAGTATAAGCATAATCCCAACGGCTAGTGTGAAAAGTATGCCCCTTATAGTCATTTATTCCTTTAATAGCAGGCAACTTAGGTCTATTAAGAGGTCCATTAGAATGAACGACATACCTAGCCCTAAGTTCATCACCTTTATTTGTTTTGACAGTCCATCTTAAAGACTCCTCATCCCAGTCCGTAGAGGTAACTTCAGTCTGCATGCACGCATTGTCATAGAGTTTGAATTTTTCACATATAACTTTGCAATACTCTAAGGTTTCGGGTGCGTTAGTATATTTTTGTTTAGGCACAAAACCAGTTTCTTCTAATAGAGGGAAATAGATATAAGATTCGATATCACAAGACGCTCCAGGATACCTATTCCAGTACCAAGTTCCTCCAAAATCTCCTCCTTTTTCTATAATTTTGAAGTCATCTATACCAGCTTCTCTTAATCTAGCTCCGGCTAGCATGCCACCAAAACCGCCACCAATTATCACAACTTCAATATCTTCCTTAAAGGCCTCTCGCTTAATCTCTTCGTCAATGTAGGGGTCTTCTACAAAATAAGAGAACTCACCTTTTACTTCTTGGTATTGATCATTACCGTCTTGCCTGAGACGCTTATCTCTTTCTTCTCTGTACTTTTTTCTTAAATAATCTGGATCAAAATCAAAACTTTCTAATTCAACTGCCATATATAGCCCCCTGGAAAAATATTAATTCAAATTTAATAGAAATTCATTGAAATATGAAGATAAAAACTTACCTATAATTTATTAGATATTAAGTTTAAAAACTCCATACGAGACTTCTGATTTTCTCTGAAGACACCAAGCATTCGACTTGTGATTGTGCTAGAACCGTGTTTGTGAACACCTCTACTACTCATGCATTGATGTTCAGCATCTATTACAACAGCCACCCCTTTGGGTTGAAGGACATCATTTATAGTATCAGCAATTTGTGCTGTCATAGTTTCTTGAGTTTGGAGTCTTTTACCGAACATATCTACTACTCTTGCTAATTTACTTAATCCCACGACTCTTTGATCAGGCAGGTAAGCAACATGTGCTTTACCTATAATGGGCACCATATGATGTTCACAGTGAGACTGCAGAGGTATGTCTTTTACTAAAACAATTTCATCGTATCCTTCAATTTCTTCAAAGACCTTAGATAAAATCTCTTTAGGGTCTTTATCGTATCCCCCATAAAATTCTTCATATGATTTAACTACTCGCTTTGGGGTTTCCAGCAGGCCTTCTCTAGAAGGGTCGTCTCCAGCCCATGAAATAAGGGTTCTAACGGCTGCTTCTGCTTCTTCCCTTGAAGGTTTTTGATTCCTTTCATTGCTCATAATTTACCTCTGTAAAGATTATACATCATGACTTTAAAAATAATTACAGTATGGATTAATCCATCTACTAGATATAAATTAACAGACTAATTAAACAAAAAGGAAAAAAAATGAGAGATTTTAATACACCTAATTTTTCTGTAGATCTATCTGATCAAGTAGCATTGGTAACAGGAGCTTCTTCTGGCCTTGGGTATAGATTTTCAAAAGTACTAGCTAAGTGTGGTGCTAAAGTTGCATTGGCAGCAAGAAGAGTTGAAAAACTAGAGGCTCTTGAGAAAGAAATTAGAAATGACGGAGGCGAGTGTGCAGTAGTTCCATTAGATGTGCAAGATAGGGATAGTATCAGAAATGCAGTAGATGTTATTGAAAATCAATTGGGCTTAATTAATACATTAATAAATAATGCAGGTATGGTTGATGCCCAGTGGGCTATCAAACAGGATGATGCTTTAATTGATGGTGTTGTCGACACTAACTTGGTTGGTCCTTATCTTCTCTCTAATGAAGTTGCAAGAAGGCTTATAAATGCCGAACAACCTGGTCGAATGGTAAACATTGCTTCAATGGCTGCATTCAATATAAGTCCTACCTCAGCTTCTGTTCTATATTCCACAACAAAATCGGCCATTGTAAGAATGACAGAGTCTCTTGCGGTCGAATGGGCAAGAAATAATATTAATGTTAATGCTATAGCGCCTGGAATATTTCATTCTGAGATGGCGGACGCTATGTTGGAAAGGATAGGGGACGTTAGCAAGGGTCTGCCTAGAAAAAGAATATGTGTACCGGAGCAGATGGATTCAACACTTTTATTTTTAGTCTCCCCTTCATCAGAGTGCGTCACTGGGACTTGTATCAAGATAGATGACGGACAAACTGCCCGTTAATGATATAGATGGGAAATCTCTACCTAGCATACAGAGAAGGTTTTCCGAAAGACCTAGAGAGTACTTTCATTGAAAATATTGATGGATCAAAAATTAGTTACAGGGAGTTAGAAGAGCAGTCTGCACAATATGCATGTGGATTCGAGGCACTGGGGTTAGTAGCCGGAGACAGAGTATCTGTTCAAGTTAGTAAGTCCCCTGAAGTAATTTTTATATATCTTGCCTGCCTTCGATCTAATCTAATTTTTCATCCACTGAATACCGCCTATAAAGAGACAGAATTATCTTTCTTCTTGGAGGATGCTAAACCTTCTGTATTTGTTTGTGAAAAAGGAACTTTTAAAAATTTATCTTTATTAGATATAAGCGAAAGGCCAAAGAATATTTTTACAATTAATTCTAAAGATAATGAATCTATCCAAAGTATAAAAAAAGAGGGCAATCATGAGGTTTTGGATTGCTCATCCGATCATACAGCCGCTCTGTTGTATTCTTCAGGAACAACAGGTAAGCCAAAAGGAATCATGTTAACTCATGGAAATATTGGATCTAACGCGAAAGCATTGAAAAAGGCCTGGGGCTTTAAAAAGGAAGATGTGTTGTTGCATGCCTTGCCAATCTATCATGTCCACGGTTTGTTTGTAGCTCTAGGATGTGTTTTTTTATCAGGCTCTAAAGTTTTGTGGACAGATTCCTTTAATACAGATCAAACGATTGATCTTCTGCCAAAGTGTACAGTCATGATGGGAGTTCCTACTTACTATACAAGGCTCTTGAATCACTCAAATCTAGATAAGGACATTGTCAGAAATATCAGGCTATTTATATCTGGTTCTGCTCCTCTTCTGGATGATACCTTCAATAAATTTCATAAGAAAACAGATCATTACATATTGGAGAGATACGGTATGACCGAAACAAATATAATTTGCTCTAATCCATTAGACGGAGAAAGAAAGCCCGGAACAGTTGGGATACCATTACCAGATCTTGATTTAAGGATCGTAGACGACGAATCAAATATTCTCAATATAGAAGAGATAGGAAATATTCAAGTTAGAGGACCCAACGTATTCAATAGCTATTGGAACCTTCCAAAAAAAACTCACGAAGATTTCACAGCAGATAACTATTTTAACACTGGAGATAAAGGCTTCATTGATGTAGATGGTTACTTATCGATAGTTGGTCGAACTAAAGATATGATTATTTCAGGAGGTCTGAATGTCTATCCTAAGGAAGTTGAAAGTTTGATTGATAGATTAGAGGAGGTAGAAGAGTCAGCCGTTATTGGGTTAGAGGATGATGATTTAGGTGAGAGAGTTGTAGCTATTGTCGTCTTAAAAGAAGAAGTCCATCTATCTGATAAAGATCTCATTTCTGTACTTAAAGATGACATAGCTGGATTTAAAGTACCAAAGTCGATTTACTTTGTAGAAGATTTACCAAGAAACGCGATGGGCAAGGTTCAAAAAAATATTCTCAGAGATATTTATAATAAGGAAACAAAAAATTAATGGAGACTACGTATGAAGAAGAAAGTAAAGAACGAGCGTGCAGTGTTTCTTAAAAAAATCAGAGAGAAGGGCTTTTCTCCGCCGGATCAGCCTCTTGATAATGCGGAATACAAAGAAGTTGTAAAAAAAATACTAGAGCACATGAATAATGTAGGCGGATATTCTTCTGATCAAGTTCGTGAGGATATTGAAGCGATAATTGATCTTAAGTCTGCTAATGATAAATTTTATGAAATAAACCTTCTCCAAAGTAATAATAGATTGATTATATTAGCACCAATACTGTTTGTAATATTCTTATCAATTTTTGGTCTGGTTCTTTTAAATAATTCTGATAATGAGTTTGTTTATGGACTCGGCTTCTTAACTTTTTTGATAGCAGGTTTAGGGTTAGCTGTTCGACAAGATTATAAAAAAACAGAAGATATTCTTGATAGATTAATCCAAGAAGTCTGGGAATCAAATATTAAAGCTGGAGAGGTTAAGGCCAGATTGGGCATAAAGGAAGTGTATAAGCCTGAGTAACTAAGAATGACAAAAGAACCTAGAGTTTTAAAAAATCTTTCGTGTATACTTGTGCCTGCTGGACACATTGGTCAGTCAAATTAAGCGAGATTGGTATAGTGGTATTACGCAACCTTGCCAAGGTTGAGAGACGAGTTCAATTCTCGTATCTCGCTCCAATATCCTCAAACATTTACCATTGAAAATGCGCAGTCCTTCCCAATCATCAGATCTTCAAAAGAAATATCTTAACTCCTGGGCTCTAGGAAGTATTGGCGGAGGTGCATCTGAAGCCTTTTTGATGATGGCATTTGGATTAAGTCTTTGACCCCAGATAGCAGTTTTTTACTGTCTTAATCATTCAAGATACTGCTCAGTTAGGTTTGGTAGTTTCCTTAACTAGCGGATTTGTCTTGTCTATCGCAGCTATGTTTTTCTGGATATCTCAAAGAAGATATTCAAAAACCCTATGATAAATTATTTAGCTAATTGATTTTTTATACTCTAACTCTTAGTCTGTATTAATGGATGTCTTGATAGTTGTCTTATTAGTCTTAATTTTAGGCTTAATTTTCTTTAATACATTTAGGGGAGGAAAGAGCAAAGATGACTCTGAAGATTTTCTAAGAGGTATAGATAATTCCATGGAGATTCAAAGAACCTCTATAGGCGAGCTCTCAAGAGATATTCAATCTTTTAATGAACCACTTACTAAGTTAAATCGTTATTTGTCTGGAGGAACACTTGCGGGGAAGTTTGGTGAATGGTCTCTTGAATCAATAATCAAAGATATATTCCATCCAAATCAATATGAAACTAATGCGGAAGTAATACCAGGAAGTGGCAGAAGAGTTGAATTCACTGTAAAACTACCCGAAGGTTTAGTTCTGCCTATCGACGCCAAATTTCCCTCGGCACTATTCGATAATTATCTAAATGCCAGTGAAAGCGGTGACGAGAAATTAGTAAAAAAGTCTAAGGATGACATTAGAAGGCATGTGCTGAAAGATGCATCAGACATAAAAGAAAAGTATATTCAGTCAGGCATTACTGTTGATTTGGGAGTAATGTATATACCAAGCGAGAGCCTGATGCAAATAATAGATACCCTAGACAATATTAGGGAATCTATATTTCGTGACTACCGTATTCTGATCATGGGACCTAATTCTCTTGCAGCATACCTCATAAGCGTGCATATGGGCTTTAGAACCCTTGCTCTCAATGAAAGGGCAGGAGAAATAATGAATGAATTCGGTAAATTAAAAAAAGAGTTTGAAAAATTCAGTGGCTCTACTGAGGATATAATGAAAAAAGTTGATGGTTTACAGAAATCTATAAATGAGTATTCAACAAGAGAAAGACAAATGCAGCGAGCTATCGATAACATGGATAAGCTTGATTCTTAAAGGTTTTATATGCCCTTTGATAAAGTTTATGATGAGATAATAGATCTACTCTCTGAGGATAGAGATCAACAATTTATTTTTCTTACGGGAGCAGCAGGGACTGGAAAGACGACTCTTCTTGAAAGAGTAAAAAACCAACTCTCTTTGAAGAAGATGGTGGTTGCGCCTACAGGTATAGCTGCCTTAAATATAGGAGGGACTACAATCAATTCAGCATTTAGAATTGGTTTCGATACTATTCCTGTTATCACAAAATCTAAGGACCCAAGATTTGCTAAATTATTAAGAAATCTTGAACTACTAATCATTGACGAAGTGTCAATGGTCAGAGCTCCAATGTTGGATGCTATATCTCAGTCTCTTCAAATCCATAGAAATTCGAAAGAGCCTTTTGGAGGGGTTCATGTGTTAGCTTGCGGTGATCTATTTCAACTTCCTCCTATCATCAAGGAGAGTGAAGAGCGGATAATTTACGAGAAATATGATTCAGTATATTTCTTTGATTCTTATGCCTTTAAAGAGATGAATGAAATTCATTTTTTTGAATTAACTGAATCTTTTAGACAAGAAGAAGACCAAAAATTTTGTGAGCTTTTAAATAATATACGTATTGGACAAAACCTTGAATCTACTATAGATCAAATTAACTCTCAGTGCTTTGATCCAACTTTAGAGTCAGATTTTTTCATGACTCTAACTTCTAGAAAAAAAAGAGCAGAAGAATTAAATGAGTATAAATTAGGTCACATAGATAGCAAGGAAGAGGTTATAAAATCAAAAGAATCCGGAGATCTGAATGAAAACGATTTACCTGCACCTAGGGAGTTAAAAATTAAAGTTGGTGCCAACGTTATGTTTATCAAAAATGATCCCGAAGGTAGATGGGTTAATGGAACTCTGGGTACAGTCTCTGAGTGTTTGGATAAAAAGAAAAAAAATATAAAGATTAAAATTAATAACAAAACTCATAAAGTAGAAAGAGAAGAATGGAATAAAGTACGTTTTACTTATGATGAGGATTCAGATGAGGTCTTAGAAGAGGTCATCTCATCCTTTAAGCAATTTCCTATTAAACTTGGCTGGGCAGTTACCATTCATAAATCTCAAGGATTAACATTAGAAAGTTGTTCTGTTGATTTGGGCTCGGGAGCCTTTGCTACGGGACAAGCATATGTTGCTCTTAGTCGATGTAAAAATCTAAATTCGCTTCATTTACAAAGGGAATTGAAAGTTTCTGATGCTCTAGTAGATCCTGATATTATTGATTTTCATCAAAAATTTATACATAACTAGAATGATAAAAATTATTTTTTCGATACTTACCCTTTATTTCTTTTCTACTTTTATGCTTGCAGATGAAGATTTAGAAAATGAAGCAGTAAAATTGCTTCAAGCATATCTAAAAGTAGATACTATTAGCCCTCCTGGAAATGAATCACGAGCAGTAGATTTCCTGGCAAACATATTTGAAGAAGAAGGAATCGAATTTGATTCTGCTGAAAGCGCTCCTGGAAGGGGAAATATTTGGGCTAGGATAAAAGGAGGAGATAAACCCGCTCTTATACTTCTGCATCATTCCGATGTTGTGCCGGCAAACGAAGAGTATTGGGATTTTGATCCCTTATCTGGCGAAATAGCGGACGGCTACATACAGGGACGAGGTGCTTTAGATATGAAAGGGTTGGGCATATCTCATCTTGCTAACTTTCTTAAACTTCGCAGATCAAATAAAAAACTAAATAGGGATATCATTTTTATAGCTGCCGCTGATGAAGAGTCGGGTGGTAAATATGGAATGGGTTGGCTGGTTGAGAATAGACCAGAAATCTTTGAGGGTGCTGCGTTATTATTAAACGAGGGCGGAAGTGGCTTTAGATCTAAGGATGGTGTTGGTTTTAGTATTGAAGTAACTCAGAAGATACCCGTTTGGTTAAGGCTCACTTCTATTGATCAACCAGGTCACGGCTCTTCTCCAAGAACCACTAGTTCTGTTTCAAGAATTGTAGAGGCTTTGAATATTATATGGAATAGTCCTTTCGAGCCTAGGATCATTCCTGAAGTTGATAGAGTATTTTCAGATAGGTCGGAAGCTTTAGAAGAGCCCTTTAAGAGTAAATATAAAGATATTAAAAATATGATCCAAGATCCAGTTTTTATGAAGGAGCTTCAAGAATTTTCACCTTCTTCCCATGCTCTAACTCGAAATACTTGCTCGTTAACCAGAATGAATGGAGGGGTAAAAATAAATGTAGTTCCACCTACGGCATGGGCCGAGATAGATTGCAGGATATTACCTGATAATAGACCGGAAGAATTTATTAAACAGATAGAAAATCTTATAAAAGATACTGGGGTTGAAGTTCAGCCTCTCATGTTAGGTTTTCCAGGTTCATCTTCAACAAATTCAGAGCTTTACAAGGCTATCGAGGATTTTATTCAAAAAAATTATCCAGGCTCAAAATTGTCTCCATCAGTTAGTGCTGGATTTACAGACAGCAGATTTTCAAGAGGAATAGGTATAGCCAGCTATGGTTTCAATACTTATATTTATGAAGGAAATGAAAGTTCAGGCATACACGGTAATAATGAACGTATCCATGAGGACCGTTATAGGCAAAGTGTAAGAGATTTAAGTCTTATACTTGAAAAAGTTATATACGACTAAACAGGATCAATAGGAGTAGGGCACGGAACTTCGTCTTGTATCATTTCCGCAACAGCCAAACATAAATCTTCTCTATATAACTCAGAATATATTTGGATACCCGTCGGTAATCCATCATGAACTTCCATAGGCAACGCCACAGAAGGTAGTCCTAGGCAATTTCCAGGAGATATAAAAATCTGACTTTCTTTTAATGTTTGTATTCCAATATCTGGATCAAGGTCTGTATCAATTGGCCAAGGACGGTTCGCCCATGTAGGCCCTATACATACTTGATAGTCTGTTAAGAAAGCTGACCACAATCTTCTAAGTCTTCTCCTTTCAAGTAAAGCCTGGTCCAAATTCATATCATTTTGAGGGAACTGCTTTTCAAAACGGCGCAAGTAATCTGCAGTTTCAGGTTTAAAGGCTTCTTCAGGCATTTCATCTAACATGCCACTGTTGAGTACCTTATGCCATATTTCGTAAACCCTTTCTGTCTCAGGAGCATCGACTTCTTCCACTTCCCAGCCTTTATCAGAAAGGATTTTTCCTGCTTTTTCAATTGCCTCCACGTTGGCAGAATCAATAGTATGATTTTCAAATTTAGTCACCAGTGCTGCCTTGGGTTTTTGCGGTATATGACCTTCGAAAGGAACAGTCACAGATTGAGGGTCTTCAATATGCCTTCCTGCCATAGTAAGCAATCCTGACCTAAGATCTTTGACAGATCTGGCCATAGGGCCATCAGTAAGAAAAGCAGCAGCTATGCCAAAATCCTTGAATCCATCAATTGTTCTTACGAAAGGTATTCTTCCAATAGAAGGCTTGAGAGATGCAATTCCACAGCAGTAGGCTGGATTTCTCAAAGAACCTCCAA
>Ga0181552_10002876_pt1 | contig 12446 bp, 10 predicted proteins | sample 011ome_18_FD_130583 | JGI IMG/M metagenome (GOLD analysis project Ga0181552, IMG submission 130583) | Coastal salt marsh microbial communities from the Groves Creek Marsh, Skidaway Island, Georgia - 011501BT metaG (megahit assembly) | ecosystem: Environmental > Aquatic > Marine > Intertidal...
TAATGGGTGCATTCCAACGTTTTGGTAATCCTGTAGTTTCGGTATCAAAAATTAAATACATAGGCGTTTTAAGGAAGTTTTTAAGGATTTTAAAAGTACTAAATCTACACGCTTTTTAACTAGGGTGTTGATATGTTTTTATAAACAACAATCACAGGACTTCTTCGATCAGATGATGATTATTTTTTTTGATATAAATAACTGTTACTCTATGATTTTGATTATATTTGCACCCGCTTAATCGATAAGCGAAAAAATTGAATTAATAACCAAGGGTCGGGCACCCTACAAATTAATGTGATATGCCAGTAAAAATTAGACTACAAAGACACGGTAAAAAAGGTAAACCATTCTATTGGATCGTAGCAGCAGATGCTAGATCAAAAAGAGATGGTAAATTCCTAGAAAAATTAGGAATCTACAATCCAAACACTAATCCTGCAACTATTGAATTAGATGTTGAAGGATCTGTAAAATGGTTAGGAAATGGAGCACAACCTACAGAAACTGCAAAACGTCTTTTATCTTATAAAGGGGCACTTCTAAAGCACCACTTACAAGGTGGAGTTGCCAAAGGAGCGCTTACTCAAGAAGAAGCCGATAAGAAATTTGAAGCATGGGTAACTGAAAAAGAAAAATCAGTTGAATCTAAAGTAGCAAACCTTGACAAAGCTAAAGCTGATGAAAGAGCTAAGGCCATCGAAGCTGAAAAAGCGGTAAACGAAGCTAGAGAAAAAGCTGCTGCTGAGGCTGAAGCTGCTGCTCAAGCAGAGGAAACTGCATCGGAAGAAGTAGTTGAAGAGGCTGCATCTGAGGAAGTAGTAGAAGAAGCTACCTCTGAGGAAGCTGCAACTGAAGAAGCTACCGAAGAAAAAGCGGAGTAATCCAATTATACGATGCGAAAACAAGAGTGTTTTTATCTCGGAAAAATCGTATCTAAATATAGTTTTAAGGGTGAAGTATTAGTCAAATTAGACGCAGACGAACCTGAATTATACGAAACAATGGAATCAGTATTTATCTCTCTTAGAGATAGTCTGGTTCCATTTTTCATTACAGATGTTCGACTTCATAAATCAAGTTTACTTCGAATTAAGTTTGAAGATATCGACTCTGAAGAAGAAGCCGATCATATCATGGGAAGTGAATTATACCTTCCTTTAGAATTTTTACCTCCCCTAGAAGGCAATAAGTTTTATTTTCATGAGGTTATTGGTTTTAAAGTCATCGATCAGCATTTTGGTGAAATTGGTACAATTACCTCCATTAATGATTCCACTTCTCAAGCATTATTCATCATCGATTTTAAAGGGAAAGAGGTTTTAATCCCAATTATCGATGAATTTCTAACCAAAGTTGATCGAGAGCAAAAAACTATTGAAGTCAACACCCCTAAAGGTCTTATTGATTTATACCTTAGCTAATTGATTTATTTTTATATTTGGGTATGAAATCAACTTCTTATACCCTCTTATTAGCCTTGATTTTCATTGGTTGCACACCTCCTAAAAACAAGCCAGATAAGACTCAACCCAATATTGTAATCATTTTAACAGACGATCAAGGATTTCAAGACATTGGACCTAATGGAGCTGTTGGATTTGAAACTCCTCATATTGATCAACTTGCATCTGAAGGAGTCGTTTTAGACAATTACTATGCTCCTCAAGCAGTTTGTTCAGCTTCCAGAGCAGGACTTCTCACTGGATGTTACCCTAATCGAATAGGAATAAACAATGCTTTGATGCCCTATGCAGATAAGGGACTCAACCCTTCAGAAGTGACCTTAGCAGAACTCTTAAAAGAAAAAGGATATGCTACTGGAATCTTTGGAAAATGGCATCTAGGAGATGCTCAAGATGCGTTACCCCTACAACATGGATTTGATGAATATTATGGAATTCCATTTTCTAACGATATGTGGCCAAATCATCCAGGTCATGGAAAATTTTTTAATTTTGATCCCTTACCGCTTTACAATAAAAATGAAGTCATTGCTACTCTTGATGATCAAACAGAACTAACCACTCAACTCACTGAAAAAAGTGTTGCATTTATAGAAAAAAATAAAGACCAACCCTTTTTCTTATACGTTCCTCATCCACAGCCTCATGTACCTTTATTTGTTTCTGATAAATTTAAAGGAAAATCAAAAAGAGGTTTATACGGCGATGTGATTATGGAGATCGATTGGTCTGTTGGACAAATCATGAAGGCATTAAAAGATAATGGCCTTGAAGAGAATACCATTGTCATATTCACCTCAGACAATGGTCCATGGTTATCCTATGGAAACCATGCAGGATCTGCACTACCCTTTAGAGAAGGAAAAGGTACCGCATGGGAAGGTGGCCAACGTGAACCTTTTGTAATTAAATATCCTAAAGAAATTCCTGCAGGAAAAATAACACATACTCCCGTGATGGGCATCGATATACTTCCTACTATTGCAGCTCAGGTCAATGCGAGTCTACCTGATCATCCAATCGATGGCAAAAATGTATGGGATATATTCACTTTAAAGTCTGATAAAAGCCCTCAAGAAGCTTATTACTATTACTATAAAGTCAATGAATTACACGCAGTTCGTTCTGGAGATTGGAAACTAAACCTCCCTAGAAGATATCAATCAATGGTTGGAATGACTCCTGGTAAGGATGGAATTCCTGGAGATTATATGTATATCGACATGGAACATTCCGAACTTTATAATTTAGCTCAAGATCCTAGTGAAACGACTGATGTTTATGATCAGTATCCAGAAGTAGCAGAACGATTGAATCGATTAGCCGATCAAATGAGAGCAAAGTTAGGTGATAATTTAAAAGGAATGAGTTTTGGATCTGAATCCCGTGAACCAGCACATTACCCCAAGAACAACTAATATGTTTAAATTTAAAGAATTTAGCATTTCTCAAGAGCGTGCAGCTATGAAAATAGGTACCGATGGCGTACTCCTGGGGGCATGGACTCCATTGGAGCACCCCAATAGTATTCTTGATATTGGAGCCGGAACCGGGCTTATTGCCCTGATGTTAGCTCAGCGATCCGATGCTGAACTCATCGATGCCATTGAACTTGAAGAGGAAGCCTATGAAGAATGTGTTGAGAACTTTGAAGCATCACCCTGGGGCGATCGACTATTTTGTTATCATGCGGATCTTAGAGAACTTATCAACGAAGAAGATCTATCCTATGATTTAATTGTTAGTAATCCTCCTTTCCACAGAACTGCTGTCGTAGGTGATTCAACCAAACGCACCACCGCTAGACAAACAGAATCCTTACCATTCGAACTCTTACTTGTTGCTGTTAAAAAGCTTTTAGATCCCAATGGCGTATTCTCCTGCATTATACCCTATCAAGAAGAAGAATATGTGCTCCGACTTGCTCAACAAATCAATCTTTTTCCATTCAAAATAACTCGTGTTAAAGGAAGAGCAGATCGTCCCATCAAACGATCACTCCTAGCACTGAGTTACCAACAGAAACACTATCAAGAAGAAGAACTCATAATCGAACATAAGCGTCACCAGTATACCGAAGACTATAAAAGACTTACAAAAGCATTCTACTTATCTATGTAACATTTTATTCTTATATTGTTATATTTCTTTTGTTTACATTTGAATAAACAATCATTCTATGCATACTGATCAATTTCAAGCGCCAGATTATTATCAAATCGATGAGTTACTTACAGAAGAACAGCTTCTTATCAGAGCTGCTGCACGACAATGGGTTAAAATGGATGTAAGTCCAATCATAGAACAATACGCTCAAAAAGCTGAATTCCCAAAACACCTTATTTCTGGTTTGGCTTCCATTGGGGCTTTTGGTACAACTATTCCTGAAATTTATGGAGGAGTCGGTTTAGACTATATCACCTATGGACTACTCATGCAAGAAATCGAACGAGGTGATAGCGGATTGCGTTCTACTGCTTCCGTTCAATCTTCACTAGTAATGCACCCGATCAATGCTTACGGCAGCGAAACTCAAAAACAAAAATACCTACCAAAGCTCGCTTCTGGTGACCTTATGGGTTGTTTTGGACTAACCGAACCTGATCACGGATCTAATCCTTCTGGAATGAATTCCAAAATCGTCGATAAAGGAGACCATTATATCCTCAATGGAGCTAAGATGTGGATCTCCAATGCCCCCTTTGCAGATATAGCCGTGGTCTGGGCTAAGAATGAAGAAGGAAGAATCAAAGGAATGATTTTAGAGCGTGGAATGGAAGGATTCTCTACTCCTGAAACTCATCATAAATGGTCGCTAAGAACCTCTGCGACTGGAGAACTTATTTTTAATAATGTAAAAGTACCTAAAGAGAATATACTCCCTAACAAAGATGGACTCGGAGCTCCACTTGGATGTTTAGATGCTGCTCGTTATGGTATTGCTTGGGGAGCTATTGGAGCCGCAATGGATTGTTATGACACCGCGCTTAGATATGCTAAAGAGCGGATGCAATTTGGCAAACCCATAGCCGCGACTCAGCTTCAACAAAAAAAACTAGCTGAAATGATTACCGAAATCACAAAGGCACAACTATTAGCCTTTAGACTTGGACAACTCAAAAACCAAGGAAGAGCGACTACAGCTCAAATTTCTATGGCAAAACGCAATAATGTTAAGATGGCTCTTGATATCGCTAGAGAGGCTAGACAAGTACTTGGAGCTATGGGAATTACAGGAGATTACTCCATCATGAGACATTTAATGAATTTAGAATCGGTGGTCACCTATGAAGGAACTCATGATATTCATTTATTGATTACTGGAATGGATATCACAGGACATGCTGCTTTTAAATAGTTAATAACTTCTAAAGAGGATACGCTTAGTCAAATACTCGGTTTTGTAACTTTACATCTCCGAGTTTTTTAATTTATCAAGAGTGATAGCCCTAATTGATTGCAATAATTTTTATGCTTCTTGTGAGCGGGTATTTCAGCCTCAGCTGAACCATAGCCCTGTTGTAGTACTCTCCAACAACGATGGCTGTGTGATCGCTAGAAGCGATGAATCCAAAGCACTAGGTATTCCAATGGGCGCCCCTATTTTTAAACTTAAAGAGCTAGTTAAACAACATCAAATCAGCTGCTTTTCTTCTAACTTTCCCCTCTATGGAGATATGAGTTCTAGGGTGATGAGTATCCTGAGTAGTTTCAGCCCTGAAATTGAAATTTACAGTATCGATGAAGCCTTCTTAGCACTAGATGGTTTTCAACTAGACTTAGAAACGTATGCGCACACCATCAAGAAAAAGGTAGAACAATGTACGGGTATTCCGATTAGCATCGGAATTGCTCCTACCAAGGCTCTAGCTAAAACAGCCAATAGAATTGCTAAAAAATTCAAAGAACGCACCAAAGGAGTCTATATCATCGATAATGAAGAAAAAAGAATAAAGGCACTCAAATGGCTTAAAGTAGAAGATATCTGGGGAATTGGAAGGCAACTCAGTAAACGATTACAAGCCCAGCACTGTTATAATGCTTTGGAATTCACCCGTTTGAATGATCAATGGGTTCGAAAAGAGTTTTCCGTCGTTGGATTACGACTTAAAAAAGAACTCCAAGGTGAAAAAACACTCTTTTTAGAACAACCTCAAAACAAAAAATCTATTGCTACTACAAGGAGTTTTAAAGAGAATATCGCTGATTTAGATGCGTTGGAAGAACGCGTAGCTACCTTTGCGGTCCATTGTGCTGAAAAGCTTCGCAAACAAAAAAGTAGCTGTCGTATGATCTCCGTATTTTTAAGATCTAATCCCTTTGACAAATCACAGCCGAATGTCTTTAGAAACACCACCATCAGTCTTCCATACGATTCTGATTCTAGCATCTTAATCGCAAGCTATGCCAAACGTGCACTAAGACATATCTATAAAGAGGGGATTCCTTATAAAAAGGCAGGCGTACTGGTCTTAGGACTACAACCGAGTGAAAACCAACAACTGAATCTGTTTTGCGACAGCAAACCCAAGCATAAGGATCTGATGAATGTGATGGACAAAATGAATAAACGCTATGGAAACACCTTACAATTAGGTAGTCAAAACACCACTAAAAAATGGTTGATGCGTCAAGAAAATCTTTCTAAGCGCTATACCACCGACATCAATGAATTAATACAAGTAAGCTAAAATGAATACCAATAAAAAAGAAGGCTTACAACTCTATAAAGCCAAAGCAAAAAGCGATTACAGACAACCCCTGATCGAAGGAGGGATCGCTGCTGGATTTCCATCTCCAGCTGATGATTTTGCAGAGGTAAGAATTAGTTTAGACGAGAGCCTGGTTAAAAACAGAGCCGCAACATTTTATGCTAGAGTTAGTGGAGAATCCATGGTCGATGCAGGTCTTGACGATGGAGATTTACTGGTGATTGATCGCAGTTTGGAACCTAAGGATAATAAAATAGCGGTTTGTTTTATCGATGGAGAGTTTACGGTTAAACGCATCAAACTAGAAGGAGCTCAACTCTATCTAATGCCGGAAAACAAGAACTACAAACCGATAGAAGTTACCGAAGAGAACAACCTACTCATCTGGGGTATTGTCACCTATGTGATTAAGAAAGTATAGTAATTAAGACCTAAAAAAATTACTTACAGAAATTCTTTTTGGCATTAGCAGCATCCTTATAACCAAAAGCCTTGGATTGATCTAAATAGGAACAAGCCTCCTCTTTTCTATTAAGATTAATAAGTGAAATCGCCATCAAGTACTCTGATTTACCGGATTTAGGATTGAGTTCCTCAATCACCTTTTTAAAATAAGGTAGTGCTTTATCATAGGCTCGTGCAGAAAAATAAGAGGCTCCTACATTTTCATAATAAGAAAACTCTAAGGGATCTAATGCACTCGCTTGATCAAATATAACTGCAGCCTCCAGAAATTCCCCTTTAGAAAATAACGCATTGGCTTTTTGAGATAGAATTAAAGCTTCATCAACACGAGTTTTACCATAAGATAAGGTTTTGTGGAGCACTCTAAAATCATTTTGATCTGGAAAAAGAACCATTCCACGCTTAGCGATATCAATATATTTTTCCTTACCAAATATGTTTAATGAATTGATAGCCACTAAGTAATTTTTCCAAACATCTTTATTATAATCTGCAGAATCCTTCATAAACATTCGGTTAATTTCAATAGTGTCTTTAACACGGATTGCTTGAATCAAATAATTGGTGAAATGCGGTGGTATGGGTAATTTATTGTAGGCGATTCTGGAATACTTCAACGCAGAATCCAACTGATTCATTTTCTTGTACTCTTGAGCAATCAAATTCTCAGAGAACCCCAAATAAGGATTAACTTTGATACCCTCTTGAAAATGTTCTATTGCTTCTTTCGATTTTCCAGCTTTAGAATAGTAGCGTCCTTTCATGGCTACAATAGGAAGTGTGGTAACTGACATATTAGGAATATTAGGTACCACCTCCTCGATTTGATTTAAGGGATACTTAAGTTCTCCACTATTATACTCTCCAAGAAGCACCTGTTGTCCCCTCAAAGATAAATTTGTTTTGTAAGCGACAACACTTAAAGGTAAAGTCGTTATTAATAAGAGTAAAACAAGTATTCTTGAAGGAAATTTAATGACAACTACCGCTGAACTCTTGGTGTCCAAATAGAGTTTTAAACTCAGCGCTATAACCAAGATCCACATTACCTGCATGATAGGACGAGCTAAGGGAAAGTTTAAGTTAGCGTCAATTCCGTAAACCATGAGTGCCAAAAACAAAAAGGCTACAAAATATTTAGTATCCATGGCTAAATCTGACTTCCAAATCCGTACCATAAAAAAGAGTACAAAAGCAAAAAGCCCTACGTAGGATATAAAACCAATCATTCCTAATTCAGCTCCAATCTGTATGATATCATTATGCATGTGATAAGGAACAACGTATCCTCGAATATCTTCCTTATCGTATGCAATAGAGGCTAGTTTCCAGTTTCCAAGTCCAATATCCGTAATTAAAGGGTGGGATGCCATATGTTTAAGCCCTACCTTATAAAAGCGTAATCGTTGTGCTATAGAGCCATCCGTTGTAGTGTTTACTATGGTTCCAGCTCGTTCAAAAAAGCCAATCGATTTCTTTTGTCCTGATAAGAGTAACTGACTGGCTCCTATTCCAAGAACAACCGGGAGGTAAAAGGATACCAAAGCTATTAAAACAGTTCGTTTAAACTCTTTTTTAAAACGAATAAACGTGATGATTCCATAAAATAACATCATAAGCGTTAGGGCAACATAAGAGGCTCTAGAAGCTATAAATACCAAAGAAAGCACCACTAACCCTATTAAAATACTAAGCACCCATTTTAACCACTGTTTAGCGCTAGTATTGATTAAATAAAGTGTAAAGGGAAGTTTCATCACCATGGACAGGGCAGCGATATTTATATTACCCGTAGTTCCGATGAGGGACCTTGAACGTGAAGCAAATGTATTTGTTCGAATCATTTCAAAGGCAGGTTCTAATATCATATACATCTCCACCATAAGATAAATACTCATCAACAGTGATAATGATTTAAACTTATTTGGCATCGGTTTTAATAGGGTGAACATATTGAAAAAACCAATGAAAACGCCACCTACTCTTGCGATATTAACTAAAACTTCCGTTGAATTAATCGCATATAGATAAGAGAGTGCAGACCAAATAACAAAAATGATATAAAGTCCAAAAAACTTAGTATTTATTAAGGAGTTAACGGATGTTTTAAAATAATCCCTGTGAAATAGGAAATAGATCAGGGTTAGCATATTTAATCCATTAAGAAACAACCACTGTGGAGCAATTTGATCTACAGCCGTTAAATTAGGAATAAATCCAATTCCTAAATACAAAAGGATAAGTATACTGCTATAAAATTGTTGAGTTGCGTTAGTGACTTTCTTATTCATAGTTCAACGATATGGAGGTGAAAATAATCAATTTTGACTACATATAAAACTTTGTCAAAGCGTACTGATCATATCCACCTCTTCTTCATTAACCAATGCTTGAGTTGCGCGCTTTTTAATTTGCACATTACCAAGGTATAAGATAATAGTAGCAACTACCACACAAATAGCCATAATACTAACAAGAGGTAACGCAGATCCATCTTCAAAAATACCCACCATAGCCGATAAAATAGCACCACACATCAATTGAAAGAAACCCATCAATGCAGAGGCAGAACCAGCGTTTTTTGAAAAAGGTGCCATCGATATCGCTGAAGCATTTGGAAAATTAAAACCCTGACATGCTAAAAATAAAAAAACAAGACTAACAAAAAGGTAAATGTTAGTCACTCCTAAAATTGTAATGATGAATAAGGTAATTCCTAGTAACGATTGAATAACTAACGTTGTTTTAATGACTTGCTCTGAAGTATACTTGCGCAATAGTAAATTATTGAATTGGCTTGCTGAAATAAGTCCTGCGGCAATCAATCCAAAAATCCAACCAAAGATTTTTTCATTAAGATCATATACCACCATAAAAACATAGGGTGCCCCACTCACATACGCATAGAGTGCTGAATAAGCAATTGCAGAAGTCGCCGTATACACGATAAATTGTTGATTTCCTAAAACGATTTTAAATTTACCAAGTATAGCTTTTGGTCTTAAACTGTAGGTCGGATCTGGGTCTTTACTCTCGGGAAGAATGAAATATACCGAAAGTAAGATGATCAAAATAAGGATCAATAAAAATACAAAGACAGATTGCCAACCAAAGTAAAAAGTAAGATATCCTCCAACAGTTGGAGCAATGATGGGCGAAAGAGCAATAACTAACATCAAATTTGAAAAAACTTTAGGAATATCACTAATCTCAAAAAGATCACGAACCATGGCTCTTGAGGTCACCATACCTACACAGCCTCCAAGCGCTTGAAAAAAACGATAAGCGATCAGTTGATCAACTGTTAAGGCGTATAGACATGCTACAGAACTAAATGCATAAAGCAACAAACCTACATACAGTGGTTTTTTTCTACCATAACGTTCTATAAGAGGACCATAAATTAATTGACCAAAAGAAATTCCCACAAAGAAAGACGATAGTGAAAGCATGACCGAAGCAACATCAGTTTGAAGACGGTGCGCAATCTCTGGAAATGCTGGAAGGTATAAATCAATTGAAAATGGGCCGATAGCAGCAAGCAACCCTAAAACAAAAATCACCTTAAAATTACCATTAATTCTTAATTTTTTCATCTGGTAAAACTAATATGAATATCCCAATAAAACATCTATCGGTTGAAAAATATAGGTGAAAAACTTACAGCAGTTGTTTTTTTTGTAATTTTATAGTCATGAAGTTTTTGAAAACAAAATTTAGCGCTATTCTTCTAGCAATATTGGTTTTAGGATCAACAACTGCTACTGCATTGAGTTTTCATTTATGTGGAGGTGAAATTACCGATACCGCTTTATTTTCAAAAGCTGAAGGTTGTGGAATGCATCATCATAGTCCAGATCACACTAAGACTGTAGTTTCTAAAAAAGCTTGCTGTGAAGATGGAACTATTAAATTAACCTTCCCTACTTCACTGTTAGTAGAAAAGCAAATTCAACTTCAAAAAACACTCATAGTTCCAATTTCATTCTATGTTTTGGATCAATCCATGGAGCTTCTCAATGCTTCAAATGAATTAACTTACCCCATCAATGCTCCGCCAAAAATCCTTAGCAAACGCTATTTGGTTTATGAGCTATTATTAATTTGATTTTCAAACAGTTATTATCAGGAATCTATCCTGAAGCATTACCTATATAAGGTAGTAATTTTTATTATATCAACTGTTTAAATCAATGCTATGCTCAATAAAAGCATTAAATACCTTATCGAAAATAAGTTTCTAGCGATGGTACTTCTTATCCTTGGTTTTGGATGGGGAATGTTATATGCTCCATTTGACTGGAAAATAAATCCATCGTCGATTGAATCGATTCCTGTCGATGCTATTCCTGATCTTGGTGAAAATCAACAAATTGTTTACACCAAATGGGAGGGTCAATCCCCTCAAGATATTGAAGATCAAATCACCTACCCGCTTACGACTACTCTTTTGGGGGTTCCTGGAGTCAAAACCATTCGTTCGTCATCTATGTTTGGGTTCTCAAGCATTTATATCATTTTTGATGAAGAAGTTGAATTTTACTGGAGTCGCTCTAGAATTTTAGAAAAATTAAATTCGCTTCCAGATCAATTTTTTCCTCAAGGTGTTCAACCTTCTTTAGGTCCAGATGCTACCGCATTAGGACAGCTCTTTTGGTATACCCTAGAAGGTAGAGATGAAGAAGGTAATCCAACTGGAGGATGGGATTTAGAGGAATTAAGGTCTTCACAAGACTTTTATATCAAATACGCACTTTCTTCTGTTGAAGGAGTTTCCGAAGTCTCATCGATTGGAGGACACATCAAAGAATATCAAATCGATGTTTATCCAGACAAATTAAAACAATACGATTTATCGCTTCAACAAATAGCAGCTGCTGTTCGAGCTTCCAATAAAGATATCGGTGCTCAAACTATTGAGATCAACATGGCTGAATACATTGTTCGAGGGTTGGGCTCTTTGTCCAAACTTGAAGACTTAGAACTTATTGCGGTTAAAAATACCGGATATACCCCTATACTTTTAAAAGATGTTGCCCATATACATCTAGGGCCAGCAGAGCGAAGAGGATTATTGGACAAGGCTGGAGTTGAAACAGTTGGTGCAGCTGTTGTTTCAAGATATGGCGCTAACCCCCTCAAGGTAATAGAAGGTATCAAAGAAAAAATAGAAGAGATAAGCCCTGGCTTACCTTCAAAGATACTCGCCAATGGCACTAAATCAACACTAACTATTGTTCCCTTCTATGATCGCACTTATCTCATTAAAGAAACCCTAGGAACACTTGATGAGGCGTTGAGTTTAGAATTATTAATCACCATTTTGGTCATTTTAATCATGCTCTATAATTTAAGAGCAGCTGCGCTTATATCTGGTTTATTACCGCTGGCAGTTCTCCTGGTATTTATCGCTATGAAGTTCTTTAAAGTTGATGCCAATATCGTATCCTTATCTGGAATTGCCATTGCCATTGGAACCATGGTTGATGTGGGAATCATCCTCACTGAAAACATCATCAGAAAATTACATGAAGCTTCAACAAAGGAGGTTTCCATAAATGAAACGATTTTTGAAGCAACTAAAGAAGTGTCCTCTGCAATTATTACTGCAGTTTTAACTACCATTGTAAGTTTTATTCCTGTATTTGCACTTATAGGAGCAGAAGGAAAACTCTTTAGACCCTTAGCTTTTACTAAGACCTTTGCCTTAATCGCTGCACTTTTAATCGCCCTATTTATAATCCCAGCATTGGCTGCAATATTATTTAAAAAAAGAAAAAATTCTTCTTATGGGCGATTTAAA
>Ga0181552_10002882_pt1 | contig 12432 bp, 10 predicted proteins | sample 011ome_18_FD_130583 | JGI IMG/M metagenome (GOLD analysis project Ga0181552, IMG submission 130583) | Coastal salt marsh microbial communities from the Groves Creek Marsh, Skidaway Island, Georgia - 011501BT metaG (megahit assembly) | ecosystem: Environmental > Aquatic > Marine > Intertidal...
AATGATGATTTCACCCCCCACCGTCGGTCGCTTCGTCGCACCGTCGCACCGTTCGCACGCCGCGCGCTGTCGGCGAGCGGGATTCAAACGCACGCAGCTGTCTGTCGGGGGGTGGTTTGGTGGTTTGAACAGTGACGCCGAATGTCCGAACATCGAATGTCCGAACATCGTTTAGGTGCGCGGACACCCGTGCATGACTGATGCATGCATGCATGCCTGCGTGCCGCGACCGCGTGAGGTTGGCGACGGCAGTGCGCGACGACGGAGGACGACGATCGGGACATTGGACCAGCGCGCGTACGAATACGTATATACGTGTATAAGGTGGCGATGATCACGGGCGCGAGCGCGATGCGGGCGATGGTGGGGGTGAAGACCCCGAGTGGGCGCGCGCGAGGGGGACGAACGACCTCGTCGTCCTCGACAGGGGGACGAACGATGCGGACGACGACGGGAGCGATGCGAGGCGACCGCGCGGCGCAAATTAAGAAGTTGTTACAAACGGTGAATGAAGATTTATCTGGTGGAGATGCCGCGGTGACGTCGGTGGCGGAGGCGCGGGCGTTGATTGCGAGAACGCGGGCGGAGAAGAAGCGACGCGAGGTGATGGCGCCGACGAGCGCGCGACTCGCGGCGTTGGAAGCTGAAGCCGAAGCGTTGCGGGATGAAGTGCGTCAACTACGAGATGAAAATCAAGAAGCTGTTGATGCGTTACTCGCTGAAGCCGCGGAGTTGGCTGAGCAAACTGCGCGCGTTGACGAGGTTGAAGGCGAACTCGAAGAGGCGAGAGAGTTGAACAAGCGTTTGGTGAGCGCGGCGAAGGAACTCGCTGAGCTCATTGACGAAAGCAGCACGGATGAGCTTGAAGCCAAGCTAGCGGCAAAGGATGCTGAAATTGCGGCGTTAAAAGTAAGTTTGCACGACATTGAAGCCAAGTTGGAGGATCGAGACGGGCTCTTGGCAACCATTAGAGGTTTGGAAATTGAGCTCGCCGATAGCTACACGAATGCTGAACTCGCTGAACTCGCTGGCGATAATGTGAACTCTCCAGGTTTAATTTTGGCGTTAGAAGCTGAAAATAAAGAGATGCGCGAGCGCATTGCGGTATTACTCAAAGGTGGTGCCAGTCTCCCGGCGGTTGAGAAGAAGTACGAAGCGGCGGCGCTCGAAGTCATCTCCCTCAAGTCCCGAATTCGCCTTCTTGAAGTTCAAATGTCCGATATGGTTGACCAAGAGGAGTTGAACGAAATTCTGCAAGTAGAGCGAAGCAATAATACGCTTCTTGCTGACGTCACGGCGCAAAAGGATGATCTCTTGAAGCGCATTCGCGAGTTGGAGGTTGCGATGTCAGACATGGAAGAAGCCGACGCGTATTTGAAGGCGAAGAAAGAGACTGAGATGGCGTCTATGCGTAACATGGATTTGAACACTCTCGTTACGTCGCTCACGGCGAAGCTCGCTGAGCAGACGGAAGTTGCCGAGAAGGCGAAGGAGATCACAAACAAGGCGTTGGAGAACATTCGAGCTTTGGAAGGCGACATGGCTTACATGGATTACGCACCTGAGATTGCAAACACCGTCAAGGCAGCCAAGCAAATGGCAAGCGCTGCTGAAAGAACTGCTGAGCTCGCTGCCGGGCTTCAGCAGCTCGAAGCCGGGATGTCCAAGAAGAGCACTGAGCGTAAGACGCCATTCAAACGAGATGGAGGTTCTTTCTCGCTTCTCAAAAAGGTCTTTGACAAGACAGAAACTGAAAATTCCGCCGATGCTTTCACGCGAGCGTCAGCTGATAGCTTTACTCTTCGCAAATTTGATTTCTCAAAGGTGAGAGCTGCGCAAACGACGACGAATAAGGCGCCATTCAAGCGTGCGCCTGAGAGCGCTTTCAAATTGCGCAAAATGGCTTTCCCATTCAGCGCCCGCGGCGCTTCTGTACCGACGCGCGTGTTTGTGCGCTCAAACAACTTTGAGTTGCGTCGATTTATTTTTACTAGCGATCCGGTCGACCTAGCGGCGTCGGGAACATTCGAGCGAACTGGTGAGTTTACGCTTCGCAAGCTCTCCTTTCCGCCGTCCTCGCGTTCATCCGAAGCCGTCGCGAAGAGCTCTGATGGCGACTCTGACTCTCAAGGCTCGCGGATATTCAAGTTCTAATTTAATCTCATTCGCGCATAGTTTGTAACTCTAATCCATCAGCGATCAATCGTGGTTTCGGACCGCTTCCAACGCTGCTCAGCTTGTAACCCTACGCCGCGCGCGAATGGCGCGCGCGCGCGCACCATTTCCATCTGGGACTTCATTTTGTCACTTGAAGAAATCCATCGTCACATCGCCCGTCGTGACCGCGCGCGAACGTCGCCGCCGCCGCTGCGTCGCGTCTCATCATGGAACGCGCATTCGAGCGCATTAAACCGGGCGAACAACCGCCGCCACCGCCCCCCGAGCTCTTGGCGTGGGTTCGTGACACCACGTACGGGAGTTGCGCTGGATTGCTCTACGGCGCCTGGCACGCGCACGCGGCGGAGAAACGAGCGACGTTAGATGCCAACGAACACGCTACAGTGCGAAAACATAGATTATGGAAGCGTACGATTAGTGATAGCACGCTTCATGGCGTAAGACTCGGGAGTTTTGTGTCGGTGTTTAGCGCGGTGAGACTCGGGATGGAGAAGCGACGCGAGACGAGCGATATGTGGAACATCGTAGGCGCGGGTGTGTTGACTTCAGCGCTCACGGGATTAGCTATACCGGGTAGTGTGGTGACTAGATTAAAGGGTGCGGCGCTAGGGGTGGCGGTGGGTGGGATGGCGACTTTACCACTCGGATACGCGGTGCAAGAAATAGAAACGATGCTTCCAGATGCCATCGTAGAAGCGGCACAGACGATGCAAGTGGATGAGACCACTGCGCCAGTAGTCCCGGACGTCACGGGGATGTTTATAGAACGTGTTGAGCAAGAGTTAGAGGAGTTTACCAAAGACCAGTCGAAACAGCGGAAGGGTAGGAAGTGGTTTTCGTAGCGCTAGAAAAATGTAGAATAAATTCAACAATTTTAGACTAAGTGCGTGTGAGACTATCGGACTATAACTCCTGGTGTCCAAGGCAGAGTACCAGTGTAGGGTCTTTGTGAACAGGTTGCTATATGGATCCACAGGCCATTCAAGATCTTTACTTGAGACATGTAGGGGCTCCCTTCGTTGAATGGGTCTCTATCCAACTTCTTCACCGCCAGCTCTCCTCGACATCCGTGTGGATCGCGTTGAAAAGAGTCTCTAACCTTGACTTCTCCTAAGTCCATCTCCAAATGATTGATTGCTTGAGTTCCAACGTAATTGAATCTCTCACGAGGGAAACTGAGCGTGCTAAGATGCAGCTTTTCGAAACGCGCCCGCTTGCTCTCGAAACCAACCACGGTGACCTTTCTCGGAAACTTTCTAGTGAGCTCGTAAAATCGACAGATACTGAAGAGAAGATTCTCGAAACTATCTCGTGCATGTTCTTCGGTAAATATCCTAGATTCAACGCTTACGTCTGCTCCAAACCAATCAAATGCTCGGGTGACCTGCCAATATGAACTCGCCTCGCTCATCGCCCCAGCCTCTCGCCGCGTCTTACCGCCACTAAAAATCAATATTGCCTCAGGATTAGAGACAATCTGTTGCACACCAACCTCCATGTGTTCCATGAATGACTTCCCTTCGCCTTCGAGAAGTTGATATGGCTCCAATACCCAGTTTGCCTCGTCCCGAGCCGCTCGGAAGTTTCCAGATAAGTACACTGCGTGACCAGGGACAATAACTAGGTCTTCTATGCCTTCTATCGCTGGTAGAACCGCTCGGTCGCTAACACTTCTTCGCAGTACTGGTATGTGATTCACTGGAGCACTTGCCCGGCTTATCGGTGACGTATCTTTGCCCCCAAACAGCCAACGCATGAGCAAGATCATCACGATGAAACTGACCCACTTTGAACGCCGCCCTCTAAACATCAACGCTCGTATCCTCGTCCAAACTCGACGCGAACGCGACGCGCGATACTTGGAATCATCTGCTCTGTGGGTTGGCAAGCGATCATGCATGCCAGATTGCACGGCTATGCCTCCATGGTGCTCGTCGTCTCCGAACCTATACGACGCAAAAGCCCGAGCTCGAGAATGAAAGAACGACGTCCCTTTAGGAGAGACGTGCGTGGGCATGGTCTAGACGATGTGTATGTTCCGCGTCTTCCACCGAGGCTCTCCCGGCCACGTTATCTACGCCGTGTCACCAAGTGAAGCACCATGGACAAGTCGGATGTCGCTCGCGGAGCGCGCCGGGAAAAATACGTCAGCTGCTCGCTCTCTTTTATGAACAATTTAGTAATACATGTTGATGCTGCTACTCAGCGCTAACTGATAATGATAACACAAATAATAATACTCACACACACGCTCTCCTCCTCGTCTGTGTCTTCGTTGTCCCACGCGCGCCGCGGTTCGCGGCTCGTCGCGCGCGCGCCTCAACGTCTTCTTAGTCTTGCGCCGGTCGCCCCGCTCGTCCTCCAGCCGGCGCCAAATCCGGCATCTCTTGCTCGAAATCCCACATCTCCGGTTCTTCTTCCGCCTTGAATCCCAAGAAACGCTTCAACCGCAAGAGCGGTGGCACCGAAAACAAAATCAACGAAAACGCAAACATGAACACGTACACTTGGTTGTCCGGGTCCGAGTTCAGGAACGACCCGAGCAACGCCCGGCGCGGACCGACGACGGCGATGTCGGCGATGTCGGTGGCGTCTCCCCCGTCGTACGCCACCGTCGTCATCGCGTCGTCCGTGACGATTGCGATAGTCCTCGGGCGCGTGCACGCCCAACGACTCGCGTCGCGCACTCACGCCGCGGCTCGCGCCATCCGCGAACCGCGCGCCTCGCCGCGTCCGTCTGTCCGCGGCGGTCGCGGCGCTCGAGGGACTCGAGGGACTGGAGCGTTGACCAATCAGACGCGTATGGGTACCGTATGTCCGAACGTTTGTAGTCGTCCAGTCGCGCGCGTCGCGTGCGTCGGTTCGTGTTTGACTGCCGTCGGTTGACTCGCGCACGATGCGTGCGAGGACGAGTGCGAATGACGACGACAGAGCGCGACGTTGCCGATGGAGAACGCGACGGGGATGATGGTGTTATTGCCGCCACCGCCACCGCCACCGCCGCCGCCGCCGCCATCGAACGTGGTGAACGCGTGCGATGTCGGGAACGTGGCGTGCGTGAACACGGATGTGCGCGACAGCGAAGTGGTATTTGCGTTTAGCATTTACGTCGTCGTGGCGTTGGTGGTGCTGACGACGTTTGGAGTCGTGAGGCATTATATTCCTATATACACTGGGCGCTCGCATTTGAGGTCGTTGAGGGCGAATGGGTGTGCGCCACCGGACATGAAGACGACGCGAGAGAGCGCGCGCGAAGGCTCGGGATGCGCGGGAGCGCTCTTTAGACACTTGTATGGGTGGATTCCACACGTGTTAAGCGTGAGCGATGCGGAGCTGGTAGATACTTCAGGACTAGATGCTCTAGTTTTCTTGCGCATCGCCCAATTCGGCACGCAGTTATTTGCGCCATTGGCCTTAGTCGGCATGTGCGTATTGGTGCCGACGCATTTGTCGCAAACGTTTTATACATCCACGATGCGGAATTCCACGAACGGCGTGGATATCGAGCGTCGTTCGGAGCGACATGTCTTAATGGAGATGACGATCACGAATATAGAGCCGAAGAGTGATTTGATGTGGATGCACGTCGGAGCATTTTGGTTAATCACGGCGTATGCGATTTGGCTTTTGGATCGACATCATCGATCATACGAATTCTTACGACAAGTCTATGGTAGTAGCACGGGTGAATCGAACTTGTGGCGGGCGGTGCATATTCCTCAAACGGTATTGCAAAAGCTTCTTCAGCAAGGTATGGATACGAATCGTGAATTCGCTACTGATGATGGTTTGGACAACGTCCAGGCGCATCGCGTATCGCAATACGTTGCACGTCTTGAAGACCAACCTACATTGCCCCATAGTCGAGGAAATTGTGGTGAGTTTAAAACAACGCCAAAAATTAGGGCGCGCACGTCGGGATACAAAACATTCGTTTCAGATACGAGAGTCGAAAATAGTCCGCAGCGTCCTCGTGTGGTGGATACCGCGACGGGTGGAGCCGGACCATCGAGCGTTGACGACGTCGCTTGGCCAGTTCTACTCGAGGCACTTCTCGGACCGAAACGCACGGAAGGCACGCATCAAGGAATGAGCATGGAGCAAAAGCTGCGAAGATTTCCTCGAGAGTCATTGGTTGAAGCAAAATCAGCGACTCGAGGTTACCAGTCCAAGTACGTGCCACGTGTGCCACGGCCATCGCAAACAATTCCGCCACCGTCTCGTCGCAGAGCGGTAGCAAATAGTGCGACAACATCGAATATAGTGCGAACGAAAGATCCAGTCCCTCGCAGCGGGCCTAGTAATGCATCATCCACGCAAGGACCGCCTAGTACTATTTCAGAGATATCTTTAGCTGACCTGAGTGATTTCAACGAAGCGGATGACGGCGTGATCGAGGCGTCGACGACGCGCCAAACAAATAATGATTCATTGAGTGATGACATGGGCCATGACGTTGCAATCAAACACGAGTGGTGGAGAGGATTAGACATCGCACGTGAGTTCTGGAAAGGAGAAATAGAACGTACAAGTGTGATAGCTCGACATAGTATTGATGGTCACATTCCAGGAGCAATGCTTTCACCGCCTGAACGCGTCGAAGTCGATCCAGAGCTTGGTAGCACACGTCATCCACAGACGCCGGTGCATTACGTCAATTCGGTACCGTCAATTGATGATAGGAGATACATATCTGCCTTGACCACTGAAATCGATGACAACGGCGTTGAACACCAAGTAGCTGTGAGCGTTTTAGTGCAAAATTATTGCATCTTGATGACTGACGTGGGTGGATCCAATGGCGGAGTCGATCCATGGGAAGACTTGCGAGCGGTGGAGAAATTCTTCCAAGGATTATTTCCTGAAGACTTTTTGATGGTAATTCCTTTACAAGATCATCGCTCGGTGGACGATTTGCTTTCAGAGCGCGACAAACTGTGCAATGAAATCGAGAAACTTGGCATGAAGCATCGCCGACGATTAGGACGGAAATTTGGAACCCGAATGGTTGAAAAAATTTCACGGCTACGAGAACAGATGGTTGACATGGAGCGGTTGATTGTCCAAGAGCGGGAGCGAATTCTCAGCACGCAACCAGGTCCGAGCTGTGTAGTGGCGTTTAAGAGTCAATACGCCGCCGCATGCGTCGCACAGTGCCAAATCACTTCTCGGCGTCGTGATTTGTTCAATATCGAACCGGCTCCAGGTCCTGACAATTTAAATTGGCAATCCGTGTTACTCAGACGACGTCAACGAGAAATTCGATCTGCACTAGTGTTTCCACTTATACTCGGTATCATATTCATCCCGACTGGCACGTTTACGGGCGTCATGTCCTCGCTTTGTGTGTCAAATCAGTTCGGCGCTGACAGAAGCTCGGCTTTGGATTGGTATTGTTCTAGTAACTCCGCACGCTTACTTCGAATAATAGTTCAAGGGATCCTGCCGCCAATCCTTCTCACGTTGTGGGAGACATTTGTCGTGTCATTTGGCATGATGTACTTGGTGCAGGCACAGAACAAATTTACAAGCTTAAGTCGCACAGACCAGTCATTTGCGAACTATTATTTTCTCTGGGCATTTATAAATGTGTTCTTTGGAACTGTATCTGGATATGCAATTCAACGTTATCTCAACGCACTGAACACAAGAGGTCCGGATGCGATGTTGCAACTCCTCGGCACGTCTCTACCGCTCACAAGTAATTTCTTTCTCCTTTGGATAGTTTTCAGAGGTATTTACCTCCCTACGCAGCGTTTGATATTTCCGCATCCAGGAGTATTATGCATGGCTGTGAATCGGTGGTTGTGCTGTCTCAAATGTGCCGTCACCGCTCGTGATAGAACTGTGAAGTACAGCCCGCGATCTGTTCGGCTCGGTCGCGAAGTTGGCGTGTTCTCCATGGTGATGATGATCGGCCTCGTATTCTCAACAGTTGCGCCTTTGATCACGCTATTGTGCATGGTGTTTTTTGTATTCAACTTCGTGATCTGGCGATATCATGTTCTCTACGTATATGAACGTTCATACGAATCTGGAGGCACGATGTGGAACACGTTTACAAATTTGACCATTTATGCTTTGATGATTGCGCAGTCTTTCCTGAGCTTTGTTTTGTTATCAAAAAAGGCATATTCTGCAGCACTGATACTATGGATCACGGTTCTACCGGTGCTCAATAAGGTGGGTCATAGATTCCGCTCACTTGCGCTCGAGCTGAAGTGGTCTGTTCCGTTACCTCAAGCGGCTTTGGCGCCGCGAGCAGATTTCAACGCGGAAACGTACATCCATCCTGCTCTGAAGCGAAACTCCATGGGATGGCATCCTGAAATAGGAAAAGTATGGCGTGGCTACCCTAACGTAACCGTCAAACGCGCGGGATTCTTTTAGGCGTGTGAATGAACCTCAATAAGTGAAAGAACGTCTTCAACCAACCAACCAATTTGCGTGCGCCTCATATTATTCCACGCTCGTCGAGGTGCTTAGAATGCTCACAGGGTAGATTGAGATAAAACGATACTTACACAGCAATGCGCCCTATTGTATCGCACAACCATACGATCAGCGCAGCGGTGGCGTCCACAACTGGGCGGACAGGGCGAGGACAATTGGGAGTAATTCAAGCGTTTCCTCGACGAGTTTCACGCGTTCAAAATGGGGGCGATGCGATAACCATCGGCGCGACTAGCACAGTTGCAACAGTAGCTCGCGTGCAGCGCGCACGCACGTTAATTCAGATGCGCACAAGCAACGTAGCGTCGGGCGTTGACGGGTTGGAGCCTAGTGATGAAGACGTGGATGACACGACAGTCACGAGCAAGTTCCTAAAGCTACCTCGGGACGGGAAGAATATATGGATGGTTCCATGGGGATTAAAAGTGACGATACAGATTATGGTGTTGTGGCTTGTGGGATTTTGTCTGATAGGGAATGCAGTGTTTCCGTACTGTGCTGGCGTTCTTGGGTTCGATACGCATAGCTTTACACAACGCGGATTGGCCACTTATAGTTTATGTCTAGATTTTACAAATATGCTCATGACTGGTTTCGTGCTGCGTCAGTCGTTGCGACCGTATCAACCTTTACCGGAGAATTGGTTTCCGATGAAATGGTTTGAAGACAAGAAATGGTTGCGCGACGTGGCACTGGCGTGCGTGGCGTTTCCATTTGTAGTTTGGCTACACGGATTGAGCACAAACTTATTAGAACACGTTGGGCTCTTAGTCTTTGATGACAGCGTATCATCGGCATGGGAGCAGAGCATGAAATCGAATGATTTTATCTCCAAAGGCTTTTACATGCTTCTCGCGTCATTTGCGACGCCAATTTGGGAAGAGTTTATCTTTCGCGGTTTCTTCTTCCCTTCCCTCACAGTAATCACGGGTATGAAGCGTTCGATGCTGATTTCATCTGCAGTATTCGCACTAGCACACTTTTCTCTCGAACAGTTCTTTCCCTTGACGTTTCTCGGGGTGTTAATGTGCGTCGTATACGTTCGCACTCGAAACCTCTTGGCGCCGATTTTAGTGCACAGTTGCTGGAACGCGTTTGTCTTGGCGAGCGAATTGCTCCCTCAATCTCAAGCATTCAACGTATTCGTATCGAATGTCTTGTACGAGCTTCAACGCATCATTCTTAGCGTATAAACACACATATTCATACATACCAACGTAAACCAACGCAACTCCTTCTCACCTTTCTCTCGCAACACTCGCTAAAAAAACGTGCGACGTCTGTCGAAGAATTTGCGGCTCAGAGGGGGTCATTCTTGAGTCATTAACTCGTCACTTTGAATGTCGCGGAAAAAACCACACTCGTCGACGTCGTGGCACCGCTCGCCGTACTTGTCGACGCGTCGTCTTAAACGACCGACGACCACGAACGCGCAGTAGACGCACACACACGCACACCGCGCGTCAACGCGCGCGCACACGTCACTGAGTCTCACGTCGCCACCATGGGTAGCCACGCGCAAGACACCAAGCCGTACATCGGTTGCCGAATTTCGCTCGAGTCCCAAGCGTTCATTCGATATGAGGGCGTGCTTTTACAAATCGACCCGATCGAGAGTACGATTACGTTGTCGAATGGTACGTGCGTTGATGCGTTCGTTTTCGTGGGTTGCGGGCGCGGTGGACGTCGCGCCCGAGGGAGGAATTGAGGCGATTGACTGTGGGTGGGGATCTCGAGCGCGATCGCGCCGACGCACCGAGATCTTTATGGTAAGCGCGTGCGACGTGAATGAATGACTGACGAAATCCTTGCGTTTGATAAACAGTGACGTCGTTTGGTACGGAAGGTCGGCGACCTGGCCTGCAGATCCCTCCGAGCGCGGAGGTGTATGAAAGTATTACTTTCAAGGGTGAAGACATCAAAGACTTGGAAATGCTTGTGGAGAAGTCCGCTCCGCCGGAGCAGCCGATGCAACAACAGTACATGCAACAGCAGTACATGCAACCACAGTACAACTACATGGCGCCCCAACAGGCGTACATGGGATACCAGCCGCCGCAAGGTTACGGAGTTCCACCACAGTATGCCCCTCCGCCGTCGGCGTGGCAACAGCCGCAACAACCCCAACAACTCCCACCCATGCCCCAACAACCGCCTGCCCCGATGCAGCCGCCGGTACAAGAGCAACCGCGACAACCCCCGCCCGCGCAGCCGAGAAAGCCGGCCTGGGGCAACCCCAATCCCCCGGCGACTGAGGGTGTCATTTTGCCAGCCGCTCGCAACGCGCCTCCGGCTGCGGGCGTTGCGAAAGCCGCCAGTACTGTTCCCTTACCCGCCAAGGCTGCCCCTGCGGCGCCAAAATCGAAGCCAACCTCATTTGCTGCGGCTGCGTTGAACGCTTTAGCCCCAGAAGAAGTAGCGAGGCTTAAGGCTCAACCAAAGGCGGCTGCACCGGTGCAACGTGGCGTTCCGGCTCCTAGGACCGGTGGTCCTCACGGTGGTCGAGGCGGCCGAGGTGGTGCTCACGCTCCGGCGCCTGAGGTTCCGAAAGAAGAATTCAACTTCGAAAAGATGTTGCAGCGATTTAACAAGGAAAAATTGATGCAAACCGCTGAAGCAAAGAAGACCATCAACGCCGTGCAGTCTCAGCCAGTGTACAATAAGGATGATTTCTTTGACACCATGAGTAGCGAAGCGACAGAAAAGCAAGCGAGTGGGAACAGAAACCGTTTTCATGAGCAGCGTCGTACGGATGCGATGACGTTTGGTTTTGATGCGGTCACTCAATCTCACGCGGCGCAACGCGCCGCCACCGCCGGACGTGGTGACGGCGGTCGCGGCGGTCGCGATGGCGGACGTGGCGGACGTGGAGGTCGCGAAAGCGGACGTGGCCGCGGTGGTCGACGATGATCAAAACACAGAGCAGAAACGAACATAGTCTCGACATAGGTTCCGTAAAATGTGAATATGATTGATTGGTATATTCCTCTAAATTTGTGTTTTTACAACGGCTTAAGTGCTTTTTAACGGTACACGGACTCACTCTGTAAGTTACGAGCAATCTCTTTCTCCCAACGATCACCGTTGGAGAGTAACTTTTCCTTATCGTAAAGCAACTCTTCGTGTGAAAACGTGGCATACTCAAAGTTGGGTCCCTCCACGATGGCGTCCACGGGACACGCTTCTTGGCAAAACCCGCAGTAGATGCACTTGGTCATATCTATATCATATCTCGTCGTACGTCGACTCCCATCCTCTCTCTCTTCCGCCTCAATCGTAATCGCTTGTGCCGGACAAATCGCTTCGCACAGCTTACACGCAATACACCGTTCCTCTCCAGTCGGGTAACGACGCAACGCGTGCTCGCCTCGAAACCGCGGCGACAGCGGTCCCTTTTCAAATGGGTAATTGATCGTCACCTTCTTATCAAAGAAGTACTTTAAAGTCAACGACATCCCTCGTAACAGTTCAGTCAACACGAGCGTCTTCGCGCTCGCGTCTAACACGCCCGCTAAATCCGTAGGCATCGCGCGTTCGGCTAATTCTCGCGACCGATCGCCCGTGTGCTTGGGCGCCTTGGGGGCGCTCGATCGGTCGACGACTTCGGCGGATGTCTTGGCGCTTTCGACGCCCGATGACGACGCCGCGCGCGTCGTCGTCGTCGTGCATCGTCGCGCGATCTCTCGCGTCGTGCGTCGCAGCATGTCGCGCGATCGGGACCACGGCGTGCGCGCGTCGAGGTGTGTCGAGACGTTTAGGTTTGACTCGGTTGGCGACTGGTATCGCCCGGGCGCGGGGACC
>Ga0181552_10002883_pt1 | contig 12432 bp, 14 predicted proteins | sample 011ome_18_FD_130583 | JGI IMG/M metagenome (GOLD analysis project Ga0181552, IMG submission 130583) | Coastal salt marsh microbial communities from the Groves Creek Marsh, Skidaway Island, Georgia - 011501BT metaG (megahit assembly) | ecosystem: Environmental > Aquatic > Marine > Intertidal...
AGAGTTAGAACTAATCAAGGATTTTTTACTGTTCAACAAACTTGTCCTCAGTGTGCTGGAAGTGGTGAGGAAATAACTCATCCCTGCAGTGATTGTAATGGACAAGGAATTAAACAGACCTCAAAAAAAATAGCTGTATCAATTCCTAAAGGAGTTGATGATGGAACAAGAATTAGATTAGCTGGAAAAGGTGAAGCAGGAACACGAGGTGGAGCTACAGGAGATTTATATTTATTTATTAATGTTAAATCTCATGAACTTTTCAAAAGATCTGATGAAAATTTATTTTTTGAATGTCCAATTTCAATCGCAGATGCTGCGCTAGGAACCACTATTGAAATTCCAACAATCGATGGTGGCAAAGCAAAAATAAAAATACCTGAAGGCACTCAAAGTGGTAAACAATTTAGATTAAAAGGAAAAGGCATGCCCTACATGAGAGGGAGCGGTAATGGTGATTTGTATGTACAAATTAATACTGAAGTACCAATATCTTTAAATAGAGAACAAAAAGACTTACTTGAAAAATTTAGAGAAATTGAAAATGAAAAATCTAACCCAAGCATAAAAAAATTTTTTGAAAAAGCTAAAAGTTTCTGGAAAAACTAATTCATAGTGTTAAGCTTATCCTAATATTAAATTATTTAAATTAAGGAGATAAAATGGCAACTTATGAATGTTCAAAGTGTGGGATGTCAGTAAATGCAACTTGTGGAAAATGTAATGATCCACTTGTTAATGATAGTTTAAAACTTGAAGATGGAAAAGAAGTGCAAATATCTAAATGCCCTAACGATCATGGCAAAATAAAATCTCCCCTTTGTTGCGGACAAGACATGGTTTGTTCTACATAGATATAATTAATTGATTATGGGTAAAATAAATTTGGCAATCTCTGGCTGTATGGGGAGAATGGGCCAACAATTAATAAAATCATCAAGATCAGATAAAAATTTTAATTTAGTTTCTCTTACTGAAAGTAGATTAATCAATAAAAAGTTTAACGGTATTAAGCCTGAGCTAAACTCTGAAAATGCTTTTAAAAAAGCAGATGTTATAATAGATTTTACAGTTCCAAACTGCACATTTGAAATCCTTAAAATCGCATCTAAGTTAAAAAAAAAAGTAGTAATTGGAACTACGGGATTTACCAAAAAAGAAGAAGATTTAATAAAAAAATTCTCTAAAAAAATCCCTATTTTAAAAGCTGGGAATATGAGTTTAGGTATAAATCTTTTAATGTATTTAACAGAAATAACTTCAGCTTCACTAGGAGATAAATATCTTAGTAAAGTATTTGAAATTCACCACAAACATAAAAAAGATTACCCTTCAGGTACGGCTTTAATGTTGGGAAAAGGAATTGCTGTTGGCAAAAATAAAGATTTTTATAAACTAATTGGGAAAAAATATTTAAATAAAAAAAATTTTCCTTATGGGAATAAGATTAATTTTAATTCAATAAGAAAAGGTGAAATTATTGGAGAACATGAGGTAAAGTTTTCAAATGATAAAGAAATAATAACCCTAAATCATGAGGCTTTTGATAGATCTTTATATTCTGAAGGTGCTCTAACAGCTGCTAAATGGCTTAATTCAAAAAAACCTGGATTATATTCAATGCGAAACTTACTAAATTTCAAATAATGAATGCGGTCCAAAGAGCAAAAATTATTTTGAAATTATTAAACAAAATTTATCCAACCACTAAAGTACCGTTAGACCATAAAAATATATTTACTCTTTTAATTTCTGTATTGCTTTCAGCTCAATGCACAGATGTAAATGTCAATAATGTAACAAAAAAAATTTATCCAAAATACTATAAGCCAGAACATTTTTTGAAACTTGGTAGAAAAAAAATTGAAACACTTATAAAAAAAATTGGATTATTCCGTGTAAAAGCTAAAAATGTATACAACTTATCAAAAATTTTAATTGAAAAATATAAAGGTAAAGTGCCAAAAACTTTTGATGAACTAGAAAAACTACCAGGAGTTGGTCACAAAACTGCAAGCGTAGTTATGTCTCAAGGGTTTGGTTATCCAGCATTTCCTGTAGATACCCATATTCATCGATTAGCTCAAAGATGGGGCCTCACGAATGGCAAGAATGTTGTTCAAACAGAGAAAGATCTAAAAAGATTATTTCCATTAAAATTTTGGAATAAACTTCACCTACAAATTATTTATTATGGGAGAGAATATTGTAAAGCAAGAGAGTGCTATGGTATCAGTTGTCAAATTTGTAAAACTTGTTACCCTAATAGAAAAAAACCAATAATAACTAAAAAAGCATAAATGAAAGTTCTAGGAATTGGAAATGCAATCGTAGATGTGCTTTGTAAAGTAAGTGATGAATTTCTAAAAAAAAACTTATTAACTAAAAGTACAATGAAATTAGTTGATGAAATAGAATTTAAAAATTTATTATCCTTAGTTAAAATAGAAGAAACAATATCAGGTGGTTCTGTTGCAAACTCCATAGTAGGGTTATCACAACTTCAAAATAAAGTTGGTTTTATTGGAAAAATTAGCGATGATAGATTGGGCAAAAAGTATGAAGAAGGATTAATCAAAGAAAATGTCAAATATCTTTATGCTAAAAAAAAAGAGTCTTTATCAACGGGTACTTGTTTAATCTTAATAACACCAGACTCTGAGAGAACAATGTGTACATTTTTGGGTACAGCAGGAAAAATTGATGAAAATGATATCGATCCTCCAGTAATTAAAAATAGTGAAATTATTTTTTTAGAGGGTTATCTTTGGGATGAAGGTAAACCAAAAAAAGCATTTGAAAAAGCAATATTCTATGCAAAAAAAGTTGCGATGTCCCTATCAGATTTATTTTGCGTGGAGAGACATAAAAAAGAATTTTTAAACTTGGTTAAAAATAAATTAGATCTTGTTTTTGCAAATGAACAAGAAATTTTAAGTTTAACTAGTACCGAATCATTAGAGGTGGCACTTAATTTTATAAAGCAAATCAAAAAAAAAGTTATAATCACGAGGGGGGATAAAGGTTCTATATCAATAAATAATGGTGAAGTTACAGAATGCTTAGCCAAAACAGATCTCAATGTTGTTGATCTTACTGGTGCTGGAGATTTATTTGCATCAGGATATCTGCATGGATATATACACAACTTTTCTGAAAAAGACTGCTTGTTAAAAGCCACCGAAATGTCGTCAAAAATTATACAAAAAATTGGTGCTCGTATTTAATATTATTTTTTTCTTTTAAAACTACCTTTGCCTTTTTTGGGTTTTACTTTTTGAGACTTGTATTTTTTAGTAAATAATTCTTTTGCAAATTTGTTATTTTTTTTATTTAATTTGATAACCATGTATTGTGCTGTCGATAAATTTATTATCTTTGAATTTCTTTAAAATTTTTTTTCTAAGCCTATAAATATGGGTTTCAACAGTGTGGGTCTCTAAATCTGAATGATATCCCCAAACATTTGACTGCAACTCATTTATTTTTACTGCTTTGTTTGCATTGGATAAATAAATGATCGAACTGATTTCTTTCTCAGTTAATTTTAAATTATGATCTTTATTTTTCATCTCTCGTGAGTTCAAATTAAAAGTATAATCACCAATTTTTATATCAGACTGTTGAATAAATTTTAATTGCAAAAACTCTGTATTTAATTTTTCAATTAATTTAAAAATATTAATCGGGAATTTATTTATTAAAACTTGATTTCTAATTCCAGAAACTTCTTTTTTGGTTAAAAATAAATAATCTAAATTTTTAGTTGATCTAATTTTTGCAATATCTTTTTTTGAACATTTCGATATGGAGTAATTTAATTCATCTGATAACTCATTTAGAATGTCATATAAAATATTATTATCATTTATTATTAAACTTAGATTTTTCATGTATAAATTAAGATATGATAATTTTATTAAAAAACAAATATACAATTAAACTAGATGATTTTATCTTTAAATGTTGTGTGGGCAAAAATGGAATTACAAAATTTAAAAGGGAGGGTGACTTAAAAACACCAAGGGGTACCTTCCAAATTGAAAACCTCTATTATCGCAAAGATAGACTAAAAAAACCTAAGACTAAACTTAAATGTATTGAGATAAAAAAAAATATGGCATGGTGTGATGATGTTAATAGTAAAAAATTTTACAATAAATTGATAAAAATAAATCCTAAATTACATCACGAAAAACTATTTAGAAAAGATCACAAATATGACCTATTTATTCCAATAAAATATAATTTTAATAAAATAATCCTAAAAAAAGGAAGTTGTATATTTTTACACTTAACTAATAATTATAGACCTACCGCAGGGTGCATTGCTTTAAAAAAAAACGATTTCATCATTTTATTAAAACTTATAAATAAAAAAACTAAAATAAAAATATTCTAATATCTTTTACCAAATATATTGGTTCCAATCCTGACATGGGTAGCTGAATTTTTAATTGCCGTCATATAATCAGCAGACATGCCCATACTTAATTTTTTTAACCCAAGATTTTCGTTCATTTGTTTTAAATCTTTAAAAAAACTCTCAGAATTTTGACCTTCTGGGGGAATACACATTAATCCCTGAATATCTAGTTTAAGATTGAGGCAATATTGGTAGAAAATATTCAATCTATGTTTATTAATTCCAGATTTTTGAACTTCATCACCTATGTTCACTTGGATAAATATTTTAACCTTTTTATTATCTTTAATTTGTTCCTCAGATATTTTTTTAGCCAGCTTTTCATTATCAACAGAATGAATATAATCAAAAATTTTAACAGCATGTTTTACTTTATTGGTTTGTAACTTGCCTATTAAATGTAATTTAATTAAAGAATTTTCATTTTTAATATTAGACCACTTATCAAGGGCTTCTTGGACCTTGTTTTCTCCAAAGTCAGTATGACCAAAGTCTATTAAAGGTTTAATTTGCTCAATAGGATATGTCTTTGATACTGCAATAATTTTTATTTTTTGATAAAAGTTAAACTTAGATTTAATATTTTCTTGAATGTTTATTAAATTTTGAACAGAATTATGCATCATAAATTACCATACAAATATTACTTCATTAATAAATTTGATACAAATTTATTAAACAAGCAAGATAGACAAACTGCTATTATTTATAGAAATTATGATGAAAAAAATTTTAATAAAAACTTAATTTTTAAATTTAAAAACTTTTGTAAAAAAAAAGGTAATAAATTTTATTTAGCAAATAATGTTAAACTAGCAATTAATCTTGGATTAGATGGGGCGTATATACCTTCTTTTAATAAACAGATGTCACATTTAAGCTATAATTTACCAAAAAACTTTGAAATATTAGGTTCTAGTCACAATATTAAGGAAATAAAAATTAAAGAAATGCAAAAAGTTGATATTTTATTTATTTCCTCATTATTTAAAAAAAATAAAAATTTTCTTGGAATAAATAAATTCAAAAAACTTAAAAGCTTAACAAAAAAAACTGTTGTAGCATTAGGGGGTATTTCAAAAAAAAATTTACAAAAACTTAAACTTATTAATTGTAATAAATTTTCAGGAATCTCTTATTTTGAATAAAAAAAAGGCCCCAAAAAGGGGCCCTTTTTAAAATAGTTTATTAAGCTAAATTAGAATGCAAAGCTTAAACCTAACCATGTGTAATCAACATCCTTGTCATTAGCATTACCATCAGCATTTTCAGCTGTTTGTTGACCTACAGAAACTGTCATTCCGCCAGATGTGTAAGAAGCTGAAATACTTGTGTACTCAGGATCTACTGCATCTGCATCGTTTTTGAAAGTTTCATTACCATACTTAACTGACATATTTTCAGTAATTGAGTACGTAATTGCATACGAGTCTAACTCTTGATCAGTGTTAGCTGTTGTTGCATCGTTTTCACTTGTTGTGTAAGCAACAGTTACTGGACCATAAGAATAAGACGCAGCAATAGTAGTTACATCTCTTTGGTTAGATGGTGTGCTGTTATCTTCACCTTTACCATAGCTTAAAGTTAAACCTTCAAAGCCAGTGTATGTTGCAGCATAAGCTGTTGATGATTTTCCACCTGCATTTGTGTTACCACCTGCTTGGTAAGATACTGAAGCAGATAAACCGTCAACGATTGATGGCAATGTATATAACATGATGTTATTTCCAGCTTTTGATGAATTGAAAACTTCAGTTGCAGCAATACCCGCTGTAGCATCAAAGTTATCAAAGATATCACCTGCTGCAGTAGTGTCTATTGCTGATTGAGCAGAAGATCCACCGTGACCAGCTAAAGTCAATGATCCTAAAGAATCAGAACTTACTGTTACAGAGTGGTTATCCCAAACTGAAGTTGAAGCTGTTGATCCGTTTGAACCATCATCTAATTCAAATGATACAGAAACAGAAAGACCGTTATCTAGCTCTCCACCACCTGTGAAATAAATGTTGTTCGCTTGTGTGAAAGTTTTGTTGTTGTGCACATCTGCAGTAGCAGCAACAGTGTAGTTTTCATATGTCATTGAAGCTGCACCTGATACAGTTAATTCACCAGCTTGTGCTGATAAAGAAACTAGAGATGCTGCTAACGCTGACAAACCTACTTTTTTTAAGTTGTTCATAGTTATTTCCTTTTTGTTATTGTTATTATTAATAATAAACATGGTGGTTATATATAATGCGGTTAAAAAAATGAGCCTTTTTAGCTATTTAAGTTAAATAAAATAGAAAGTGTTGCTTTTTTACAACACATTTTAGGACAATTTTTAAGATTTTTATAAATATCAATGTATACATTAATTTTTATTTTAAAATAAAATTTATATTTTTATGATTTTACAAAAACACTTCGACTTTCAAAAAATTTTTCTAATCCTGGTTAGTAGTTTGTTTTTAATGTCCTGTAACGGGAAATTACCAGGTGTGGACTCTAGAAAATTCGATCCAGATCCAGCTAAAAGAGTTCAAAAAAACCTTGAAGATGGTCGTGGATTTAAACTAATGGATCTTGGAAATAATTCTGGAGGTGTTTTTGAATTTGCTAACGCAAATGAACTATGGAGAGCTTCATTAGACATTATAGATTTTATGCCTCTTGTCTCAGCTAACTATAGTGGTGGAATAATCATCACTGACTGGTATTCAGAAAAACCTGATCAAGCAATTAAAATTACGCTTAGATTTTTAACCAACGAGATCAGATCTGATGCAATAGAGATAAAAATATTTTTTAAAAACTGTTCTACAGATATGAATTGTAAAGTAACTGAACAAGATGGAAATTTAAAAAAAGAATTAACAGCTGAAATTTTAAAAAAAGCGGCTCTTTATCAAAAAGAAAAAAAAGAAGAGAAAAAATAAAATAGAAAATATCAAAAAAAACTTCCCCATCAAAGCTAATGGAAAGATATAACCATAAACAAATTGAGCAAAAATGGCAAAATTTTTGGTCAAAAAATAAAACTTTTGCTGCTAAGTCAGATAGAAATAAAAAAAAATTTTATTGTCTAGAGATGTTTCCCTACCCATCAGGTAAAATTCATATGGGCCATGTTAGAAATTACACCATAGGTGATGTGCTAGCTAGGTTTAAATCTCTTCAAGGATATAATGTTCTGCATCCTATGGGATGGGATTCATTTGGAATGCCCGCAGAAAATGCAGCAAGACAAAACAACTTAGATCCTAAAAGTTGGACAGAAAAAAACATTGCAAATATGAAAAGTCAATTAAAACAACTTGGATTATCAATTGATTGGGATCGTGAAATTTCAACATGTTCTCCAGATTATTATAAACATCAACAAAAAATTTTTCTTGAGCTTTTCGACAAAGGTTTGGTCTATAGAAAAGAAAATTATGTTAATTGGGACCCAGTGGATCAAACTGTATTAGCAAACGAACAAGTTATTGATGGTAAAGGGTGGAGATCTGGAGCCCCAGTTGAAAGAAAAAAATTAAATCAGTGGTTTTTTAAAATTTCTGATTTTTCAAATGAACTCTTAAATGGATTAGATAATCTAAAAAATTGGCCTAAAAAAGTAAAAACAATGCAACAAAATTGGATTGGGAAATCATTTGGTTGTGAAATAAATTTCACGATTGAGTCTGATAATGAAGATATTAAAGAAATAAGCTGCTACACGACTAGACCCGACACTTTATTTGGCATGACTTTCTTGGCTATTTCAATAGATCATCCTATTTCTAAATTTTATGAAAATGATAATGATTTTATACAGTTTAGAAAAAAGTGTTCTTTAACTGGCACTACTGAAGAGTCAATTGCTAATGCAGAAAAACTAGGTTTCAAAACAAATTTAGTTGCAATTAATCCAATAAACCCAAAAGTAAAGGTTCCTGTCTATTTTGCTAATTTTGTTTTAATGGATTATGGCTTAGGAGCTATTTTTGGTTGTCCAGCGCACGATCAAAGAGATTTGGAATTCGCACTTAAATATAATCTAGATATAAAAACTGTTGTTTCTCCTAAGATTGAAAATAAAAATTTTCAGGTGAACTTAGAAGCCTATGCTGGTCCAGGGTATATAATTAATTCTGATTTTTTAAATGGACTTAAAGCCCCAGAAGAGTCTATTCATAAAGCAATTGAATTTTTAGAAACAAATAAATTAGGAAAAAGAAAAACTAATTTTAGACTAAAAGATTGGGGAGTTTCCCGCCAAAGGTATTGGGGTTGTCCAATTCCAATAATATATGATGAAAAAAATATACCTCATAAAGTCCCAGAAGAAATGTTACCAATTAAACTTCCTGAAATCACAAAACTTAAACAGACGGGAAATCCTTTAGACGAGATTGAAGAATGGAAAAATATTGAAATAGATGGTAAAAAATTTACCAGGGAAACTGATACGCTAGATACATTTGTAGATTCGTCGTGGTATTTTTTAAGATTTTGCTCCCCACAAGATGAAAATCAAGCTTTTAATATTGAAGATGCAAATTATTGGCTCCCTGTTGATCAATATATTGGTGGGGTAGAACATGCAATTTTACATCTCCTATATTCAAGATTTTTTATTAAGGCAATTTCATTTAATAATAAAAAATTTAATCTAAATGAGCCCTTTGAAGGACTTTTCACTCAAGGAATGGTTTGCCACGAAACATATAAAGATCAAAATAATAATTGGGTTAGTCCTGAAGAGATTTTTATAAAAGATGGAAAAAAATTTTTAATTAAAGATGAAAATCAATTAATTAAAGTGGGACCATCTGAGTCTATGTCTAAATCAAAAAAGAATACGGTCGATCCTCAAAAAATAATAGAAAGTTATGGAGCAGATGCTGTAAGGTTATTCATTCTATCTGATAGCCCCCCAGAAAAAGATGTTCAGTGGTCAGATGAAGGAATAATAGCATCATATAAGTTTATCCAGAAGCTGTGGTCTTTACATTTAAAGATTATGGAAGAAATAAAAAAAAACCACCCAACAGATAATGATGATGAGCTAAAAAAATTTACACATAAATTTTTAAAAAATATTAACGATAATCTTAATAATTTTAGTTATAATATTTTAATTGCGAATCTGCATCAAATGTACTCATTTATGAGTAAATTAATGAATAAATCATATTCAAAAAAAACTTTAACTGAAAATTATAGTAAAATTTTAATAGCCATTTGCCCTATAATACCACACTTTGCTAACGAGTGCCTTGAATACATTGGTCAAAACAATTTTTTAAATTGGCCTAAATATGATGAAAATCTTACTAAAGAAGAAAATATAACATTTGTAGTACAAATTAACGGCAAAAAAAGAGGTTTGGTTTTTGTAGAAAGAAACTTATCAGAAAAAAAGATTATCGAAATAATTAATGATGATAAAAATATTACAAAACACCTGTCCCATAAAAATTTTAAAAAAATTATTTTTATTCCTAATAAACTCATAAATATAATAATATAAATTATGCTAAAAAAAATATTCTTTATAATAATTATATTAAACTTATCACATTGTGGTTTTACTCCTGTTCTACAAAATAATAATTCACTATTTAAAATAACCCTGGAAAATTTTGAGGGTAATCAGGAAATAAATAATTATCTAAAAAACAATCTTTATAGATATTCAAATAAGGATTCAAATAAGAATTTTATAATTCAAACTAATAGCAAATATACAAAAATTATTGCTGCTAAAGATAGCAAAGGAAGCGCTGCAAATTTTGATTTAATTGTCGAAGTATCATTTAATATTTTTTTTGAAAATAAAAATTATCTTTATAATTATAGAGAAAATTTTAGAACTCAGAAGAATAGCAATTTTTATCAAGAGAGAAATTATGAAGAAAACATAAAGAAAAATCTTGCATCATTAATTTCGAAAAAACTAATTCTGCAACTTTCATCTATAAAATGATTATTAAAGAATATGAGAAAAATAAATTAGATATCAATATATTCAAAATAGTGTTGGTATATGGCGACAATGATGACGCAAAACTTGGGTTCGAGACTTTTATTAAGTCAAAAGTGGAAAATTTTGAAATATTTAATTATGAAGAGCAGGAAGTTTTAACTGATAAAAATTTATTTTTTGAGAATTTATTATCTAAGTCATTTTTTTCAGAAGGAAAACTACTAATTATTAATAGATCCTCAGATAAAATTGTAAATTTTATAGATGAAATTAGTGAAAAAAAAATTGATAATTTAATTATTGTTCTTAAATCAGATGTTTTAGATAAAAAATCTAAACTAAGATCTTTATTTGAAAAGAGTAAATCATTGATAGTAATTGCAGTATACCCCGACTCTGTTGAATCTCTAAATAATTTTGCAAAAGATTTTTTTTTAAAAAGAAAAATTTCGATTTCACAATCAAATATAAATTTAATTACAAAAAAATGCCAAGGAAATAAGTTATTTTTAAAAAATGAATTAGAAAAATTAGAGCTGTATTATGAAAACAATAAATCAATTACTGAAGATGAAATTTTGAAGTTAACAAATTTAATTGAAAATTATTCTATCTCTGAATTGGTTGACAATTGTTTAGCAAAAAATAAAAGGCAAATTACTAATATTTTAAATGAGAATAGTTTTACTTCGGAAGATTGTGTAATAATTATTAGAAATTTCTCAATTAAATCAAAGAGAATTTTAAAGCTTTTAAGAATTTATAGACTGAATAAAAACTTACCACTTACAATTAATTCTGCCAAACCAGCAATATTTTGGAAAGATAAAAAAATTGTTGAAGATCAGATCTTACAATGGAATGAGACTCAAATATTAAATTTGATTTTTTACTTAAATCACCTTGAGCTTTTAGTTAAAAAAAATTTTGAAAACTCTATTAATATAGTCAGAAACTTTATTTTTGAAAAAATTATTTTTAAATCTAATAATTAGACTTTATAATTTCAATAATTCTACTTAATTGGTCAAAATCTTTATATTCAAAAACAATTTTTCCCTTGTTGTTTTTTGTATTATTAATCAACACATTAAGTCCAATCTTTTCAGTTAGAGAAATTTCTAATTCCCTTATATTGACATCTTTAATTTTTTTTTTTAAGTTTTTATTAATTTTATAAATTTTAACTAAGTTTTCTGCTTTTCTTACAGATAGTTTTTTTTCAATAATCTTATTAGCGATGAAATTAGCATTTTCTAAACCTACTAAAATTTTGGCATGTCCTGCTGATAATTTTTTATTTTCCACTAATTTTAAAATTTCAGCTGGTAAAGAAAGTATTCTCAAACAATTTGTTACATGGCTTCTACTTTTTCCAATAAATTTTGAAACTTTTTCTTGATCATAAGAAAACTCGTTAATTAATCTTTGATAACCTTGAGCCTCTTCTAAAGGGTTAAGATCATGTCTTTGAACGTTTTCTACAATTGCAAATTCCAAACTTTTTAAATCATCAGCTTCAGTGATTACAACAGGAACTTCGTGAAGACCAGCTTTTTGCGCTGCAAGCCACCTTCTCTCACCTGCTATTATTTCATATTTTGAAATTTGATCTTCTGATTTTCTAACTATTATTGGCTGAATAATTCCTCTTTCTCTAATGGAGTTAACAAGATCGTTTAAGTTTTCTTCATCAAAATTTTTTCTAGGTTGAAATTTATTTGGAATTATTTCACTAATGTTTAGTGTATTTTTTTTAGATTCAATTTTAGTCTCTCCTATCAGAGAAGACAGGCCTCTACCCAAACCTTTTTTAATTTTATTTGTATCCATTATACTGCACCTCCTATGTTAATTTCTTGATTAATAAATTCATCCGTAAAACTAAAATATGATTTGCTTCCAGGACATAACTTATCATACATTAAGACTGGCATGCCATGTGAAGGTGCTTCTGACAATCTCACATTTCTTGGAATAACAGTTGAGTAAACTTTTTCATTAAAATAATCTCTAGCTTCTTTTTCAACCTGAGATGAAAGCTTATTTC
>Ga0181552_10002886_pt1 | contig 12416 bp, 14 predicted proteins | sample 011ome_18_FD_130583 | JGI IMG/M metagenome (GOLD analysis project Ga0181552, IMG submission 130583) | Coastal salt marsh microbial communities from the Groves Creek Marsh, Skidaway Island, Georgia - 011501BT metaG (megahit assembly) | ecosystem: Environmental > Aquatic > Marine > Intertidal...
GTGCAAATTCCGCTATAACATTTCCATCTAATTCCTTTTGAAATCTACCATAGATTTCTTCATACACTTCCCTAGAAAGGGAAAATTCATTTACATCTTTTAATTGTCTAGCAAGTATATAAAGTTCCCCAGCTTGAGCATCTTCTTTAGCAACTAAATTAGTTACAAGATCTTCAACATCTTCTCTAACTTGTTCCTTAGATTCTGTATCGCCTTTAAGAAAAATCTCCAAAGCAAGTTTTTGATTAACTAAATCAAAGGATCCTTGAGATAGAAACTTATCAAAAAGGGTAAGAGATAGAACTGCAGCAATAAGTGAGGTTACTATATTTCTGTTAAATTTGAAATAATCCTTCTTATCAGCTAAAACTAAGTAAAAGGATAAAAATAAAATCAGAAAAAGATAAAAATAGAACATTTAACTATCTCTTCCTAACAAACAAAATTATAAATATAGCTAAAAGTATCAATATGAAAGGACCGAACCAAAGAATATATGTAGCGGGCTCAATAGGAGGGTTGTAAATAATAAAATTTCCATATCTTTGAACTAAATGAGATTTAATTTGTTCTGCTGAATTTCCTTCTAGCACAAGCTCATAGACTTCTCTTTTCAGATCGTTTGAAATGGGAGAATTAGAACCTGAGAGATTAGAGCTTTGGCACTTAGGACACCTTAACTCATTAAGTAGAGAATAGAATAAAGTTTCTTTGGCTTCGGAAGAAAATGGATAGGCATCATTGTTGAAATCTAATCTAATTTCTTCATCTCCAGATATTTCAATTGAGAAGAGAAGGAAGAATAGAGGTATCAACTTATTCATTGAGGTATTTTGCAAACTTTTTTTCCCAAACTGTTTCGTCTACAACTCCGACATGTCTTTCACGGATCACACCATTTTTGTCGACAAAGAATGTTTCAGGTGCTCCATAGACACCCAAATCTATCGCCAACCTGCCTTCAAAATCATAAATTGAAAATTCGTAAGGATCTCCATCTCTTTCTAATAAAGATAGAGCTTTTGTCCTATTATCTTTGTAATTTAAACCATAAATGGTTAAGACTGATTCATTCTTCAATTGCATCAAGAAAGGATGCTCTACTCTGCAGGCTATGCACCATGTAGCCCATACGTTGATCAAGGCAGGAAGCTTAGAAATATCTCCTTTGGTAAGGGTTTTATTATCATTCGAGAGGGCGGAAAGAGAGAAATCTGGAAAATCACTATCTACCAAAGCTGTTTCTAGCTGATCATCCTTTTCAGATAAAAAAGAAAAAAGCACAATTAGTAAGACAACAAAAATAGCTAAAGGCAATATATCAATAACTTTTTTCATGTTTTTCTAACTCTTTTAATTCCACCCAATAAACTGCCAATTGCAATCATTAGGGCTCCCAACCATATCCATCGGATAAATGGTTTAATTAGAACTTTAAAGGACCAAATATCCGCCTCTAAATTGTCTCCCATAGAAATATATAAATCCTGGAATATTTCTGTTTTTATTCCAGCTTCAGTTGTTAGTTGACCCGAAGGCGAATAAGTTCTCTTTTCAGTCAATACATCATAAAAATTAGAACCATCACTGAATGACATGGTCGCCGATTTAGAAAAATAATTTGGCCCCATAATATCCTCTGTATTTTTGAAAAGAATAGTTTGATTACCAAATTCCACTGAATCATCAGGAGCTAGTATTATCTCTTTCTCTAAGGAGTAACTTGAAACCACAGCTACACCTAAAGTGAGAATTGCCATCCCCGAATGAGCAAAAGTTACAGCAGCTCTTTTTCTTAAGAATCTCCAGTAATTTAAGTTTTTGTTCTTATTAATTTGAAGTGTGCCCATCAAAATCCAAGAAGATAAAAATATTGTAGCGAAAGAGGTTAAATGCAAATTATCAAAAAGAATAAACAGGATGATGAGTATCAATACAAAGATTGAAATACTTTCGATGAGTAATCTTGGTAAAAATTTAAAAGATGAAGAAGTGCCCCAAGATAGGTACAAAGCAAATCCTTGCAGTAATCCTAAAGCTAAAGCGAAAGGAAAAAGGATTACTTCAAAGTATGGTGCCCCAACAGAAATTTGTTTTCCATCTGTAATAGCCTCATAAATAAGAGGAAAGATTGTTCCAAATAAAATTGAAACAGCAAGGACGACTAGGAGAAGATTGTTCAGTAAAAAACCAAATTCTTTTGAGGTCAATTCATAAGAAGGTGTTGTCTCATTTTCAAAATCTTTAATTGAGTAGATGAATAAACTTCCGATTATAAAAAAGGCCAGTATACCCAAAATAAAGAGTCCTCTCTCTGGATCAAGGGCAAAGGCATGAACTGAAGTTAATATGCCAGATCTTACCAAAAAGGTACCAAGTAAGCTTGTTGCAAAAGCAAATATTGATAAAAGAATAGACCATTTACCAAAAACACCTCGGCTTTCGCTAGCTATTAAAGAATGAAATAAAGCCACAGATAGGAGCCAAGGAATGAATGCCGCATTTTCAACTGGATCCCAAAACCACCAGCCTCCCCAACCCAACTCATAATAGGCCCACCAGCTTCCCAACGCTATTCCCAATGTTAAAAAGCTGCATGACATGAGAGTCCAGGGCCTAGAGTTACTGGCCCATTCTTTTGTATCTTTGCTAAAGAGCATTGCTGCTACAGATATAGCAAAAGGAATCATGAGGCCTGAATAACCAAAATATAATAAAGGTGGATGGACAGTAAACGCAATGTCTTGAAGTGAAGGGTTTAAATCAGCTCCACTCAAGGGTGGGATAGGTAATATCCGTTCAAAAGGATTTGATGTAAAAAGTGTAAATAATGAGAAGGCAAATATCACTTGGCAAGAAATAGAAAATACAGTGGAAATGTAATCTTTATCTTTAGAATTGTTAAAAAACATAAAGGCTATCAACCAGCCGTTCATCGCCAATATCCAGAGCAAAAGAGAGCCTTCGTGAGCTCCCCACGTAGCAGCTAATTTATAATAATTTGGTAAATTGGTATTTGAGTTTTGAGAGACGTAGGCAACAGAGAAATCATCTATCAAAAAGGAATAGATCAATACGAGGAAAGGCACAAGTATTAGAAAGAATAAAAAAACAGATAACCTCTTTGTAGGGATGGAAAGAAAATCATTCTTTGAATAAATTGCAGCTAGTGGCAGTATTCCTCCCATGAAGCTTAGAACTAGATGAGATATTAAAAGTATATGGCCTATTTCAGGGATCATTTTTTGGAGTCTAATAACTTTGCAACTTCTGGAGGCATATAGTTTTCGTCATGTTTAGCTAGAACTTCAATAGCAAGGAAATCTCCCTCTGGTGTTAGGTTACCCCTTACTACCACTCCTGCATTCTCGGCAAATAGATCGGGCAAAATGCCTTTATATTTAATCAATAAATCATTTTGATAATCTGTAACTGTGAAACTTACATCTAAAGAATCTTTACTTTTAATAATTGAACCTGCTTTAACCATACCTCCAGCCCTAATAAGGGTACCTTGATCTAAATTAGCTTGTTTAATTTCGGTTGGAGAATAGAATAAATTCATATTTTCGGATAGAGCAGATACAACTAGCCAAGTGGCAAGTAAAGAACCAATCAAAATAGCTATCAAAGCATACAATCTTTGTTTTCTTATAGGGTTCATATATTCTTTAAAGATCTGAAAATTTTACTTTTTCTTCTATGAGCAAAAAAAATATTCAAAGCCAGAATAAGTAAAAGAAAAATCACACAAAACCAGACAAAGAGTCCATTCCCATCCATTAAAATTATATTTTTTAATATCTCAATCATTTAGACTCCTGATCCATAATATGCTTTACCCAGTTTTTAGAACTCTCCCTTTCGATGACTACATTTCTAAGATTTAAAGTCAGCATATAAGCAAAAAATAAATAAAAACCTATCAAACAAACTAACAGAGGTATGTACATATCAGATGACATACTAGGAGATGAAGTAATAGTAAATGTTGATGGTTGATGGAGAGTTTGCCACCAATCTACAGATTTTTTTATAACAGGTATTATGGCAACTCCAACAATGGATAAAATAGAAACAGCTCTATCAGCTTTTGTTTTATCTTCGATAGTGGAATGCAAACCAATGAGTGCTGCATAGATAAAAAATAATATAAGCGTTGAAGTTAGGCGCGCATCCCAAACCCACCAAGTGCCCCAAGTAGGTTTTCCCCAAACAGATCCAGTCACTAAAACTAAAAGTGTAAAACTCATGCCTATGGGTGCCGCGGCCTTCAACATCATTCCTGATATTTTTGCCCTCCAGATTACATTTATGAATCCACATATAGCCATAAAAATGAAGATAGACTCTCCTAGGATCGCTGATGGAACATGAATATAAATAATTCTGTAAACATCACCTTGTTTATAGTCCATCGGAGCAACAAATAAGCCCCAATATAAACCTATTAATAATACGAGTAGTGTTAACAGACCTAACCAAGGAATAATTTTAGACGACCAGTTATAAAATAAAGGAGGTGACCCCATTTCAATAAACCATCTTTTTAATTTATTCATAATTTAAAAGTAAGGCTTCAACTGTTAGTAAACATAATAGAGGAATCCCGATTGCAAGCATCGCTCCCATAATCATCAGAAAACCTGAGAAATCTTGATTAGTAAGAGATGAGGAAATAACCGAAGTCCCCATTAATAACGTAGGTATGGAGAAAGGCAAGACTATTATTGCACTTAAAATTGCTGACCGTCCCAATGATAACGCTGCACCCAAAGCACCCAATAGACTCATAAAAGATGTACCCAAAATAAGACTTAATAGCATTGGAATAAAACTTTCAAAAGGGAGATACAAAACTATTGCTGCAATCAAAGATGCAAAGAGTATAGGTAGACCAGTTATAAGCCAGTGGATTAAAACTTTGGCGAATACTAATATAAATGAAGGCTCTAAAGAGATGAAAAATTCATCTAGAGTTCCATCCCTAAAATCATCACTAAAAATAGTTTCGACTGCTAAAAGAGAAGCTAATAAGGCTGCTATCCAAATAACTCCAGGAGCTAAAGAGCTTAGTAAACTTTCTTGAGGTCCTAGAGCTAGAGGAAAAAAAGTGACAACTATTAAGAAAAAAACTAATGGAGTTATATAGGTAGAGGACTTTCTGAAAGCAATCAATAGATCTCTCTTTAGAATTATAGTTAACCAACCAAATATTGAACTGTGCATTTTAAATACTTATGCGATTTGCTTTTACTTGGGAAGGTCTGTGTCCAGTTATGACAAAGGAACAACCTTTCGAGTTTAGTTCATGGATTAAATGCTCAATCATAGAAGTTGCTTCGTCATCAAGAGCAGAAAAGGGTTCGTCGATAAAATAAATCTTAAAATTTTTAAGTAGCCACCTCGCTATTGAAATTCTCTTCCTTTGTCCTACTGACAGATTAGAGGCAAGTTCATTGACGCGCATAAGACCCACTCGCTCTAAACATTGATATATTATATTCTCGTCCATTCCTTTAGCGCCATGAGTTAACTTTAGGTTTTCATAAACAGTTAATAAGTTCTTTATGCCTAGTTGATGGCCTTGATAAAAACATTCAAAAGTTCTGAAATCATTGAACTTATCGTCTTCATCCAGCCAATTTATAATTCCTTGCTCGTGCTTTATAAGGCCGAGGATTGTTCTTAACAAGGTGGTTTTACCTGATCCATTCGATCCTATAATTTCAAGATTCTCTCCAGGAAAAACTTCAAAATTTATATTTTCAAACACGACCTTGTTTGATCGAACACTAGAAAGGTTCTCTACTTTTAAATTAGGAAGCATTGATAAGTGTATTTTACCAAAAAACTTTATATAACTGAATGAAAGAGGAAATAACTAGAGTGAAATGAGTTCTGATAAAATGGCCTTAAAAATAGGAAAGAAAGTGGAAACAATAAATTTTGCTGAAAGGTCATCTATAGAATTTGTAGAAGAAGGGAATGCTTTGGCACCGAAATTTAATTCTGAAGGAATCATACCTGTAATAGTTACTGAAAGTAGTTCTGATTTGGTTCTGATGCTTGGTTATATGAACAAAGAAGCATTAGATAAAACTATTTTGACTAGAGAAGCACATTATTGGAGCAGAAGTAGAGAACTTCTTTGGAAAAAAGGGGAATCCAGTGGAATGACTCATAGGGTAGACGAAATACTTATAGATGATGATCAAGATTCAATATGGCTGAAGGTCTCGATTGATGGTTTAGGAGCTAGTTGCCATGTTGGCTATAAATCATGCTTCTATAGGTCTGTAGAATCAGTAGATCAAGGAAATGTTATTTTGAATTTTACTGAATCAGAAAAAGTCTTTGACCCAGAAGTTGTTTATCCGGGGGCAGATAACCCAACGAAGCTATAAAAGGAAAGGCCAGACGGGGAGCCTGGCCTTTGATGCATCCTACTTGAGGAGGGGCAAGATGCGGTCTTAACGGGAGGTTAAGATTCTTTTAACTTGCCTTCTTTATGGCTTGATCAATGTCAGCAATGATGTCTTCAATATTCTCTATACCTATAGAGAGCCTGATATATCCAGGAGTCACTCCAGCTGAAAGTTGTTCTTCAGAAGACAACTGACTATGTGTAGTTGATGCTGGATGAATAGCCAATGATCTGGAATCCCCTATATTTGCGACGTGATAAAGAAGTTCTAATGAATCAATAAACTTCCGTCCAGAATCTACTCCTCCAGGAAGTTCAAAACCTATCAAAGCTCCATATCCGCCCGATAAATAAGTGTCCGCCCTTTCCTTTTCAAGTCCTTCAGAAATGCCAGGATAAGTGACTGATGAAACTTTCTTGTTTTCTTTCAGGTACTCTGCAACTTTTTGGGCATTTTTTCCATGCTCCCTCATTCTAAGTGGTAAAGTTTCTAGACCTTGGATAAATGCCCAAGCATTAAAAGGACTCATAGAGCCTCCGAGATCTCTTAAAAGGGTCGTTCTAGCCTTCATAATATAGGCGATAGGACCCATTGGTTTTATAGCCTCTGTCCATACAACACCGTTATAGCAAGGATCTGGGGTATTGAGATTTGGTTGCCTTTCAGGACCTGCCTCTTCCCAGTCGAAGTTTCCTCCATCAATTATAAGACCTCCAATAGATGTTCCATGACCTCCGATATATTTTGTTGTAGAGTATGTTGTAACAGCCGCTCCATGGTCAAAAGGTCTACAGAAAATTGGAGCAGCAGTATTATCAACTATCAAAGGGATACCCAAAGATCTTCCAATGTCTGAAACTTCCTTGATTGGAAAAACTTGGAGTCTAGGATTGGGGAGAGTTTCGCCGAAATATGCTCGAGTCTTATCATCGGTAGCATTTCTAAAGTTTTCTGGATCAGTAGGATCCACAAATCTAACCTCTATTCCCATTTCAGATAGGTTGTTTTTAAATTGATTGTAAGTACCTCCGTATAAATGTGAAGAAGATACTATGTTGTCTCCTGCTCTGGCTACATTTTGAATAGAATAAGCAGAAGCAGTTTGACCGGACGATACGGCCAATCCTGCCGCACCACCATCTATTGCTGCCATTCTTTCCTCTAATACAGCATTTGTGGGATTCATTATTCGAGTATAAATATTGCCTAACTCGGCTAAAGCAAAAAGATTTGCAGCTTTTTCAGTGCTCTCAAATAAATAGCTTGTTGTTTGATGTATAGGAACAGCTACAGATCCTGTAGTTTCATCTGCTCTCCACCCCGCATGTAGTGCTATGGTTTCTAAGTTCTTACCTTCGTAACTCATTTTATTTCTCCTAAAAAAAAACCTGCCAGCTTTCGCTAACCAGGTCTGTAAAAGAGAATCCTATTTAGCAGTATTTATAAAGCACCCGCAAGCTGGTTCAAATCGGTGCTTTTATTATTATAGGTCCTAATTCATACAAATCAATAGAATTAAATATAATGACATTAAAATTCAAAACTAAGACCTAGGCCAATAGTCAAAGGGTCCAACGGAACATCAAATACAAAACTTGCAGGCAGTACATCTGATAAAGAAGAATTATCTATATTGGTAACTGTTGCCGAACTCTCTAGATTAAATTTCCTTACATCTAAGTTAAGAATTAAATTTTCAGAGAATTTCCAATCGAATCCTAGTTGATAGACCAATCCTGTTGAAGAACCTATATCTAAAGAAGCACCATCTAGAGGCCCAGATGTATTTTCTTTAAAAAAGAAAGTGTAGTTATACCCTAATCCAAAATAAGTTCTTAGATTTGATTTAGGGTTTAAGTAATATTGCAAAGTTACTGTTGGAGGAAGATGTTGTGCTGAGGCTATCTTTATGCCTGTGCCTAAAGCTTTATCATAGATAGCATGCTCAAAAGGCAAACCAGCTAAAACCTCGAAACCAATGCTATCTGTCACTAAATATGAGAATGTGGCTGTTGCATTTGATTTATCATCAACTTTTACAACTTCCCCATTATCTGAAATAGGATTTATATTTGTAAAACCACCTCTAATTATCCAATCACCCTTTTCTACAGCACTAGCTGAAGACATGAATAAGGTAATGGTAGTTAAAAAGATTAAGCTTATATAATTTTTACGGTCCATATTTATCTCCTTTTTTGATTCAAGGAGAGTAACTCTCAGAAGGACTACCTATTTGCAGTACGCCACATTCAAAACCACCTTATAAGGTAACAGGTTGGTGAGAGTTTCCTCTACTCTTGATGTTATTAATATTTTTTCCGCTTTTCTAAAGAGATGTCTTTATAAGGACTCCTATTTAGCTGAATTTATTAAGCACCCGCAAGCTGGTCAAATCGGTGCGTTGAAAATTCTAACCAAAGAAAATTTAAATACAAGTTTTATTGTTAAAATAATTGAAAAGGCCCCGTTAGCTCAGTCGGATAGAGCGCTGGATTCCTAATCCAGAGGCCATAGGTTCAAATCCTGTACGGGGCACCAGTAAATATGAATTGGAAAAAAGAAACAGTAGAAATTAGAAAAAGAAGAAAGCTTGCTAAAAGCCAAGGCGGTAAAGAAGCCATTAAACTTCAACATGCAAAAGGAAGACTCACTTTAAGAGAGAGAATAGACCTTCTTTTAGACGAAGGATCATTTCAAGAACAAGGAGAAATAGCAGGAGGCTCTGAAGTTAATCAAGAAGGAAAGCTAGAATCTTTAACTCCTGCGAATTTTATTCTGGGTTTTGGAAAAATAAATAACAGAGATATTGTTGTTGGAGGAGAAGATTTCACAGTTAAAGGCGGGTCTCCAAATTCTGCAGGACTTAGAAAAAGCGTTTATACCGAAGAGCTTGCGCTTAAATATAAAGTACCACTTATAAGATTGCATGAAGGTGGAGGTGGATCAGTTGCCGGACCTGGTAAAAAATCAGGAGGTTATGGAGGTGATCCTGTTTTCTCTAAATCAAGATTTAAATCTATAGCAGATACATTAAGGGAGATACCAGTTGCATCTGCTGCTTTAGGTCCGGTAGCGGGAATGCCTGCAGCAAGATTTGTTGGATCTCATTTTAGAGTCATGACAAAAGAAACTGCTCAAATCTTAGTAGCAGGACCTGCGGTAGTAGAAAGGGCATTCGGTAAGAAGATGTCTAAAGAAGAATTGGGTGGCTCAGAGATTCATAAACTAAATGGAGTAACAGATAATGTGGCTTCTTCAGAAGAAGATGCTTTTGAACAAATCAAAAAGTTTCTTTCATACTTTCCGCAGAACAAATATGAGCTAACGAAAAGAATTACATGCGAAGACCCCATTGATAGAAAGGAAGAAGAGTTAATTAGGATTATTCCTAAAGACAGAAAAAGATCATATGAGATGAGAGATATAATAAATTTAGTTTTTGATAAAAACTCTTTCTTTGAAATGACTCAATTTTTTGGAAGAGGAATAATCACTGGTTTTGCAAGAATTAATGGTTATTCAGTAGCAATTTTTGCAAATGATTCCAACTTTTATGCAGGTTCTATGTCGGCTGAGGGAGCTCAAAAGACTACAAGATTCATAAGATTGTGTGACACTTTTAATATACCAATTGTGAGCTTAGTTGATGAGCCAGGTTTTTTAATTGGGCCGGATGCCGAAAAAGCAGGAACTATCCTTCATGGCACACAAGCAGTCTTAGCCACTACAGAATCTACTGTCCCTTGGTCTACAGTCATGATAAGGAAGTCTTTTGGTGTTGCTGCAGCAGCTCATTATGGGCCGGACGGTTACGTACTTGCTTGGCCTTCTGCTGAATCTGGACCCCTGCCTTTAGAAGGAGGTGTGGCGGTAGCTTTTAAGAAAGAAATAGCATCTGCAGAAAATCCCGAAGCAAAAAGGAAAGAGCTGGAAGAAAAAATGGCAAAAAACCAAAACCCCTTCCCGAGAGCTGAGGCTTTCTCCGTCCATGAAATAATTGATCCAAGAGAAACAAGAAAATATATTGCTTTGTGGGCTGAGAGAATTCAAAGCCAACTGAGGGCTAAACTAGTCTCTAGATAATCAAGTAAATTTAGCTTAACTTTGTTAAATCCTAATATATACTTATGAATCAAATATACGGAGAGTAAAAATGAAAACATATGAACAATTTTACATAAATGGAGAATGGGTAGATCCTGTAGAAGGAAAAAACATGTTTGATGTTTTAAACCCAGCTAATGAAGAAGTTATCGGGCAAATTGCTATGGGAAGTGCTGCGGATGTTGATAATGCTGTAATGGCAGCATCTAAAGCTTTTGATACATTTAGCCAAACTTCAGTTGAAGAAAGGTTAGCTATCCTTGGTAAGATCGTTGAGGTCTATCAAAGTAGGTATGATGAAATAGCTGAAACCATTTCTTCAGAAATGGGAGCCCCACTATCACTTTCCAAAGCTGCACAAGCTGCAACTGGTCTTGGTCACTTTGCCCAAGCTATTGAAGTTTTACAGAACTTTGAGTGGGAAGAGACCAGAGGAAAAACTGTCTTAAGAAGAGAACCGATAGGTGTTGTCGGAATGATAACTCCTTGGAATTGGCCTATAAATCAAATCTCATGCAAAGTTGCTCCAGCTATTGCTGCAGGATGCACTATGGTTTTAAAGCCTACTGAAATGGCTCCTCTAAACGCAATGATCTTTGCTGAAATACTTCATGAAGCAGGCGTGCCTGCAGGAGTATTCAATCTGGTTAACGGAGATGGTCCTACAGTAGGTGAGGCAATGTCTTCTCACCCACGCATTGATATGATGTCTTTTACAGGCTCTACCAGAGCAGGTATTGCTGTTGCAAAAGGGGCTGCAGACACAGTTAAAAGAGTAGCGCAGGAACTGGGAGGTAAATCTGCAAATATTATATTGGATGATGCAGACTTTGAATCAGCTATCACAGGCGGAGCAAAACATTGCTTCAATAATAGCGGACAGTCCTGTAATGCACCTACCAGAATGCTTGTTCCTGAAGCAAGGCATGACGAAGCTAAAGAAATTGCTAAAAGAGCTGCTGAAGCAACTAAGGTTGGAGATCCATTTGCAGAAGATACTGGCATAGGTCCGGTAGTTAGCGACGTACAGTTCAACAAGATACAAGGACTAATTGAGAAAGGTATCGAAGAAGGTGCTGAACTTGTAGCTGGCGGTCCAGGAAAACCAGAAGGTTTAAATGCTGGATACTTTGTGAGGCCAACAGTATTTGCGAATGTGAATAATGATATGACTATAGCTAGAGAGGAAATATTTGGTCCTGTTCTTTCTATACTGCCTTACAAAGATGAAGAGGAGGCTGTAGAAATTGCAAATGATACTGAATATGGACTTTATGGGTATGTTTCTTCAGGTGATGTAGAACATGCTAAGAAAGTTGCCAATAGAATAAGAGCTGGAAGTATAGCCATCAATGGTGCCGGTGCAGACTTCACCACACCTTTTGGAGGATACAAACAATCTGGAAATGGTAGGGAATGGGGTCTATTTGGATTCGAAGAATTCCTAGAAGTTAAAGCCGTTGTAGGTTTTACCAGCTAAACCTTAATCTAATGAAAAAGGGTCGCAACTAGCGGCCTTTTTTTATACTTGATTAAGTAGCTTTTTCCCATCTTGTAGACGTTTGAAATTATCGATGAAAAGCTCTACTGCCCTTAATGGAGCTCTGGGTCCCCATGCAGAATCATGAGGTGTGATAAAACAATTCTCTAGTGTCCAGAGAGGTGAATTAGAATCTAATGGCTCTGGATCAGTTGTATCAAGAGCAGCGCACAATATTTCCTCTTTTGATAACGCATTGGCAAGACTATCTTCATCTACAGACTCACCTCTTCCCACATTTATAAACATTGCAGACGATTTCATTGCTGCAAACTGATCTGAGGAAAATATTTTATGTGTATCAGGGCTACTTGGGAGACAATTGACCACAAAATCACACA
>Ga0181552_10002898_pt1 | contig 12379 bp, 11 predicted proteins | sample 011ome_18_FD_130583 | JGI IMG/M metagenome (GOLD analysis project Ga0181552, IMG submission 130583) | Coastal salt marsh microbial communities from the Groves Creek Marsh, Skidaway Island, Georgia - 011501BT metaG (megahit assembly) | ecosystem: Environmental > Aquatic > Marine > Intertidal...
AGATTTGATTATAAAAGAATTAGAAAATTTTGAAGAAATAATTAATGGTATTGATAAAGGGATAATAAAAATAGTCTCTTTAAAAAGTTCAAAAAAAATAAACCAGATTAAAAATTTTAACTTAAAATTTTCAATCTACTTAAGTATAAACTTTTTTGTAATTTTGATCTTAATTATTTTTCTTTTTAAAAGAAGACAACTCGGTTTTTATCGATGAATAGTAAAATAAAATAATTGTTAAATATATATATCTTGATACTAAGAAAAACTCAGAAATTAATAAATTAACTATTAAAACAATTAAAATTAGAAACATAATTGTAAAATCGTTAGTAAAGTTAAATGAAATATTTTTTTTTATATATTGTGTTAAAAAATACAATGGAAGAAAGCCAAAAGACAAAAATAAAAAAATAGCGCCACTATCTAAAAAATGAAATGAATAATATAAAAAACCAACTCCAGTAAGATATAACAAAATGTTATCAGGTGCTAATTCAAAAAATCTGACAATTCTTTCGGTGTGTGGCCCGATAGAAGTAATCTGAAAGTTTATTAAATCATCGAAAATATTTATTTCATTAAATACAAATAATCTCTGGGCAAGGCCAATGGGGGTTATATTGGCATTTAAAGAAATATATAAAATAATAAGAATCGGAAATAAAAAATATATTAATAATTGTAAAATTTTTTTATATTTAAAATTTTTTAACAAATGATTTAAAAATAAATAAATTATAGCGATTAAAAATATTAAAAAAATTCTACTACTAAAAACAAACATAAAATTTAAAAAAAATAAAATGAACAAAAATGCAGTAATATATTTTTTTTCTCTAAGATTAATTATAAATTTTATTGATAGATATAAAGCTACAAGACTACCCATCATATGTCTATCACCTCTAAAATTGCTTTCTGGAAAAAATTGAAAACTTCCTGGATAAATCGGTAATTTATTTACAAAATCTAAACCAAAATTATTAACACTTGTTCCATAACTGTAGAATGAATATATGTATGTGAGAAATAAGATCATTGATACATCAATCATTTTACCCACTGTTATATAATTATTATGATTTATAAAATTTTTAATTTGAAATAGAAAAATTATTGGAATGAATATTTTATAGAAGATAGCTAATTTATAATAATAAAAATTATCAAAATATATTATTCCAACAATATTTGAAAAAAATAAAATAATAAGCAATAAAAATAAAAAAATTAATTCTTTTTTATTTAAAATAAAAAAATTTAATACTACAAATAGAACAACAAATAAATCTTGAATTCTGAAAAATAATAAAATCTTATCATTGATTGGAAAAGAAAAGATTATAAAGAAAATACATATTATTGATAAGTTTTTTTTATAATCAAAATGTTTTATAAATTTCATAATTTAAACCTGCTTAGAAGAAGAATACTAATAAATCAAAATAATATAAACATTATATATTCTTTAAGTTGATTTAATAATAAATCAAATTATATCTCATGATAAGATTATAATTTAATATATTTAAGTGAAAAAAATTTATATAATTACATTAACTATTTTCGTTGTAATTTTTTTAATAATACAAAATGAAATTGGAAAAAAAGATTCAAAAATTAATTTTATAAAATCTAAAATACCAGAAAATATTAAAAACATCTTGAATGACACAATATTTGTTTACAAAAAGCAAAAATTGTTAAAAGAAGAAATAAATTCTAAAAATTTAATGATTGAAGATTCTCTTCAAAAATTAAATGAAATTCCCTTTTTGTTAGGGTACGTACCCTTTTCAAAAGATTCTAATAGTTTAAATTTTATGATTGAAAATAATAAATTTACAATAAATAAATTTAAAACAAATGTTTTAAATATTGCAAAATATCAGAATGCCAAAGGTACTTCTTATTTAGAAATTTTTCAAGATAACATAATATTAGTTAATGCTAATGGCATTTTTAGTTTTTTTAATAAAAAAGAGTTTAAAAATAATGAATTTAAATCAAAAATAATTAAGAGCAATATTAAAGAAATTATTCAATATAAAAAATTTTATCTAAATTCTAGATTTGGAATTAAAGACGCATTTATAGATAACGAAAATCATATTTACATTTCTTTATCTTATGAAAAAGAAAAAAATTGCTACAACACATCTATCTTAAAAGCAAAAATGAATTTAAATTTTTTAAACTTTGAGAAATTTTTTATTCCTAATGAGTGTATAAATATAATAAACGATTACGGAGAATTTAATGCATTTCATTCAGGTGGAAGAATTATAAGTAATAAAAATGAATTAATAGTAAGTATGGGTGAATATAGATATAGACCACATGCCCAAAACCCTGAAAATATTTTTGGAAAAATCATAAGTATAGATAAAGACAACAAGAAAATTAAAATTATAGCAATTGGACTCCGAAACCCTCAAGGACTCTTTTATGATAATAATAAAGATATATTATTTATTTCAGATCATGGACCAAAAGATGGTGATGAGATAAATATCAAAAAAGGTTTGTATCAATCGGTAACTAATTTTGGCTGGCCTATATCCTCTTACGGCGAACATTATCCACACGAAACAGAAAAAAAAACAAAAAGTATTTATAAAAAAGCACCTCTATTTAAGTCTCATAAAAAATATGGTTTTGAAGAACCATTGATATATTTTAACCCAGGAGTTGCTCCTTCTGAAATACTAAAATTAAATAGGAGTTTTTTAGAAAATACAAAAAATATAAATCTATTGTTAGGTACAATGGGTGATGATGTTTCTGAAGGTGATATGTCTCTACATTTCATTTCTTTAGACAATAATCTAGAAATTAAAAATAGAAGTATTATAAAGTTAAATGAGAGGGTAAGGGATATGGTATTTGATAAAGAAGGAAATCAAGTAATTATATTTTTAGAAAATTCCGCAAGCATTGCGGTTATAAATAAATTAAATTAACCTTTCTTTTTTTTTCAAATATAAATAATGATCTATTGTTTTTTTTAGCATTAGATCAAAATTTTGGTTTTTAACTTTAATTAATTTCTCAATTTTATTTTTAGACATAAACTTTCTTAATGTTCCATTGGGCTTTGTTTTGTCAAACACAATATTACCTTTAAACTTTAATATTTTTACAATTTTATATGTCAAATTTTTTATTGATATTTCTTTAGTAGAACCAATATTATAGAAATATTCTTCACCTATATTTTTAAGAAAAAACTTTCTGCTTACTTTCATTAGATTCAATATATTCATTGCTAAATCATCAGCGTGCATGAATTCTCTTTTTGGAGATCCATCTCCCCAAATTATGATATTTTTTAAATCATTTATTTTTGCATCATACACTCTATCTATTAACGCTGGAATAACATGATTGTTTCCTTTATCAAAAAATTTATCAGCATAACCAAATAGATTACATGGCATAAAACATCTTATATCTAAATTCATTTTTTTTATCAAAAATTCAGCTGTCTTTAATCCTTGAATTTTACTTAACGCGTATGCTTCATTTGTTTTTTCTAGATATCCACTTAAAAGTTGGTTTTCATTTATTGGATTTTTTGCAAATTTTGGATAAATACAGGAGCTGCCCATAAACATCGTTTTTTTTACTTTGTATAGTTTGGCTGCTTCAAATAAATTATTTTGTATCTTGGTGTTATATAAAATAAACTCATATGGATTATTAAGATTTGATAAAATACCTCCTACTTTTGCTGCACAAATTAGTAAAATGTCAATTTTATTTTTTTTAAAGAATTTCATTACAGCGTTATGATTTCTTAAATCAAGCTCATCTTTATTTTTAACTATAATGTTTTTATATTTTTTAGATTTAAGAATTCTTAAAAAAGCATCTCCTACTAAACCTTTATGGCCAGCTATAAAAATTTTATCTGATTTTAACATATAAATTATTCTTTTAAATCAAATGACATCATTTCTGAAATAAGACTATTAATGTCATACTTAGGTTTAAATCCTAATTTGTTTTTTGCTAGAGAAGAGTTTCCTTTAAGAGAAAAAAGCTCATTAGGTCTAAAATATTTAGAGCTCACTTCAACAATTTTGATTTTTTTGTTTTTTGATAAAATATAACCATATTCGTTAATACCTTTGCCATCCCAATAAATTTTCCATCCTAAATACTTGCAACACCTCTCGATAAAAAATCTAACTGAATATTGTTTTCCAGTAGAAATTACAAGATCCATAGGACTTTTTTGTTGTAAAATTAACCATTGTGCATAAACATAATCTTTAGCATGTCCCCAGTCTCTTTTACTGTCTAAATTTCCTATATATAAAATTTTTTGTTTTTTTAAAAATATATTACTTAAACCCTTTGTTATTTTTTTTGTTACAAAAGTTTCGCCTCTCATAGGACTTTCGTGATTAAATAAAATTCCATTAGCTGCAAATATTCCATAAGACTCTCTATAATTTTTTGTAATCCAATAAGAAAATAGTTTTGATGTGCCATATGGTGATTTTGTATAGAAAGGTGTTTTTTCGTTTTGTATCTTATATTTGGGATTACCAAAAAGCTCTGAGGTACTAGCTTGATAAAATTTAGTTTTTTTTTGAAGATTGTTTTGCCTTATTGACTCTAAAATTCTTAAAGTACCTAAAGCATTAACATCTGAAGTATATTCTGGATTATAGAAAGAAACTAAAACATGAGATTGTGCGGCTAAATTATAAATTTCATGAGGTTTAATTTTAGATATTATACTATTTAAGGAAGTAAAGTCTGTTAAATCCCCATAATGTAATATTAAAGATTTATTTTTATGGAATGGATCTTGGTAAATATCATTTATCCTTCCAGTATTAAATGATGAAGATTTTCTTATGATACCATGAACTATGTAATTTTTTTTTAATAATAGTCTAGCTAAGTAAGATCCATCCTGACCAGTAATACCAGTGATAAGTGCAGTTTTTTTAATCATTTTTTATATATAATTGATTAGAAAAATGATTTGTCACAATTGAAGTGTATCCAGCTTTAGTGAGTTTTTTATGTATCATTCTATATTTCAATAATTGTTTTATCTCATAAGTATATAGTTCGTCAAATTCAACTAATATCTGTTTCGGTTGGACTTGACTTTGTATAATTTTTGATAAAACATATTCTTCAGCTCCTTCAATATCTAGCTTTATTAAAGGTAAGAATTTTATATTAAAGTTTTTAATAACATCATCATAAGAAATTGTTTCAACCAAAATATGTTCAGAATTTTGATTGTAATTGTTACTAAAATTACTAACCGACATACTTACATTAGATCTATTTATTGGGTAAAAAAACTTTAAATTTTTTTTTGACTCTGACCAAATGGCCTTTTTGATTAAAAAAAAGTTATCTTTATTTAAACCAGTTAGATCATATGAACTAGCACATTGCCTACCATCTTTAGAATATTCTTTAGAATATTCTTTAGAATTTTTTAATTTATCAAAACTACTCATAATACTTTCAAAATGACTTATTGCTCTTGGTGTGGGATCTATAAATATAACTTTTAAATTATATTTCTTAATCATCTCAATATCGAAAGAAACATCTTATCCAACACCACAAGATAGTATTGTTGAATTTTTCAAATTGATATCTTCTATAAAAAACCATTTTCCGTAATTTGAGCCCATACATTGTATTCTAACTTTTTTTTTGTAAAAAAAATTTGAAAACAAAATAATAACTTTTCTATAAAAATATTTAAGTATTCTTTTAATAAAATTCATAATAATTATTTAATCAATATATTTTTGAATATTTTTTTAATAAATTTTTTATAATTTAATGGCATAAAATATTTTAGATGCTGAAGCAAAATATTTTGACTAAACCTTGAAATAAATTTTTCAGATTCAATTTCAAATTTAAATAAAGATGGATCTATATGATTAGATAAATTAAAGTTTTTTTTTAATTTAAAATTAAAACTATTTATAAACTTATTTGAAAAACCGCCTTGGCCAGTTCCATCAAAACCTATATTTGAAATTTTAGATTTAACAGGATACGAAGTATACATATTTTTTTTTAATCCAACAAAGCACCAATTTGCAGCCCACAAATCATAATTTTTCAAATTTATATTTAACAATGAGAAATAAACATCTTGTCCTAAAAACTTAATAATTTTTTTTTTATTTTTTTTTATCTCCAAATAACTAATTTTTTTTTTATTCATTTCCCATCTGTCTTTCCAAGTGCCCCATCCCCAAGAAGATGCTCTTTTAGAAAAAAAATTATCATATTTATAATTTTCACTAATAAAATTCTCATAATCTTTATGGTTAAATGCAGAAATAGAAAGTACAGATTTATTATTTCTATAAAAATTTAATGATTGATTCATATAAGTTAGGAAATCCTTCGATACAATTAAATCATCTTCAAGAATGATTACTTGTTTATAGAATTTGAATAGATGAGAAATACCATTAATTATATTTTTACGTAATCCATATTTTTTAGTTCTAAAAATTACTTTAATATTTTTATAATGGATATATTTATTTAATTTATTTTTTAAAATACAATTTTCAGTATATTCTTCTGACAAAGAATTTGCATAATCAACAAAAATATAAACTTTTGTTTTTTTAAATTCCTTATTTAATTCTAGAGATCTAAAAACTTTATGTAAACAATGATGTTTCTTCCATAGAAATATTGCCAAAGGTGTCACAAAAGATTTGTTCAATTTTTTATTATCATTTTTGATTTTTTTTTATTTAAAAATAAAATTTTGTTACAGTACTTCAATAAATCTTTATTATGAGTAATCAAAATCTTTGTTAAATTTTTATTTTCTTTAAGTAATTTCATTATTAACTTTTCATTACCCGAGTCTAAAAAAGATGTACTTTCATCTAAAAAAAGTACTTGCCTATCATGATACAGGGCTCTAGCTATTGATATTCTTTGCTTCTGACCCCCTGATAAATTGCTTCCATTCTCATTTAATTTAAAATTAAGTTTACCAGGAAATAATTTAATTTTATCTTTTAATTTAACTTTTTTAAGAGAGTCCCATATTTTTAATTCTTCATTTTTTGCACAATTATCTACTAAGGAAATATTATCTCTTATGCTGCCTTTAAATATAAAATTATCCTGGGGTAGGTAGCTTGATATGTTTTGAATATCTGAGAGTTTCTTTCCATCATTATTAAATTTCAAATTACCATGATCAAATTTTTGAACCCCCAAAATAATTTTAATTAAGGTAGATTTTCCAACACCAGACTCTCCAAAAATTCCAAAAAAATCACCTCTTGATATATTAAAGTTTAGATTTTCAAATAAATATTTTTTTGAATTTTGATATTTAAACCTTAAATTTTGACATTCTAATTCATTAAACTCTTGTTTGTTGGGGCTAATTAATTTTTCGTTAAATTTATTTTTTTTTAAGAAAAAGTAAATGTCACTTAAGCTTTTTTTTGAAGAACGACAAACATTTATTGATGTTATAAATTCGCTTATTGGAGGAAGCATTCTTATAGCAGCGTATCCGTAAACCAAGAAAGATAAAATAGGTATTTCACTCTCTGACATATATAAAAAAAGAACTATTAATAAAAAACTGAATACAATTATAATTTCTAAAATAATCCTTGGTAAAGGAACCAAAAATCTTAAAAAAATTTCTGATTTAGCTAACTCTGCTCCAAATATATTTATTTTATTTAAGAAAAATTTACTTTTTTTATAAATCTTTATTTCTTGTAATCCTTTAAAAATTTCATTTGAAATATCGATTATATTTGAATTATTTATAATAACGTTATCTCCTAATAATTTAAATTTTTTTCTGAAGTAAAATTTATAAAATACATAAAAAATTATAAAAAAGAATAATAAAACAAATGTACCTTTTGGATTAAAGAATAATAAAAAAAATAAAATAAATAAAATTATTATAAAATTCGAAATCACCTTCATTATTGACATTAAAAATTGAACAGTAAATATTGACAAAGTTGCTGTTGATAATTGTATAAGATCAGAGCTAGATGAATTTAAATGAAAATTCATTATGTAAGCTTTAATTATCTTTAATCTAATTTTTTTTTGATTGTCATAAGCAATTTTTGGAATTTTATAATTGATAAATAGAACTAAACAATATCTTATAAAAAATATTATTATTAATACTAAAATCAGAGTTAACTTATCTAAATTAATTATTAAGTTAATTTTGCTGAAAATACTTCCCTCATTTTGCCCAAGGTCAAAAACATAATTTATGAATGGGACCATCAAACCAAGACTGATAAATTCCAAGACACTTGAAATAACAAAAAGCAGTATTACAAATATAAACTTCAATTTGTCTTCACTAATAATAAATTCTAATTTTTTAGTATCAAAAAAACCCATAAAGTGAGAATTAAATCTTGAAAATAGCCCAAATATTCCATAAGTAATACATTAATTTTAAATAAAAAAAACTACCTTTATGAATTATCAACTTGTTGCAGATAGCTGGGATCAAAACGAAATCTCTGCAATTAAAAAAGTTATTAAGACTGGTAAATTCACGATGGGTCCATACGTTTCAAAATTTGAAAAATTATTTGCTAAAAAATTTAATAGAAAATATGCATTGATGGTTAATTCTGGATCTAGCGCAAACCTCATATCAATTGCTTCATTGTTTTATAAAAAAATTAGGCCCTTAAAAGAAAATGATGAAGTTATAGTTCCTGCTCTTGCATGGTCTACAACTTATTTCCCTCTTCATCAGTATAAATTGAAGATAAGATTGTGTGATATTGATAAAAATACTTTAAACTATAACTATGAAGATCTTATTAGCAAAATAAATAACAAAACAAAACTTATCGTTGGTGTAAGTATTCTAGGTAATCCTGCCAAACTAGATACATTAAAAAAATTATGTAAAAGAAAAAATATATATTTATTTGAAGATAATTGTGAATCTCAAGGAGCAAAAATTGGAAAACATTATACTGGAACTTTTGGAGAGCTATCTACTTCGAGTTTTTTCTTTTCTCATCATATCTCTACAATTGAAGGTGGAATGATTACAACAAATAACAGAGAATTGTTTGATATATGCAAATCTCTAAGAGCTCATGGCTGGACAAGAGACATTAAGGGCTCAAAAATTTTTAAGAAAAAGACAAACGAATTTTATGAAAATTACAGATTTATTTTACCTGGTTATAATGTAAGACCTCAAGAGATAAATGGTGCGATTGGAGTAGAACAATTAAAAAAATTCGACCGGATGATAAATAATAGAAGAAAAAATGCAAAATTTTTCGTCAAGCTTTTTGAAAATGACAACAGGTTTGTAATACAAAAAGAAAACGGTACAAGTTCATGGTTCGCATTTACGCTTTTAATTAATAAAAATAGAATAAATAAAAATAAACTTTTTAAAGTTCTAAAAAAAAATAAAATAGATTTTAGAATGATTACTGGTGGCAATATTGCCTCTCATGATGTTGTAAATTATTTAAAAATTAATAAAAAGGATCTTAAATTACCCAATACAAATTTCATACACAAAAACGGATTTTTTATAGGCAATTATCCATTTGATATAAAAGACAAACTCCTTTACTTAAAAAAAATATTAGATAATAACTTCTAATGAAAAATATTCTAATTACTGGTGGCGCTGGATTTATTGGATCTATGCTTTGTACAGAACTTGTTAAAAACAAAAATTTTAATATTGTTGTTTTAGATATCCTAAAATACGAGAAGAATTCTCTTAATCACTTGATGAGTGAAAAAAACTTTTTCTTTCATAATGTAAATATTCTAAACAAAAAAAAACTTCTTCCTTTTATAAAAAAAGCAGATTTAATAATACCTTTAGCTGCTCTAGTTGGTGCGCCGTTGTGCGAAAAAAATAAAAAATTAGCTATAGAAACTAATGAAAAAATAATTCAATTCACAGTCAAAAATTTAAAAAGAAAGCAAAAGATAATTTATCCAACTACAAATTCTGGCTATGGAATTGGAGCAAAAAATAAATATTGTGACGAAAATTCACCGTTAAAACCAGTATCTCTATATGGTGTAACAAAAAATAAAGCTGAAAAATTAATTTCTTCTCACGATAACTCTATATGTTTTAGATTAGCTACAGTATTTGGATTTTCATTTAGAATGAGAACAGATTTATTAGTTAACAATTTGGTAAAAGAAAGTTTGAATAAAAAAAAATTAACCCTTTTTGAACCACATTTTAGAAGAAATTTTGTACATATATCTGATGTTGTTAAAGCAATTATTTTTGCCATAAAAAACTTTAATTCATTAAAAAAGGGTAAAGTTTATAACTTAGGTTTAAGTAATGCTAATCTTACAAAACTGCAATTAGCAAAAAAAATAAATAAATATATACCAATTAAAATTAATGTTGATACTAAAACAAAGGATCCAGATCAAAGAGATTATTTTGTAAGTAATGACAAAATTGAGAAAAAAGGTTTCAAATGTACAAGAAATTTAGATGATGGAATCATTGAATTAAGTAAAATTTATAAAATTAATAATTATGAAAAAATCAAAAATAACTACTAATGAAAATCTTTTAAAACAAATTGAAGATTCTATATCTGCAAAAAAGTCATTAGAAAATTATTCTAAAGAAATACAAAGCTCGATTAAACTTATATCAAAATCATTATTAAAAAATGGTAAAGTTTTACTGTGTGGTAATGGAGGGTCGGCAGCTGACGCGCAACATCTTGCTGCAGAATTTTTAGTTAGATTAAGACCAAACATAAATCGACAGCCTTTGGCGGCTTTAACATTGGCAACAGATGTATCAACATTAACTGCTTGCGGAAATGACTACTCATTTAATGATATTTTTGTACGTCCACTAAAAGCTATTGGAAATAAAAAAGATATTTTAATTGTAATTTCAACCTCTGGTAACTCCCAAAATATTATTAATGTTCTTAAAGAGGCTAAAAAATTAAAAATTAAATCAATTGGTTTTTTAGGTAAAAATGGAGGCAAAGCTAAAAAATTTTGTGATATTCCGATTGTTGTGAACAGCAAAATTACTGCAAGAATTCAAGAATCTCATATATTTTTAGGACATTATATTTTTGAAAAGACTGAGGATGTTTTAACAAATAAAATACCAATATAGTTCTAATTCTACTACTAAAGAAAGTTTTTAATGTTCAACAGTTTTATGTCTCGTGTTAAAGATTTAGTAATAAGTATTTTGGTTTTAAAAGCATATTTTTTTTTTTTAATACTGTTTCCTTTTTCACTTGTGCTAGCTAAATTCATTAAAAAAAATAATCAAAAAAATTTATTTGTAATTTTTGCTACAAATCTTTCCAATGAAAAAAAAATAAAATACAAACATAATTACAATATAATAAACAGTATAAAAGAAGCAGGCTATGATTTTAAATTTCATCAATTTAATGAAAATAACAAAATATATAAAAAAACATTTAGTAATTTAATATGGTTTATCAAAATAATTAAGTTAAATCCAAGATACTTATATTTCTATTCTGATAATCAGTCCAAAGGTAATTATCCAAGCATAGTGATATTTTATTTAATTTCAAAAATTATAAAATGTAAAACTATTTGCATTAGTCATGACTATATTTGGAAGATTAATTATAAATTTAAATTACAAAATAAAAAATTTTTCGATGTAATTTTAGCCCAACCATTTGCTTATTTTAAAAATAAAAAAATTCTATTTACTGAACCATGGCTAACTTCAAAAAAACTACATTGTAAACCATCAAATAATCGGAAATATGAAATTACTTTTATTGGAAGAGCGATTGATAGAAGATTAAAAATGATAAATAAATTGAAAAATGAAGGGATAAAAATTAATACTTATGGTCCTGGATTTAAAAAAGTACTAACTAATAAAGAATATATTAAAATGTTACAAAGGTCTAAAATAACAATTAATTTTAATAATCGTCAATATGATTACAATTTAAAATTTCTTTCTCAATCTAAAGGAAGAGTACTTGAGTCGATTAGTTTTGGATGCTTGTTATTTGAAGAAAAAAATGAGTTTACAGAAGAAATTTTCAAAAATAAAAAACATTATGTTGAATTTAAGAACTATCAGGATTTAAAATATAAATTAAATTTTTACAAAAAAAATTATGATAAATTAGGAATTAAAATAGCTCAAGAAGGTCACGATTACCTAAAAAAAAATTACTCACCAAAGCTAATATGGTCGAAAATTTTTAGCAATATTTAGATTAAATTTTTACAAAATCTGTAGCTAAAACTTTTTGTAAATTAGATAATTTTTTATAAGTTAATTTCTCAATATAATTTGGATAAG
>Ga0181552_10002911_pt1 | contig 12357 bp, 9 predicted proteins | sample 011ome_18_FD_130583 | JGI IMG/M metagenome (GOLD analysis project Ga0181552, IMG submission 130583) | Coastal salt marsh microbial communities from the Groves Creek Marsh, Skidaway Island, Georgia - 011501BT metaG (megahit assembly) | ecosystem: Environmental > Aquatic > Marine > Intertidal zone...
GGATGCCAATCAGAAGGAATGCGATGGTCATTAGAATTAACGTTTGGTTATATACTGTCTCATATGGATCAGGCTTTTTCTTTTTCCGGCTTGCGGCAGCAGCGGCTTCATAGTCTGCTTTGGCGGGCATGCTTTTTGCGAGCAATTTACTTGTCTCCGACATAACAAACTCCTGGAGTGATTCAGTATCTAAACCCATGTACTTCGAGATAGCGTTCATCACTCTGAATATTCTCTCTGCTTCCATTGTTCCAAACGAAGTAGGGGCAGATCCTTTTTGTTGAGCCGCAGCTACAGATACATCTGCAGCCAGAACGTCACGGGTTCTCATTGCGAAGCCTTCTTCTGTGAAACCTTCCTCTGTGCTGAAATCGATTGTCGTTATCACCCAGCTGGAGTACCTATCAATGATGGCCTCACCGTCTCCACTCTCGTCACCCTGATCACTGATGATTCTCGCCATAGTCGCCATGTAGTTCTCACCACGAACAAACGCGTCTGCAAGTTTGGCAACGAACGTTGGTAAAATCTTGACTCCACTGGAGATGCAATATAGCCACCATATATCTTCTCCTTGGTCATTAGCAGGCCTTGTGAACATAGCTACGAACTTTGTTATATCATTCTGCCTCTTTACAAAATCACCTTGAGAGAGAATAGTACTTATCAATGGGCCATTAGGGGATTCCTCAACAAGAACCTCTTTTGCTGACTGTCCAATTGAATACTTCAGTATGTCATACTTCATGAAGGCCTGCTTCTGAAGAGCTAGGAGAGCAGGTAATCTATCACGAGCATTCTCGGCCTCGGATTTGATCTTCTTGAAAATGGCATCAGCGTTTTTCTGGAGACGTTTGTCGAACTCATCGGCCATGTCTTTGATCGTATCTTTCTGCATCTCCATCATTGCAACAGGTAATGACTCACATTTGTCATCTACGGTTATGCACTCGGGCTCTAGATCACAATACATCTTTGATGTGTCACCCGACTTGTCTGCAGCTGACTCGTCTTGAAGCCATTCATTGTCTTTTCGTTGAAAGTACGAGTACACACTCGAACCATCGTCCTCCTTTTTAACAAGTACCGCGATGTCGCCATCTCTCACTGGACGTTTGCCTAATAGTAGGGCTTCTGCTTCCCTGTCTGCGGCTTCCGGTGTCATACCAGTATTCTCTATCAGCTTTACCTTGAGGATATCTCTCTTGGAAGCGTCGGTTTCTTGAATATCTACATCTACTTGATAGTCGCGAATGACATCATAAAACGTCTTGTCGAACTCAAGGTCAAAGTAGATTGTTTTTCCATTATCCTCAATAAGAAGTTCAGGAGATGTGTACTTCTTGGCAAGGGTTTTAGATTCGCACTTGGTGTTTGTTAGCTTAGATTCGACTACTTTTGTCTCGCGTTCTAGCCACCCTTCTGTGTCGGCAAGCGCAGCCATGCCATCCTGAATCATTAGCTCGCTTCCAAGCAACCCGATCATGGAGTTATAAAACCTACTGTAATCCACAGAGCCCATAACTTTCAACAACTCTCCGTTAGACATTTCATCTAGTGGCAGGCTTGTCAGATCATATGCCTCTATTATGTCCTCTTGTGCTTTACTGCTGTAGCCACCCATAGTGTTGTCTAACAATGTTGGGTGTCGGCGCTTCTTTTCATTGCTCGAGATGAGTATGTCGTACTCCTTCTTGGAGGTAGCATAGTCTCTCCTGAAGTCACTGATCTTCTCAGTAACGAACTCTACCATATCGTAATATTGCATGAACGACAGATCCCTGTGATAAACCATAAATGGTTCGAGATAAGAGACGATTTCGTAGAGGGACAGTCTACCCTTGATGTTGCTCTTCACGAGATCGAATAAAACTCTTGTCTTCGGGATAGATGCCTTGAGGTATTCATCGTACGATATGTCTTTGTCTGGTAACCTCGAGTATTCAGTTATCGCAGCGAGGTAGGTTGCTGCCTCGAAACCAATATCACCTTTCGCGCTCTCGACGACTTTTCGTCGGACAGACGTGCCTTTATTAAGAAGACGCCAATAAGGCATGAAATTAGAAGCCAAGTTCGATCTGGTCATAATGTCAGTTGCCGGAAGGTTTACTCGTGAGAATGTAACGGCTGATTTCGGGAGTGTAAGAAACGACTTTATTACTACAGAATCTGGTCGTGTAACTTCTTTCACATTTACGATCATGTCTCCGCCTTTCACTCTGTGGGCTTCAAGTGTGTTTTCACCAAGGTTATATCGTTGAATCAAGAATCGCTTGCGTTTGATCTGTTCGTTTTTGGCCACAGATGAGTAGAAGTCTTCTAGCATGTCAACAACACCGTTCAAGTTTGTACCAACATCCTGCCTTGTAAGATCTGAAGAGAGAGGTGAAGGGTTTTCAAACGGTGTCCAATACTCTTTCAATGACCTCAATAGGTAGTTATACCCATTTTCTCCATCAGGGACTCTTCCCGAGTTAAAAGCATTGATACTTTCGTCTTCTCCTACTCTTTCAGTGGCTAGAGAGGTAGTGACAATGTCATCGAACATTTCAGCCTCATCAGTGTTCACGTCGAAGAGTTTCTTTTTGTTACGGACAACAGGGACGATCCAATACAACTTTTGTTTTAACTCTTTGAGAGCACCAACCAAAGGCTTGTAGTCTGCGCCTTGTGATTCAGGCATAGAAGCGTTGCCGTTTTCGTCGAACGTGGAGAAGTCAGTTCGTAACTGTTTGAATCTTTCAATCATTCTGTGGATATTATTGAGAACGCTGGTGGTTCTTTGGTTGTTGGGTATGTCAGATAGCATTTCGGCTAGAAGATCATTTGTCTGTTTATCGATGCCATATCTTCTCTCCTCAGCAGGAACCTCAACTAGCCGTTCAAGAGTTTTTTCTTCAGTACCAAACTGGATCTGATCAGCGGCGAACATGATGTTTTTGACTCTCTCTTTGAAGTCAGGTTCAATCTCGTCCTCTGGAGACTGAAGTTCGTTTTGTTCAATATCGTCTGGCAGACTGTCATCACCCGTAACCTCGACAGGTTCTTTCTCTACAAGTGATTCCGGTGTATCCCTGAGGACAAACTTATCGATAGGTATATCCTTAGGAATACCCTTATATGCGAAGTCGATGTATATGACGTTTCCATCTGTCAATGTCACCTCTATCTGGTCTTCATCTAGAGATGTTACTTTGCCAGTGAAAGTTGTAGGCAGATCTCCGCCGAAATGAATATCAATCCATTGATCAGGTACAAGGCTGTTCTGCTTTGCATAACCTTTCTCATCTGCTCTGCTCAGAATAGAGATGCCTGTAATGGATTCGTTGAGTAGAGAACCATCTTCGTTGATGTCCAACGTTAAAGGAACACCGTCTGCACCGAGAAGATCAATACCGTTCGAGTCAATATACTGGATTAGATATTGCTTACCGTTCGTGTTCTCGTCGGACGGTGATACTAGTTCGACTATATCACCTAGCTGAAGTTTAACTGTATCTGCTGGGGCACTAGCCATTGTTTTATAATTAAGGCAGATATTTATCTGCATTATGTGTGGGATTAAATGTTACGAAAAGAGTTAAAGGATTCAGTTGTAGTCATAATACGCTAACATGTCAGAGACTCAGCAAGCACGCAGATACGACCTTAACACATTGGGCGGCCAGTCCATCGAAACCATCTTATCCGGATGTGTCGATGCGATGCCAGCTGCCCTTAGCCACAAGAGGTGGCGATGGAAGGACAAAAGTTATGATGTTTTCCGCTACAAGAAGGACTCTCTGACAGCCCAGGATAGTCCTCCTGATCTAGGGAAGTTTCGTTCCGCTATTTTTAAAGACGGCAAATTAGTATGTTTTGCACCACCTAAATCTGAACCGTATGATGCGTTGTGCAGCAATTCCATGGTATACGAAGACTTCATCGATGGTACCATGGTGAACCTATTCTGGTCTGGCGATTGCTGGGAGATGGCTACCAGGAGTACTGTGGGCGCCAATGTAGGCTTTTTCACCAAGACAGGCAAGGCTAAGGCAGCAGGCACAACTTTTAGAGACATGTTTCTCGATGCGGTGCAGTATGGAGAAAAGCAAGATAGTATAGGCTCAGGAAGTGACTTTTTTGGAAGTCTGGAAAGCGTAGATAAGAACACCGTGCTGTCGTTTGTAGTTCAACATCCATCGCATCGGATTGTTGCGCCAGTAGAATCGCCATCGATCTACCTGGTAGATGCATACCACATTGAAGCAAACAAGGCTCATGTGATCGATAGGGTAGACGTTTTATCAAAACTACCATCGTTCGTTAAAGCTCCGTTTGTCCACGAGAATATGGATCTTGAACGTTGGAAGGCGTTGAACCGGGTCAACTATCATGTGATGGGGTTGATTGTCAGAGACTCCACTGGTGCAAGATCTAAGATTAGGAACTCAGAGTACGAAAGGGTCCGTCGACTGCGTGGTAATCAACCAAAGCTGCAATATCGCTATCTAGTGCTTAGGAAAGAGCGTCAAGTGAGCGAGTACTTGAGGTTCTTTCCTGAGGATAAAGAACTGTTTAAGGGTTATCGCGATATGGTGCACGATTTCACTAGTAGTCTTTTCGCTAGTTATAAAGAATGTTATGTTCTCAAGAAAGCTGCTCTCGGTACGTTCCCCGACGAGTTCAGAACGAACATGTTCAAGCTCCACCAGAACTACATAGATGTATTGCGGCCTAACCAGAAGTATGTTACGTATGGCGAAGTAATTAGATACGTGAACGAGATGCCTCCTCAGATCCTGATGCATGCTATTAACTTACCGTATCATCGCGCGCGGCATATGACTAGCAAGAAGAGTGAAGATGCTGATGGTACATCATCAGAACAATCAGGCGACGCATCGTGTGACTAGAGAGTTTATAGATAAAGAAAAATGATTAAGATTCTTTATCTAAATACACGGTTTATTCGGTCTTGAAGTCTTGAGCGATCACTTCGAATACCTTGTTCATGTCGTTGAGTGCCCCGTTGATCATGTCGATTACATCGGCCTTTTCTGTTGGTTTGATGAATCCTAGTCTTAGAATGCTTTCGTCGATATGCGGGTGTGCCTTTCGGAATCCACAGAACTCAAGTAATTTGCTTCCACCTTTGCCTTCGAAGTATTTTGTATACATGAAGTACTCCAGAGCTTTGCCAATTGTATAACCTCCTTCCATGGTAATGTCAAACCCATTGCTAAGTGCCGACGCGCTTTTTTCTACCATAGAGTGATTGCTTCGGATCTGGGTCTTAAGAAGGGCGATCTTTTGAGTCATTATGTCGCACGCCCTAAACATAAGCTCCATGTTGCTGAACTGACCGATCGTCTCTATCAAGAAGTCGAATGAGTCTGGAAGAGTGAACGTCTGTCCTTTAAGCAAAAGCCAATCTTTCTTCTTGAACTCGATTTCGGCTTCTTCTAGGCCCTCGCTCTTTAGGCCGGCTTCAATCTTGCGCAGTTCTTCAGCGACCTGAATAGGGTCAGGAGTGTTGCCATATGTGCAAGCGGATGCGACGTTAAATCCACCATCTTCTGCCGCCGTCCCAATATCAAGTCGTGCAGTGAACTTAAGAGACTCGCCAGGCAGTTCACTTGATAGTTGGGGTCTAAGGCGAACGACATCAATATAGTCTTGCGTTATAGGGTCCGGAGGGAATATTTTTTTAGTTTCGGAGTCCGACAAGAACTTTCCAGTTGACAGATCTCTGATGCGGAAGTCCGCCGTGGTGACATAGTCAATTACGGCGCCGTCATTAGTTTTATCGAGGACGACCTCGTAATTTTCGATGGGTGTAGCAACATCCGAGATGTGTATCGGTATACAACTAAGCCTTTGCTTGATGAGTTCATTGTTCATACGTGTGGTGTTAACCCCAATATCGACTTTATTCTCTTCGTATGGAGTCGTGCGAAAGACGACACACGGGATATCTGACACGATAATTCTTCGCAAGGCGTTAGCCAGACTAACATTTACACCTGATAGGCGGAACTTGAGCTGGCCATCTTCTTCGGATAATTCGGAGATACGGGGGTCCATCGTGATATGTACTAGACAAAGAAAAACAATCTCTATTTCGATTTTCTGCCCAATTAGTTTAAAGTCTGCAGTCATTTTCCTTGTATAGGGCAAATGAGTACGATACTGTATTACAGCAACTTCTGTGAGAACTGCAAGTCTATCCTTGCTGATATAGCCAAGAGTCCTATCAAGGATGATATGCACTTTATCTGTATTGACAAAAGAACTAGAGGAGAGAATGGTGCGACGTATGTAGTACTTGAGACAGGTCAGAAAGTGCTACTACCACCCACAGTGACCAAAGTTCCGGCCTTGTTACTTTTGAACCGTGGTCATCAAGTAATATTTGGTGATGAGATTAAGAACCATGTAATGCCTAAGATTGACGCACAGAGGGCTCATGCGGTCCATGATAGTGGTGAGCCATCAGCGTTTGCTTTAGGAGGAGGTGGTGGATTCGGAGTAGCATCGGATAACTATAGTTTTCTAGATCAGAGTGCAGACGAATTAGCAGCGAAGGGTGAAGGAGGAATGAGACAGCAGCACCATTACGCCGGCGTGTCATACAATGACAATATTGAGACACCACCTGACAATTATTCAGCAGATACGATAGGTTCTGTTTCGATGGATCAACTTCAGCAACAGCGATCCGCTGATATTTCTAGCCAAAAAAGATAACACCTGAAAACGTTTAAAAGATAAGGGACAGTTCCATTAATAACGTATGTCAGCCACAGTTGTATCAGCATTTAATACTCACTTTAAGGAGTTTGTACAAGCAATCCAACATGTGTTTCCGGATGATGTTGAAATAGAGGCGGCCAAGAACGCTTTGGAGAGGTTGAGGAAAGCGAATCCTAGCATGATTGTCAAGGGATTCAAGACCTATGTAACGAATCCTTACGGTGCACAAATTGAAAATGGTGACATTGATTTCTTCATTAACAAGGATTATGGCAAAGATGTCCCGTCCTCTGTTATTCTCGAGAAGATCAACTCCCTTCGCGTCCCCATCTCGCAGATGGAACCCAATGAGCTAGAGAACGTAGCTAAGTATTTGAAGCAGTTGAAGACTATATGTGACTTATACGATTGATAATCTCATGGCTTAAAAAAATATCATTAGTCTCCCTATTATGGAATCAGAGAAAGAGACTCATGATACTAGTTCTAGTCCTCCTTCTGGGGAGAGCGAACAAAAGATGCAGAGCCTAACAAAGGTCTTGAAAGATCTAGTGCGTGACTTATTGACGACGTATCCAGAGCTTGGTGATTCACTACACGATGACCTAAGAAGTCTTCACGGCGATGAGTCAGAATGTCAGGAGGCAGTAAATCGCCTTACTATTCACTTCAAGACAGTGTTTCCAGAGAGATTCTTCGATATCCTCTACGAGAATGAAGAAATATTTTTGGAGGAGTCTGATGTGAACACTGAGTTCCTACCAGGTGTTGATTATAAGACTCTCTGGGCGGCAAACATCTCTGATGCGACAAGAAAAACTTTGTGGAAATATTTGCAATTGATCTTGTTCGCGACAGTGTCTGACGTATCTTCGGGTGAGTCTTTCGGTGACACGGCTAAATTGTTCGAAGCTATTAATGAGAAAGAGTTCAAGAGCAAACTGGAGGAGACGATGAGCAGCATGCAGGATGTGTTTTCATCTCAAGCAGATGGCGAGGAAGCGAGTAGCAGCATGGGTGGCATGGGTGGCATGGGTGGCATACCAAACGCAGAGGCCATTCACGAGCACGTCGCGGGTATGATGGGAGGCAAACTGGGGACCCTAGCCCAAGAGATCGCGGAGGAAACCGCGAATGATCTCCAACTAGATATGGAAGACGCATCTAGCGTTGGTGATGTTTTCAAGAATCTTTTGAAGAATCCAACAAAGTTAATGGGTATGGTCAAGAACGTTGGTTCTAAACTGGATGAGAAAATCAAGTCTGGCGATATTAATGAGAGTGAGATCTTAGCAGAAGCAAGTGAGTTGATGAAAAAGATGAAAGACATGCCTGGGATGGGTGACTTGCAGTCGATGATGGGCTCTTTGGGTCTAGGAGGGAAAGGTGCCCGACTAAACACAGGGGCGATGCAAGCCCAGATGGATAAAGCTATGAGACTCGCGCAAATGAAGGACAAAATGCGTGCAAGGTCGAGTGCACGAGCGAGTGTTCCTCAAGAGCCTCAGCTATCTCCAGAAGAGATAGCAGCAAGGGAAGCGTCAGCTAGAAAGGCAATGGAAGAACTGCTGGCAGAAGAGGAGGTATTTCGTTCTGGGGAACGAGCAGAGCGTAGCTCAAAGAAGGAGAAAGGGAAGAAGAAAAAGAAAAAAGGTAAAGGTAAATAAGCTCAAATAAAACCTTAAGACTATATATACGAGATGCAATCACCTTTCTGGTTAAAAGATCCCACTATTCTCTTCAATCGTGACCAAATTGGCGAACTATGGCCTACTTTATCAATGGACATGGAAAGGAAGCTAAATGCAGTTACAAGACTAGTGGTTGTGTTGTCACTACTCGGCTATTTGATTACTCAGAACGTACGTATCTTGTCAACAGGGCTGGCGACAATAGTAGCCATGGTTGTCTTGTACTACGCAAAGATGTCGGGGGCAGCAAAATCATCTTCAGTCAACAAGAAAGAGGGGTTTGAGAACATGTCTATCTCCGAGATAGAAAGCAATGGGTTTACAATGCCCACCCGAAGCAACCCAGTAATGAATGTATTGTTACCTGAGATCCAGGACGACCCGAAGAGACAGGAGGCTGCTCCTGCGTTCGCACCAGCAGTTGAGAAAGAGATAAATGATAAAGTGGCAGACGCAGTTGTATCGAACTTTGATGACCAGCAAGGCATAAAAGATCGCCTTTTTAGGGATATTGGAGACCAATTCGATCTAGATATGTCTATGCGACAGTGGTATGCTACTCCTAACACAACAGTGCCTAACGATCAAAAGTCCTTTGCGGATTTTTGTTACGGTGACATGATATCATGCAAAGAAGGCAACGCTTTAGCTTGTACACAAAGCATGCCTCCCCACTGGATTAACGGTTGAGTTAAGAGCGAAAAAATAATGTTGATGGATTATATAATGGCTTACGTATCTGATTATACATTCCACAATACCACCAGGATTGGGGGAGACACATGCGATCAGAGTCAGCAGAACATTCAGAACGCTGCATCCGCAAACTATCTTTTAACTAACTTCCGACCTGAGTGTCCTATGGGCGACGCAGTTCAGTTTGCTACTAGTCAGCCAAGTATTAACTTCACTGGAAGTCATTCAGTAGGTATCGGTGGATGCAATATCGATGAAAGTTCCAAACTCCAGATTGCCGACATCAGCAAACCCAAGTGCAGAATCAGTCTTTTCGAAAGGCCTTTTGCTACAGTACCTTACCTTGGTCGTGGGTCTTCTAACCCTGAACTGGAGTCGAAGCTCCAGCAAGGCGAACTTTCTAACAATAAAAAGAGCATTAACCCTAGTTCGGAGGTATGCTACTCGAAATATAGTCAGACTCCGATGCTGCCTTCATTGAAGTCAACGGTAACTAACCCAGCAAATCTTGTTGAGGGTGTAGCCGCTGAAGGATGGGTGAGAGGAGGTTTGCCTTCGAGAGAGTTAGTGAGAGATCAAGACTACGCACAAACACATACGAAGAAGCAATACATCTAAACAGCTTAGAGTCAATGTCAAGAGAATAAGTATTGACATGGATTCATACTGTAGTGACTTCATCTGCACATATCAGGTAATGGATAATGAAGATCTTTATAGAAGTCAGTTTTTGCAGGCGTTTGGGTTATCGCAATGGGACGACCAAGCAATAACTCTTGCGACTGATAAAATATTTGCACTCGTTGAATCAGAACTGATTCCCGCGTTTGATATTCTAAGAGGCGGGAATAGCAGATTCGGTCATATGCTCCTCTTCATGGGAGACGACTTATCTAATTCGAATCTATTTCGGGTGTTCTTCGTTTACGATCTTTTTTACATAACACACAGATGTATTTCAGACGTACTAACGTCTGGACGAGTTGATAAAGAACGGTTGACTAATCTTTGTAAAGCGATGAAAGCATAGAAACTTTTTATGGACATATTATAGATGGCTTCCACACGTAATAACAATATGCCAGGCAATTATTGTCTTCAGCAACGTCAGTTTAGCTTGTCAAGGCAGTATACTGATTTCAAGAACTCGCAATATGGCGCTGCATACGACCCCGCTATTCCCTGCATCGGAATAACTCCTAGTCATATGCCAATGGATACTCTTTCAAGCAACCCAGTCGAGATCGAATCCGCTCTCTGGGGCATTAACTCCACAAATCTTGTCGACCCTCAGAAACCTGTCAAGCCTGAGCTTAAGACTGTTCCTATGAAAGCTTTCTTCGAGACTACTCCTATGATTATGCCAAAACCTCTTGTGGTGGCAAAAAACCAAAGACCATTCCCTGTACCCGAATAAACTGTGTTGCTCAGAGATAGATTTGCATTTCTCTGACTAACAATTTTCTGCCTAGTGTATATAAATGTCTGGATACACATGTCGAGAAACGTATTTCAACTATGGAAGTTATCTCAGAAGCAGAGGCTATGACAAGGAAATCTGTAATCTAGTTACCGCAATAGAGGACGGAGATATCCGCCTTGGTTCTGTCGTTCCTAACGGCACCATGAACGGGGCAACCATATATGGATCGTTACTAGTTGAGAATACAGGAGGACAAAATGCTCCACAGCCGCAACTAGGCCAAGTCGTTATACAAGGCGGTGAAAGTGGTAATCCTACAACATCCGATTCAGGTGTTCTAGCGACGCGTCTCGGTCTACAAACAAGACACGGTGCTCACTTAATCGGCCCGATTCACCAAAGCGCAAATATTTCACACGTTAGCGGATTGAAGAACAGTAACCTCTTCAGAGCAACTGAACATGTATTTGGTCATCCACTACTATCTACTGATACCACTGTAAGAATAAAAGGAAATCTGATTGTCGATGGCTCTTTCTCGAACGTTGCTGACGAGTACGCAGAATCACTGACTCTTTCAGCCGGCATCACGCATGATAGAGAGATGTTGGACATATTCCACGGCGCAAGACAAGCCCCATTAAAGGATATAGTCGACGTATGGCTTGACTCGTCTCTGAACATCGATCCAGTCGCCAATCCAGACATCTATAAGACAGAATTGGCTTTTGCAATTGACGGAGACGTCTCTGGTGCATTGATTGGTCGTAACGGAGGTACTAAAGTGCATGGTCATACACGGATATTGCGAGGTGCGACCGTAACAAGCGTACCTGATGCTAGTGGTCTGGACATATCCTACTCTGTCAGTAAATCAGAGCTTGACTCACTGGCACTCGATGTTTATGGTGGTATAAAAATGCAAACAGGTCCTTCAACTGCCTTACCGAATATAGGTATATATGATCCCACTGGTCTTGCCACGTTCTCGATTGGCCACTCTGCCTTATCTGTGAAAGGTGAAATCACGGCAGACGGTTCAGCTACGTTTGTTGACATCAGCGCCGTCACTGCAAACTTCAACGATATGAATGTTTCTACATTCACAGTTGGAACACTAGATGCCAGTAATATCGATGCCAGTAATATCGATGCCAGTAATATCGATGCCAGTGGCATACACATACAAGGTACTGGTACACCGGTGACGATCGTTAAAAATGGTCTGCCCGGCATTGCTCTTGCAGTAACTGGAGATATCTGCGCGAACGACGTGTCAGCAAGTAGTTTCTTCGGTGATATCTCTGGCAGTAAAGTAACAGTTTCAGGCACAGGAACCCCAGTAACCATCACCAAGACAGGCGTCGGCAGCAGCCCAGCATTAGATGTCACTGGCGATGTAAGCCTGAACGGAAACTTGGTTATGGGTGGGAGCGACGTCTCAGCAAATGACATAAGCGGTGCAAAAATATATGCGACAAATGGCTTCTTCGGCGATTTGACAGGCAATGTAACAGGCGATTTAAGCAGTAATACGACGTTGTTCAATTATCTGCATGGTACTGAAGTTACAGCTAGTTTCGTTGGCGATCTTAGTGGCAGCGTAACAGGCAACGTAACAGGCGATGTAACAGGCGATGTAACAGGCGATGTAACAGGCAACGTAAAGAACTCTGCAAATGCTGTTGTTTTGCATGCTGGTGCTGGAACTGCAGTTAATCCTGCCACCTTTACAGGCAATGTAACAGGCGATCTTAATGGTAATGTAACAGGCAACGTAACAGGCAACGTAACAGGCAACGTAACAGGCAA
>Ga0181552_10002916_pt1 | contig 12339 bp, 10 predicted proteins | sample 011ome_18_FD_130583 | JGI IMG/M metagenome (GOLD analysis project Ga0181552, IMG submission 130583) | Coastal salt marsh microbial communities from the Groves Creek Marsh, Skidaway Island, Georgia - 011501BT metaG (megahit assembly) | ecosystem: Environmental > Aquatic > Marine > Intertidal...
ACCCAAAAAGACCAAGAGCAAAGCGTGCCCTTGACTTTTCGCATGGTGCGCGGTAAAGGTATTTGGCTCAGCGCCCTATTTGGTGTAGCTAAAGCGATGATTACCCCCAAGGAGGTTTCCTTTTACAGCAGCGTAAACAACCTATATTTTGTCGGAACATTTGCAGAACTAAGCGACTATCTAGGGGTCCAGGTTGATTACGATATGTTGGAACGCTTGTTTTTGGGCGAATCCTTACTGCCTTTAAAACCCGGAAAAACCTCCGCCACCTATGTCGACGATCAGTACCGATTAGTGCCTGAGCGCATGAGCGCTCTTTTTTCTTGGTGGCTGGATATAAACCCTACAGCGTATACATTGACCAGGGCTTCGCTTTCGGATAGTCAGGGCCGAGGTTCTGTTTCTATGGTGTATGCGGACTACACCTCCGTGGCCGGAGTTTGGTTACCAGGCATCCTGTCGTTGACCGCTCAAAGCAAGAATACCTCTCTGGCCTTAGACCTGGAATTTAAACAATGGGAACCCAATAAGCCGCTTTCCTTCCCGTATAAGATCCCTTCAGGGTTAAACCGCATCCAACTGGCCAAAAAAGCCCCACTGTCCCATGAATAAGCTTGTTCACTTGATCTTGATTTTTGCTTTGGCCACCGGATTGGCCTGGGGACAGAGCGACCAGAAGAAGCTGGAGGCTCAACGCACAGCCCTACAAAAGGAGATCAAACAAATAGATCAGTTGTTGTTCAAGCAAAAGAAGATGCGCTTGGATGTGGCCGATGATATTCAAGACCTCAATAAAAAAGTAAAAGTGCGGGAGGAGTTGATCTCCGTAACCAGCCGTCAGGTTCGGGCGCTTGAACGGGACATCAACGACCGCAAATACAGAATTACCCTTTTGGAACAGGAACTGACCTCCCTGAAAAAAGACTATGCGGCCTTGATCCAACAGTCCTACAAACAGGGGCTTCAAAAGTCTAGACTGTTGTTTTTGTTATCGGCATCAGACTTTAATCAAGCGATTAAGCGCTATCAATACCTGAAGCAATACGCTCAATTCCGCAAAAAACAGGGCGAGGAAATCATCGCCCGCACCGAGGAAATTGCACGGGAAACTGCCGAGCTTGAACAGGAGCAGGCCGCCAAAAAGATCTTGGTAGAGGAAAACACCCAGGCACGCAAAACCCTGCTGACCGAAAAAGAACAGCTCCAAAGTTCTTTGGCCGAAATCAAACGCAATGAGCGCAGTTATCAAGCGACTATGGCGGCTAAAAAAAGACAGGCCGATGCATTAGAGGACAAAATCGAGGAATTGATCCGCGCCTCGATTGCCGCCAACAACGCAAAAAACAGTTCGAATAAGGCTTCATCCAGCAACGCCCCAGCTACCAAAAAAGCGGCAGGGGCCTCTTTTGTACTTACCCCAGAAGCCAAAAGAGTAGCGGATGGATTTAGCGCCAACAAAGGCAAGCTTATTTGGCCGGTGGAACGCGGTGTCCGCAAACAGGGCTTTGGCGTGTATTCAGATCCGGTTTATCCAGGCATCAAACACCAGAGCAACGGAGTGATCATCGCCACCCCTCCGGGCTCCAAAGCGCGCTCGATCTACGAGGGCGAAGTAATCGCCATTCTCCAAGTGCCCGGCGGAAAGTTGGGCGTCCAAGTCAAGCACGGTAACTACATCAGCACCTACTACAACCTCTCAGAAGTCTATGTAAAAAAAGGGGATCGGGTGCGCGAAAAGCAGGATTTGGGTCTGATACACACCTCCTCGCTTGATGGCCAATCCATCCTCAAGTTTTACCTATATCAGAACGCTACCCGCTTAAATCCACAGCTCTGGGTATATCAATTATAATACTCTCATTATAATAAGACCTTTTTTTATCCCCTAAACTAGGTGTAGATTTGCCTTATCTATTGGAAAAAAAGTGTCTTTTGATTCCATCTGACTTACCTACTAGATGCTTTTTATGCCCCGCCCCCAAAGCGGGGTTTTTTTATGCAAAAAAAACCCAGCGCATGGCTGGGATATGAAAACAAAAGAGCAGAGCATTAGGGGGCCATAAAAAGGGCTTTGAGCTCTGTGGCATCGCTGGGATTCATCCGACCGGCCAACACCAAGCTCAACTGCTTGCGCCGCAAAGCGGCATCGTACCGACTTTTCTCTAGATCTGTTTCCGGCAAGAGTTCTGGCACCACCGTAGGCGCACCAGATTCATCAACAGCGACAAAGGTGTAGATGGCTTCATTGGCCTTCAGGCGAGCGCCGCTGACCCGATCTTCCATCCACACATCGATATAGACCTCCATGGATGTATTAAAGGCTCTAGAAACAGCCGCTTCAACCGTGACGACACTACCCAAAGGCACGGGACGATTAAAGGCCACGTGATTTACGGAGGCGGTTACGGTGATCCGACGGCTGTGTCTTCGCGCAGCAATACTGGCCGCGCGATCCATGCGCGCGAGTAATTCGCCGCCAAATAGATTGTTCAGCGGATTGGTCTCAGAAGGGAGGACCATATCAGTCATCGTGGTTCTGGACTCCGAGGGGGTCTTGGGGGGTAAGGACATCTTATGGGGTTTGTACGAGCAACCAAGCGTCTTTGGCTCCAAGCTTTTTCACTTGGTCCAGCAGGGCACGCGCCGAATTTTCTTGGGGATAAGCGCCAAATACCACCTGGTGCAAACCAAATCTGTTTTGACCTATGATCGCCGCATCCTCATAGCCTTGTGCACGCAATTGATCTAACTTCTTCGCTGCGTTTTCTTCCATTTTAAATGCGCCAGCCACTACGGAGTAAACACGGGCTGGTGACTCTGCTTCCTTGGATTCTTCGGCGATCAGAGAAAGGGCGGGAAGGGTGGTTGGGTTTTGGTAGAAAAAGGTCGCTTCATGGATTTCACGCTCCAGGGCGATTCCCGCTTCTTTTTGTGCCCAAGCTAGGTTTTGGCGATAGGTGTTGTTTTGATACACGCCTAGGGAGGTGGCTATAGCGATCATCCCTACAGCGGCGTATTGCATCCAAGGACGCATAGAGACCACTGGTTTTTCTGGGGCCTCGATCGATTGAGCCATCACAGGTAAATCAGCTGCTTTAGCGGCCAATGGATCCGACTGAACTGCAGACAGACCAAATGCAGCGCTGAGGTAGTTGGTGGTTTTATACGACTCAAACTGAATCTTGCCATTTTTCGAGACACTGATGTGTCCTAGCTCGGCCAAATCAAGGCTACTGCCTTGGGCCAAGGCGGTTTCCCACTCACTGACCGATTGCGCGACAAATTTCATGGCTTCGTCATACGATACCCCTTGGCAGCTGGCGACATAAGTTGCCAATAACCCGTCACCGATCTTTATCTGCTCATTAAAGGATATGGCTTTGCTGGGCGGATAAAAGGTGTGAGTTTTGGGAGAAAATACCGCAGAAATATTATGGGTTAAGAACGCGCCGAATCCAGGTACGACAACACATTGGTGTCTGTAGAGCAAGGGCGTGATGTAGGTGGTTAACGACATAAAGCAAAGATGTAAAATTTTTATGGGCACACAAACCCCTTTGAGCGAAAATTATAAACAATATCCCGTTGATTTGCCCTGTGATGAAAACGAAGCCCTAGCCTTACTGCGCCTGCAGACAGCTCGTGGGCTAGGCATCCAAAGCGCCCACCTTCTTTTGACGCTAAGTGGCACCGCTCAGGCCTTGTGGAACCCACAAAACGAGGATCAGCAGCAGGCGCGCGATCTAGCACAGACAAAATTCCCAGACTTGTTTTCCACCTCCACAGATCAGCGAGCGGTCAGGGAATGGGCGCGTATCCAGTCCTTAGGCCTGTGGACTTGGTGCCTAACCTCGGGTCCTTACCCGTTCAACCTCAAGCAGTGCCCCGACGCACCCTTGATGCTTTTCGGTCAGGGTCCCTTGAGTTCCCTAGGTCTTCACCACCCACATCGGCACAGAAAATTGATTTCCGTGGTCGGAACCCGGAGCATGACCCCATACGGTCAAGATTTTTTGATTGATTTTATGGCTGATCTAGCTACCACGGGGGTAGTCATCGTCAGTGGATTGGCCCAAGGAGTAGACATTTGCGCTCAATTGGCGGCCCATAAAAACGGTTTGCCGACCATTTCTTGTTTGGCCCACGGAATGCACCAAATCTATCCAGCGCACCACAAAAAATACATTCCGTTGCTGTTGGAACAGGGTGGTTTGATTACGGAATACTGGTATGGGGAACGCGCTCAGCCAGCTCAATTTGTGCGCAGAAACAGGATTATTGCAGGCCTGTCCGAAGTGACTTTGGTGGTTGAATCCCCCCGAAAAGGAGGCAGTATGATCACGGCTCACCTAGCCAAATCTTATGAAAGAACGCTTTGTGCGGTTCCAGGAAGAACCAACGACCTCAATAGCGCGGGGTGTTTGGACGTGCTGGCCAAACCGGATTACGCTCATCTAGTCAGGCACGCCGCTGATTTATTTTGCCATATGGGTTGGGATGATTTTGTGCCACAGACCAGAAAACAGCTGGTTCCAGCACTGAACTTGGCGCAACAAGATGTGTTGCGCGCCCTGCGCCAGCGAGGGCGCGCAACGGCAGATCACTTGTCTGTGGACACCCACAGGCCGGTGGGCGAAGTGATGGGGATGTTGTTAGGGCTGGAAATAGCCGGGGTGCTTTACCGTGTAGAGGGCGGGTGGTTTGTGCCCAAGACAGCGCGAAACTAGTACCCCAGTTTTTCGCGCACGCGATCCAGCACACTTTGGGCGACCAAACGAGCTTTAGCCGCACCCACCGCTAGGGCGTCATCGATCTCATTTGGGTGTTCCATATAGTGAGCAAAACGGGCTCTAGGCTCGGCAAATCGCTCAAGAACAGCGTCGAGCAGGGCTTTTTTTGCATGGCCAAATCCATAGCCTCCTGCCAAGTATTGGGCCCGCATTTCAGCGACCTGATCCCGATCAGCGATGTGTTGGTACAGGGCAAATACCGCGCAGGTATCCGGATTTTTTGGCTCTTCCAAGGGCGTACTGTCGGTTAAGATGCCCATGATCTGTTTTTTTAGGTCTTTCTCGGGCAGAAAGATATCGATGGTATTTCCCTTGCTTTTGCTCATTTTACCCCCATCAGTTCCGGGAATGTACATAGTGTCTTCCTGCACCTTGGCCTCAGGGAGCACAAACGTTTCCCCGAACTGGGCGTGAAAACGCATGGCGACGTCACGGGTCATTTCTAGGTGTTGCAACTGGTCTTTACCCACGGGCACATAAGCAGCGTCGTAGATCAATATGTCTGCAGCCATCAACATCGGGTAGCTAAAGAGCCCGGCATTGACGTCTTCAAGTCTGTCGGCTTTGTCTTTAAACGAATGAGCTAGGGTCAATCTTTGATAGGGAAAAAAGCAGTTGAGGTACCAGGCCAGTTCCGTGACAATCGGCACATCGCTCTGTTTGTAAAACACCGTTTTCTCCACATCTAAACCAAAAGCCAGCCAGGTAGCCGCCGTGGCTCGGGTATTAAAGCGCAACTGTTCAGCGTCTTTGATCTGGGTGAGCGAATGCAGGTCAGCAATAAATAAAAATGAGTCGTTTTCCGGTTTTTGTGCCCAGGCCAATGCGGGTATAATCGCTCCCAAAATATTGCCTAAATGCGGGGTTCCAGTGCTTTGAATGCCAGTGAGAATGCGCGCCATAACGTGTAAATGAATGGGCCAAATATAGGGATAAATTCCGATGACCGATTCCGACTTCATTTCACCGGGGGCGTTTTAGATGCCAATAAAAAATACTACCTTAGCTGACCTAAAAACAACGCCATGAGCAACGAAAAAGAAGCCAAGCTTAAAGCCCTGAAACTCACCTTAGACAAACTGGATAAGACCTACGGAAAAGGTGCGGTGATGATGTTGGGAGACACGGTCGCCCAAGAAGTTGAAGTGATTCCTTCGGGATCAATCGGGTTGGATTTGGCCCTGGGAGTGGGTGGATACCCCAAAGGGCGCGTTGTTGAAATTTATGGCCCGGAATCTTCCGGTAAAACCACCTTGACGCTTCACGCTATGGCAGAAGCCCAAAAACAAGGGGGAATTGCCGCATTCATCGATGCGGAGCACGCTTTTGATCGTTTTTATGCCCAAAAATTAGGGGTAGACGTAGATAATTTAATTATTTCACAACCGGACAACGGGGAACAAGCCCTGGAAATCGCGGACAACTTGATTCGTTCAGGAGCGGTAGATATCGTGGTGATTGACTCGGTGGCCGCCTTGACGCCCAAGAGCGAAATCGAAGGGGAAATGGGGGATTCAAAAATGGGATTACACGCCCGTTTGATGTCTCAGGCCTTGAGAAAATTGACAGCGAGTATTTCTAAAACCAATTGTACGGTGATCTTCATCAACCAGTTGCGCGAAAAGATCGGGGTGATGTTTGGCAATCCAGAAACTACTACGGGAGGTAATGCGCTTAAATTCTACGCCTCAGTGCGTTTGGATATTCGCAAATCCACCCAGATCAAAGACAACGACGGCAACGTAACCGGAAACAAAACTCGGGTGAAAGTGGTGAAAAACAAAGTAGCCCCTCCATTCCAAACCGCTGAATTTGATATTTTGTACGGCGAAGGAGTTTCGTTGATGGGCGAGGTAATCGACTTAGGAGTCGAGTATGAAATCATCAAAAAGAGCGGTTCTTGGTTCAGTTATGGAGACACCAAAATAGGACAAGGACGCGATGCGGTTAGAGCAATGTTGATCGACAATCCAGAATTGTTGGAAGAACTTCAAGCAAAGATTGTTGAAGTAATCAAAGCGTTGCGCAAATAATCCAAAAACGGTCGGACCTTAAGACCGGAAATAAACAGAACAGCAGATTATGGCGTGTGGTAATTGTGGAACTTCCTCAGACGGAACCCCAAGGGGCTGTCAAAACAACGGAACTTGTGGTACCGATGGGTGCAACAAGCTCACGGTATTTGATTGGCTAGCCAATATGTCACTGCCTGCTGAAGAAGCGGCTTTCGACTGTGTTGAAGTGCGCTTTAAAAATGCGCGAAAAGAATTTTACCGCAATGAAGATCGTTTGCCATTGGCCGTAGGTGATGTTGTGGCTACTCAAGCCAAAGCCGGGCACGACATAGGCATCGTGACTTTGACAGGTCCTTTGGTGCGTATACAGATGGACAAAAAGAAGGTGGATCACCAAGACGCTAGTCTGTTCAAAATTTACCGAAAAGCCAACCAAAAAGACATCGAGATTTGGCAGAATGCCCGAAATCGAGAAGAAGAGATCAAGAAGGGAGCCAGAGAGCTAGCCATCGCCCTCAAACTGGAGATGAAGCTCTCCGACGTTGAGTTTCAAGGCGACGCCTCTAAGGCCACTTTTTATTACACCTCAGAAGAGCGCGTCGATTTCAGGCAGTTGATCAAGGATATGGCCAAGGCTTTTAACATCCGCATCGAGATGCGCCAGATCGGCTTGCGCCAGGAAGCCCAGCGTTTAGGGGGTATTGGCTCTTGTGGACGAGAGTTGTGCTGCTCTACTTGGCTGACTGATTTCAGATCGGTGGGAACGGCCGCTGCTCGCTATCAACAACTGTCCCTCAATCCGCAAAAACTAGCAGGCCAATGCGGCAAGCTCAAGTGCTGCCTAAACTACGAACTGGATGTTTATGTCGACGCGCTCAAGGATTTTCCCGCTGCGGACACTAAGCTCAGGACGGAGAAAGGAATCGCCTACTGCCAGAAGGTCGATATCTTCAAAGAAAAACTCTGGTTTACCTACCGGGACGATCCTGCCAACTGGCATATGTTGACTAAGGAGCAGGTTTTGGAGATTTTGGAGAAAAACAAAAACCAAGAGACCATCGCCTCCGTGGAAGAATACGCTGCGGACAATGTAGTCAAGGTTGAAAAAGTGTTTGAAAATGTAGTAGGTCAAGACTCGTTGACCCGATTTGACGCTCCTAAACGAGGAAAATCAAACAACAAACGCCGTAATAAATCTGGAAACGCCCCACAAGCAGGTGCGCCAAACGCCCCCAAATCGGTTTCCGGAAACAGAAACAATCCCAAGCCAGAAGGGGGTGCTCGCCCGCCAAGGCCAGAGGGGGAGCGCACGGCGCAGCCGGGTAGATCAAACCAAAAAGGCAGAAACAATGGCAGGAAAAGAGGGCCACAGCCGCCAAAACAAGCGTAATTACTTAGCTGGTTTTTTGATGCTAGCGCTTATGGGCGCCTGCAGTGATGGTGTTGTTTCCGCCGATATGATGGTATTGCCTGCAGAAGGATGGCCCATCAAACGGGTGGTTCAACACGCTTTTGATATTCAAGATACCACCCAAACCTATGATTTGGAGTTAATCGTGCGGCATCGCCAGGAATATCCGTACAGCAATTTGCTTTTAGTCGCCCAATGGGTAACCCCAGATGGCAGCACTCAAACGGATAGTTTAGCTTTAGATGTTGCAGATGCTCAAGGCCGATGGCTCGGCTCTGGCCAAGGAGCTTCGATTACCACCAAATGGCTGATCAAGGAAAATCAGCCGCTTAAGGCAGGCAGACACGTACTGCGCCTGAGACAAGTGATGAGATCACTGGGATCCCTAGAAGGCCTAGACCCACTCCCTGCCGTAGATGCAGTAGGATATACCTTGTACAACAACACCGATGAAAAAGAAGCAAGTCATTGATTTTATGGCCTCTTTAAAAGAGGCGTTTACCCCGAGAAAGACTCCACCGGCAGCAGTTCAACGCTGGTTGTGGCGTCTCTTTTTTGGCGGACTGGCCCTCTTGGCCGTATTGTTTACCCTGGCGGCTTATGGATTGTTGGGGCCGATGCCTGGTTTTGAGCGATTGGAGAATCCGAACAGCAATCTAGCCACAGAGATCATCAGTGCGGACGGAAAAACACTGGGAACTTTTTACTTAGATGAAAACCGCAGTCCGGTGCGCTATGAGGATTTGCCCCAAGAAATGGTAGACGCCTTGATTGCCACGGAGGACAGTAGGTTCTTTGATCATTCTGGGGTGGACGCGATCGGCACCTTGCGCGCCGTTGTGTTTTTAGGTACTCGCGGGGGTGCGAGCACCATCACCCAGCAGCTGTCAAAGTTGTTGTTTACCGAGAAGGTCGCGCGTTCTAAACCGGGGCGTATCCTGCAAAAGTTTAAGGAATGGGTGATAGCCGTACGTCTAGAGCGTCAATACACCAAAGAAGAGATCATCGCGATGTACCTCAACACCTATGACTTTGGCAACAATGCCGACGGGATCAGATCTGCTGCCTTGACTTATTTTGGCAAAGAACCAAAAGATTTGCTGGTCCAAGAGTCCGCTATGTTGATCGGAATGCTCAAAAACTCCTCGCTCTACAACCCAAGACCAAACCGCAATCCAGAAGGGACCTTGCGCCGACGAAATGTCGTGTTGGATCAGATGGAAAAGTATGGCTTTATCGAGGATGACGCCCTGGACTCCCTGCAACAAATTCCTTTGAATTTAAACTACAACCCTCAATCTCACCAATCGGGATTGGCTACATATTTCAGGATGCACCTCAGGGATTTCCTCAAGGATTGGATCGAGAAGAATCCCAAAGAAGACGGATCTAAATACAACCTCTACCTGGACGGACTTCGGGTGTACACCACGATTGATTCACGCATGCAAGAACACGCAGAGGAGTCAGTGACGGAGCATTTAAAAAATGTTCAAGCCACGTTTAACAAGCAAAATACCCGAGAGAAAAACAAGACGGCTCCTTTTTCAGGCGTGAGCGCTGAGGAGATTAACCGAATTGTGCAGACAGCGATTAGAAGGTCCGAACGTTGGTTTGCGATGAAGGCAGAGGGAAAGTCTGAATCGGATATATTGGCCAGTTTTGACCAGCCCAAGGCGATGCGCGTTTTTGACTGGAAGTCTCCTGAGTACGAACGAGACACTGTCATGACGCCAAAGGATTCCATTATTTACTACAAGTATTTTATGCGGGCAGCTATGATGTCGATGGAGCCCCAAACCGGCCACATCAAAGCGTGGGTTGGCGGCATCAACTACCGCCATTTCCAGTACGACAATGTGTTCCAAGGATCGCGTCAAGCGGGTTCCGTGTTTAAACCTTTTGTTTATGCGGCAGCCATCGATCAGTTAAGGCTTTCGCCTTGTGATGTTCGTCCAGATACTCAATACTGCATTGCACCCGGGAAACACAACAATATTGAAGCGTGGTGTCCTCGAAATTCCGGAGAGGAATTTACTGGGGAGATGATGACTTTGCGCACCGCTTTGGCTAGATCGGTCAATTCGATCACCGCGCAAGTAATCGATCAGGTAGGACCTGAACCCGTGGTTCAGTTGGTGAAAAACCTGGGGATTCGCAATACCATTCCGCCAGTTCCTTCCATTGCTTTAGGTACAGCGGACATCAACGTGATGGAGATGGTGGGGGCGTATAGCGCGTTTGCCAATAAAGGAGTTTATGTCAAACCCGTAGCCATTACCCACATCACAGATAAAAACGGCCGTGTGCTGTATCAGTACACTCCAGAGACCAGAGATGTGCTCAGTGAAGACGTAGCTTATGCGGTGGTCAATCTTTTAGAGGGGGTGACTCAAGGAGGATCTGGAGCTCGTCTGCGCACTGAGGGGGCAGAAACCTACCGCGTGGATTATCAGGAAATGGCCACAGGGTATCCGTGGAAATTTACCAACCCCATCGCCGGAAAAACCGGAACCACTCAGAACCAAAGCGACGGTTGGTTTATGGGCATGGTGCCTAACCTGGTCACAGGGGTTTGGGTAGGGGCGGAAGACCGGGCTACCCACTTTCAATCGATTACTTATGGACAGGGTGCTGCACTCGCCTTGCCGATTTGGGCCAACTATATGCGCCGCAATTACAACGTGCCCGAATTAGGGGTTTCCAGCGGAGCATTTCATCGCCCGGCAGTCATGTCCATCGAAGTGGATTGCCGCAAGCAGGCAGCTGCTGAAGCTGTACTTGTGGACGAAGACGACGATTTAGAAGAGTTCTGATGTACGCATAAAAAACCCCGCTTCTAGCGGGTTTTTTTATGGTTTAAGGCGATTAACCTTGCAGCGATGCGCTGAGGTATTCTCGGTTCATGCGGGCAATGTTTTCTAAAGAGATTCCCTTAGGGCATTCGATCTCGCAAGCTCCTGTATTGGTACAGTTTCCGAATCCTTCTAAATCCATTTGTTTTACCATGTTTAAAACACGTGTAGTCGCTTCGACCTTACCTTGTGGCAGTAAGGCGTATTGAGACACTTTGGCCGAAGTGAAGAGCATGGCAGATGCGTTTTTACACGCAGCGACACACGCGCCACAACCGATGCAAGCGGCAGCGCTAAACGCATCGTCCGCGTCGTGTTTTGGCACCAAAATAGCGTTGGCATCGGTAGTATTCCCTGAGGTGTTTACCGAAACATATCCACCGGCTTGTTGAATGCGGTCAAAGGCGGTGCGATCGACGATCAAATCTTTGATGACCGGGAATGCTTTAGCGCGGAACGGCTCAATGTCGATGGTGTCCCCATCTTTAAACATGCGCATATGCAGTTGGCACGTAGTGACTAGACGATCTGGTCCGTGTGGCTCTCCGTTGATCTGCAAAGAACAAGAACCGCAAATCCCTTCACGGCAGTCGTGGTCAAATTCCACAGGCTCTTGTCCTTGGAGGATGAGTTTGTTGTTGAGCACGTCCAGCATTTCTAAGAAGGACATATCTGGTGAGATGTCATCAATCGGGTAGGTCACAAACTGACCTTTAGACGATGCGTCTTGTTGACGCCAAATGTTGAGTGTAAGCTTCATGTCCTTATCTTATTTATAGCTTCTGGCCTTAACTTTAATGTTTTCGTAGATAAGTTCCTCTTTGTGAAGAACAGCGTCTTTAGGAGCGCCTTTGTATTCCCAAGCCGATACAAAACGGAAGTTTTCGTCGTCGCGCAATGCTTCGCCTTCTTCCGTTTGGAACTCTTCACGGAAGTGACCGCCACACGATTCGTTGCGGTTAAGCGCATCCTTGGCAAATAACTCTCCCAACTCCAAGAAGTCAGCTACGCGTAGCGCTTTTTCCAACTCTTGGTTTTTTCCGTTGGTGGTGCCTGGAATTTTTACGTTTTTATAGAAATCCTCACGCAGGGCAGCAATCTCTTCAATCGCTTCCTTCAAGCCCTGTTCGTTTCTCGCCATACCGCATTTATTCCACATGATTTTACCCAGTTTTTTGTGGTAGTAGTCGACAGGGTGAGTTCCATTGGCGTTGACCAAAGCCTCCATTTGTGCGCGAACGGCTTGTTCAGCAGCCTCAAACTCTGGA
>Ga0181552_10002922_pt1 | contig 12330 bp, 10 predicted proteins | sample 011ome_18_FD_130583 | JGI IMG/M metagenome (GOLD analysis project Ga0181552, IMG submission 130583) | Coastal salt marsh microbial communities from the Groves Creek Marsh, Skidaway Island, Georgia - 011501BT metaG (megahit assembly) | ecosystem: Environmental > Aquatic > Marine > Intertidal...
CGCGCGCTCACGAGTTCAGTTAGCGAGCCGCTTCTGTGGCTTTTTGCTCCGCAACCAGTTCGCGAACCTCTTCCAATAAACGCTGCGCGTCATAGACGATGCCGTCTTTAACGGTGTATTGGATGCCCTGTACACGATCCATCTTGCCTGTCGTCTCGTTGAAGCGATAATGGCCATTACCGTACAGGACTTTGAAATTGGGCAAGGGATTCTCAGACAGAATCACTAAATCCGCTTTCTTTCCCGGCTCAATCGTTCCAATCTCAGACTCTAAACCCAATACTTGCGCACCGTTCATCGTTGCCGCTTGAATCACCTCAAGCGGGTGGAAGCCGGCCTCCTGAAGCATCTCTAACTCGCGAACATAACCAAAGCCATAAATCGAGAACATAAAGCCAGAATCACCGCCCACAGCAACACGCCCGCCTGCGTTTTTGAAGTCATTTACAAATTGCATCCAGTAACGGTAATTGTCTTTCCAATCGATCTCGTGCTGGCTTGTCCAATCGAAATGATATGAGCCATGAATCTTAGGATTCGGGGTAAACGCGCGAAGCATGTACGGCATGGTGTATTCATCGTGCCATTCCAAGGTTCTGGAGCGCCCAAAGTCTCTATTCACTTCGTAGACATTGAAGGTCGGCACCAAGGTCAAATCGTAAGACATCAGCTTATCAATTGTTGACTTCCAGGTATCAGAGCCGGGCTTAGCACTCTGAGCCCAGAGTTTCCCAGCTTCACCAAATCGGTCTGACTCATTGTTGTAGTTGTAATCGAGAGGATAGTGCTGAATTCGACGATCCTCAAACATCACCTCGGGCAAACTGTACCAATGCTCCATAGAGGTCAAACCGGCTTCAGCGCTATCAAATACCGTGGTTCGAGTTACCGAAATCTGGGAATGGTGGTACATCGTGCGCATACCTAACTTGGTCGCTTCTTGAATAGCCGCCCGCGCAGCCAAAGGAGGAGCACCCACCAACTTCATGCCATCTGCCCCGCGTTTTTTTACCGCGCGCACCCACTCGCGAGCCGCATCGGGGTCACCCTGAGTCTCGGGAAAAAGTGCATAAGCATTGATGCGAGGAGCCGAGATAATACCTTTTTCACTCAATTCCTTGTGCTTTAAGGTCCAGCTCAAGCCCATAATAGAACCAGCATCACGAATACTGGTTATGCCGTGTGCGAGCAACAGTTTGCCGACATAATCTGAGTCGGTAAGCCGTCCACCAAAGGCGTGAATCGGCGTGCCATAGTGCACATGAGAGTCGACGAAACCTGGAAGTACATATCCACCTTTTACATCGATCACTTTGACGTCATCACCATACTCCGAGCCGTCAAGATGCATTGAACTAACACCTATGCCTTCGATTCTGTCGATTCGATCGTTTTTGACGTGAATCGTTAGAGGCCCCTGTGGAGGCGCTCCCGTACCGTCGATCACCATGGCATTTTTAATGACCAGATGCTCAAATCGGCCGATTTTCTCATCACCACTCGGGGGGGCTATGGGCGCCTCAGGGAACCCCATCTGTAAGACCGTACTAATGATTTCATCGCCCGGGGGTATAGATTGCCCTTCCGTCGCCGCATTAACACTTTGGGCGCACAACACCCCCAAAGTAGCGGCGGTACAAACCAGACCTTTTAACAACTGCATGTGCTTGCCCTCTTGTTATTGTTCGTCACAAAATGTCACGCTGAACTAATGTCCAAACGCTAAAACACCAAAATAATGGTAACCCAAGAACGGCTCAGAAACTTATCATTTAACGACACACGTCTTACCATATGACGACAGACAAAAGACGGCGATTGAACAGCGCTTACCAAGATACGCTTGATCACAACGAACTCGAAGAGCGTGCTCTAGAAACAGGCCCAATAGTATTACCGCGATTTGCGAGCGGTCATCCGTATTTTTACGGAAGCAGCCAGGATTCTGCTCTCTTAAACCCTCGCTTGCGGCCCTTAGACGGCTTTATTCGCTTGTTTCCATGCAATGGGAGATATCCCAACATCGCGTCTGAAGGCTCTCGAAAAAGCCGAGACATTTTGATATCCCAAAAAATCAGATAATTCCGAGACAGATATATCGGACTGCTGAAGATAATCCATTGCAGTCTCAATTTTGACGCGCTTGAATAAAATTTGGAAAGAGGTTCCGCGCGCCTTTAAATCGCGCTGAAGGCGCCTTGGGTGCAACCCTAGCTGCTTCGATACAAAAGCCAAAGTGTCATAACGCGATCCCAAAGAGCGCTTTATTTCATGAACAACATGAGCCTCAAACGATTTTTGTCCACCCGAAACGTCCGCGATTGAGGTTAATTGTTGCTTGATTAGCTCATACACTTGAGCATCCGCTGTGGGAATGGGCAATTGCAAATCACGGCGATCAAACACGATCGCATTGTGAACCTGGTTAAAGAGTACGGGCACTTCGAAGTAAGACTCCATCCGAGCGCGATTCATCGGGGTGCCCGAGGTCAGGTGAATCTGAACAAAGTTCAGCTTTCCAGCACTGAGCGCGTGCAAGGCTTTATATACGAGAGTGACCGCCAGTGTAGTCAATTGACGTGTTGATTCCGGGAGCCTAACGTTGGTTTTGCGAACCAGTGCCGCATATTGATCATCTTGCTCTAAATACCACGCGCTATACTCACTGTTCAGCAGTGAAAAACGAAGCGCATCCTCAATGGCAACTCCTAAGGTACCCGCAAATTTAACAAGTTGCCCGACACGAGCGAATCGGTTCGGCGGCTGTTTGGTAGCCACCAGGAATCCGAAGTGATCACAGCCCGATCTGGCCGCCACATCATTGAAGAATCGATTAACGCTCTCTACCGGAATGAATTGGTCTGCGGTCGTTAATTGGTCCGGCTCGATTCCAGCGATCTCGAGCGAGGGAATTAAATCAATTCCCAGCTCGCTTGCGGCATCTTGTGAACCTAAAAGAATTTGGGCCGACATCTTGAGCGGCGGTGAAATCTGAGGAGAATGCGTTATGGGCATACCGTGCTCGGCGTCAATTCAAACGGACTGTCGTCAAATGATAAACAGAAACACATGAACTGCGCTATGTTATTCGCAACGAATTAAATCGAAGGAATCCATATGCGCTCGCACGGACTCGCTACCTTAATGACGATTCTTCTGGGAATCTTCGGTCAAACGGCGAACGCCGAAGTTGTAATTATAGAAACCAACCTCGGCGAGATTGAAATACATGTGGCAACAAGAGAAGCTCCAGCCACTTCGCAATACTTCCTCGATATCGTATCTAAAGGCTTGTATAACGAGGGCAGTGTGTATCGAGCCGCAAGACTCGACGACACGCCCGAAATGCAGTTTATTCAAGCGGGTATGCTGCAGAGTCTGTTGACCCAAACCGGCCCCATTTCAGCCAATAATTATGACTTCCCGGTGCTGACAGAAATCGAATCCACTGAACAGACTGGATTAAAACACGAGGCAGGCACCGTCTCATTTGCACGCGATTTGCTCGATACGGGCTATGTCATCCCGGACATTTTTATCTGTTTACGCGATTGCCCTTGGGCCGACGCTTACGGGCGCAACAAGCCCGACACAAGAGGATTTCCGGCATTTGGGAAAGTCTCTCGAGGACTGGATGTGCTAAAAAAAATCGCTGGGGCTGAGACCAATGGTGCAACCACCATACCGTTCTTACAGGGCCAAATTTTGTCCGAACCTGTTCGAATCAAACGTGCTCGCGTGATTTCTGATTAAACGCATCAATGAACGATTATTCGCGGCGCAAAAGGATTCCCGGCCGGTGCCTCATTGACCATTCTTGAGTGCATTTTATCGCGCCTGATCTTTCGGTAAATCGTGGCTCGCGAGTAGCTAGGGGCAGATTCACAGAATCAGACCCCTTTGGCTGAGATATCGATACTGGCCTCGCAGAGAATTTCGATTAAGCCGCCGCTTGTCTCTTCAACAGCCGACCCATGCGACGCTTTCCGAGTTCATCGGAAGGCTCGTCATTTTGCCAAGCAATCTGCCCGCCGATGATAACCGTTTCGACTACGCCATTAGAGCGGTTCACCAACTGTTCGTGACTGAACTCCTCGCGATAATGTCTTTGTACGCTTCCCTCACCATTGTAGGCACGCAACTTATCGGGATCAATTAAGATTAAATCGGCTGTGTCACCGACGTAGATCGTACCGGCGTCGACGCCGAATAAATCGGCTGGATCCTTCGTTAAACGTTTGACCATATAGCTGAGATCTTGATCTCCACCCTGCGCCGCCAATTTTAGGCTGCGCAGGTTGACGTCATAAAAGGCCATATTCGTAAGATGAGCACCGCTGTCGTTGAAACCAGGCAAAAGAACGGGGTTCATCAACAACTCGCGCACTCGCACTAGGTTATTGTTGGCTGTCGTAATACGCCACGTCAGATCAGTATCGAAGGACTTGAGCATCTGAAGCACAAGATCCGCTTCGTCCCTGACCGCTGCGAAATCGCCGTCTAATTGAAGTTTCTCTTGCTCTACCGGTTGATGTCCGCCTTTGCGGTAAGCTGCTATGCGGTCTAGGACATCTTGGAACGATAGCCCTACCCAAGCATCAACAGGACATCGCTCAATGTGCATGCTGCTTAAATTCCGATCGAGCGCGTAGTCCTCTGCTTTCATGATGCGTTTCAAGCGCGCCAGACTGAAACCACTTTTGCCGTTCATCCACATTGAACGAAAGGCTTCAGCATAACCCGGCTCATTTAGAATCTTCATGCGCGCTTCACGATCTTCGAGGTCCGTCTCGTTCAAACGTCTCAACTCCGGAATCTCTTCCGCGAGCGGCGTTATAGCGCCATCACCCCAGGTCGTAAACGGTGCACCCAAGGCCTGCATGTAGAAACGCCCCTTAACCAGTGCAGAATTCATCAGCCGCGATAGCAAGACGGCCATTTTAGAAAGCCGTTGGTTGTGCGCAAAATCCATAGCGGCAACAACCGTCGTCTTAAGCGCCTTACCGTGCAGTCGGCCACTGGTGAGCAAAAACGTTTTTAGAGTCCCAATCACGCTGTCTTTGGGTGGAGTCGCTTGCCACACAGCGTCTTTGTCACGCACGACTTGCGTCAATTCCTTGAGCTCGGCGTATTTGGCAAATTGCGTAGGAATGGTCTTTTCGGTATGCGGTTGCGCTGCAAGATAATGAAAGGGCAATGCGTCTGTGGAAAAGCCCGAGTAGCCATCGTCTAAGGCTTGTCCCAATTTCGCTTTCATCGTTTCGAGCTCGTCCCGCGTCGGATCTCGAGTGATGCTTGCGTCAAAACCCATAGCGTCGATACGGAGCATGGAATGGGGCAACAGTGGAACCACATTGGGGCCTAAATTCAAACCGTCTAGGTGTTCCAAATACGCCTTGGGGTTATCCCAACTGACGCTGTCGGCGCAGTGCTTCAAAACATGCTTAGGAATGTTCTCTACCCGCGCGTAACAGCTCACGATTGGGTCGTTCACTCCATCACGCTGGTTTCCAAATGCCAAGCCCAAACTGCAATTCGCAATAACAACGCTGGTGGTGCCATGCCGCGTGGACTCGGGTAAATCAGGTGCAATCTCCAATTCCAAATCGTAGTGTGTATGAATGTCAAATAAGCCTGGCATCAACCATTTTCCAGAGCCGTCAATCACTCGATCTGCTTCGAGTTGACTTGCAGCGACTCCTCTGGCCACGACTTTTCCCTTGCGTATTGCTATATCCTCAACAATGGGCGACTCGCCATTGTTAAATATCTTTGCCCCGATGATGAGAACATCGGCTCGTGTTTCGTTCGACATAGTTTGGCCCTCATTCTTTTCAGTACTTTAGTGCAAGCATTTGGCTCGGGCAAGGCGGCTTTGGACGCAAATCCATTCTATAAGAATTTTATGAATCCCGAAGTGGCTTAGAGTCAGTTTTGCACTGCTATCGCTCCCGGACCGTGACACTGACACTGATCCGAACCACACAAAAACGCCGTTCGGACGATGCTACCCGCATATTGCTGGTCTATTGTGGTAGCGCCCTAAAAGGAGAACGCCATGAACCAAAATGAAAACCCCGCTTTGTCACCCCTACTCGCACTGGGTATCTTAGCCGCTGTCATCGCGATCCTATTAATATTCATTGGCTTTGTGGCGCTAATCGGTGTCACTGAAGTATGGGCTGGATTCCTGTTTTTGCTCTACTGGGGCGGCATCCATAAACTCAACATGGAAGAATATGCACCCGCCTTCATCGGCGCACTCTTTGGGCTGGTTCTAATCTATCTAGCGCATCACCTTGGGGAGCTGGTGGGCAATCCAGATCTCGGACTGCCGCTGTTCTTAGCCCTAATCTGCCTGCTCGTTTATTTTCAGATACTCGGCAAGCTCCATCTCTTCAACAACCTCGCGGCAATGCTATTTCTGACAGTAGGGACCATCCCACAACTGACCGATATCTCGGTTGTCGAGATAGGTAAGGGCATCGCCGCAAGCGCCCTTTATTTTGGGGCCTTAGGTTGGGTAGGTGCAAAACTCGCCGCTAAAAAGCAGGCAGCCAGCGAGAAACTCACCAAGGAAAAATAATCGAGTAGAGACAAAAACCCCTCACCCATGTCGCCGGCTATTGCTACCGGTGGCACGCTATCATAAAATCACGCCACTACAGTGTTAAAAGGTGAGCAGCCGTGCCCCAATTGCAACTCCATCCCGATCGGTTATTCCCATCCGACTCAAACGTCAGAGCCATCGCAAGAGAGCTATACGAGAGCGTGAAAAACCTGCCGATCATTAGCCCTCATGGCCATACTGATCCATCTTGGTTCGCCAACAATACGCCTTTTGATAACGCCGCTGACCTGCTCATTAAACCTGACCATTACGTGTTTCGGATGTTGTACAGTCAAGGCATTCCGCTAACCGACCTTGGCGTACCAACCGCCGATGGCTCTGCCACGAGCACCGACAACCGCGCGATATGGCGACTCTTCGCCGCGACCTATCATTTGTTTGCAGCGACGCCTTCGCGAATGTGGCTTGATCATGTCTTTTCAGAAGTCTTTGGGTTCACCGACAAACTCGATTCCTCTACCGCCGACCAATACTTCGACGCGATCAATGAGCAATTGGCCACTCCGGAATTTCTGCCTCGCGCCTTGCTTGATCGATTCAACATCGAACTGATCGCTACTACAGAATCCGCACTGGACACCCTACCTCACCACCAAAAAATCCAGCTCGATGGCTTGGGGCATCGGGTCATCACAGCCTATCGCCCCGACAACGTAGTAGACCCAGATTACGAGGGATTTACCGATAACTTATCCGAATTTGGTCGCATCACAGGTTGTGATGTGAGCACTTGGGCTGGCTATCTCGACGCACACCGCAATCGTCGCGCCTACTTCAAATCGATGGGCGCCACCTCTACTGACCACGGACACCCAACGGCTCGGACCGCCAACTTGAGTTTGAGTGAGTGTGAAGCGCTGTATGACGTCGTCAAACAAGGCAAGGCAACGGCTGAGCAGGCCGATATCTTTAGAGGACAAGTGCTCACTGAAATGGCGGGAATGTGCCTAGAAGATGGCTTAGTCATGCAGCTTCACCCAGGCAGCGTGCGGAATCACAATGCGCAGTTATTTAGCCAGTTCGGCAGAGACAAAGGGGCCGATATTCCCGAACGTACCGAGTACGTTCGCGCGCTCAAACCCTTGCTCGATAAATACGGCAATGAACCCAACTTTACCCTGATTCTTTTCACCTTAGATGAAACCGTATACAGCAGAGAACTCGCGCCTTTGGCGGGCCATTACCCCTGCCTACGCTTGGGCCCACCCTGGTGGTTCCACGACAGCCCCGAGGGCATGCGCCGCTTCCGCCAACAAGCAACCGAAACAGCGGGGATATTTAACACCGCGGGTTTTAACGATGACACCCGAGCCTTTCTGTCCATCCCAGCTCGGCATGATGTCGCTCGCCGTATGGATTGTGTGAGTTTAGCGGAGTGGGTCTCTGATCACAGAATTGGGTTGGATGAAGCGATGCCCCTAGCTCATGAGATGGCCTATGGCTTAGCAAAACGAGCCTATAAATTGGGCTAGCTAGACCGCGCGGTGGACTCTCGCTCAATCAATTTAGGTAAAAAGCGGTTAAGGGGTGCTGCCTCTAAAGAAGAGCCATTTAATCTTGCGAGTAAGCGGTGTGCCGCCGCTTCTGCCATATCTTCGTTTGGGCGCGCCAAGGTTGTGAGCGATGGCGACACTAAACTTGCCGCTGAGTCATTATCGTAACCCACAACCAACAAATCCTGCGGGATCCCCAGACCCATTTGCTGCGCTTGTTGCATCGCACCAATGGCCATTTGATCATTTGCAGCGAAAATCGCATCAGGTCGATCCTCCAGACTTAAGAGCTTCAATGCAGCTTCACGACCACTGTTATACGAGAAATCACCGTACACGACGTATTCGTCGGGCAGTATAAAACCTCGGGCCGTGAGTGATGTTCTTAAACCTTCAAGACGCTCCTCTGAGGCTATACGATCCAATGGCCCTGAAATTATTCCCACGGTCGAGACTGCGCGATCCTCAAACAATGCTGCAACCAAACCCATCGCCTCTCGATCCAGAGATACGACCATATTTGCCTCATCATCGACCAACCTCGCACCAAAACGGATATAAGGTATGTCGTTCTCCCCCAACGCCTCAATAACCTTCTCGTCGTTCGCAATTGGCGGCAACAGGATCAAACCCTCCAATTGGGTGCGTTTAACAAATTGAATAATTTGATCGACGTAGCCTAGCTTATGAGATTGAACGGGCTTCACAATCAGCTCGTAGCCAGACTGTTCGCAAGCTCGAAGCAAACCCTTTTGGACCGGATGGAGCACCGCAGCATTCATGTCATTGAACAACAAACCAAGAAGATAAGATCGACGCGATGCCAGCCCACGTGCTTGCGCGTTAGGAGAAAAATTTAAGCTTTGAATGGCAGCCAAAATTCGTTCTCGCGTAATCGGATTTACCTTGCTTGAGTTATTAATTACTCGAGAGACCGTTCTTTTTGAGACACCGGCAAACTCAGCCACATCGTTGATTGTGGCGATACCGGAGCTCTTAAAACGCTTTTCCATCAGAGCCCCAAATCGCCGCTAGAACCCTCAGACCCACCTACGGAAAGAGGATCTGTTTGACCGCGCGGAATAATCGCTCCTCGTACCCCGATCACAGCAGCCGCTAACTGATGTGCCTGCAAAGCCGCCTGCTCTGGTTTGAGCTGAGAAAGTCGCCCCGCCAAATAGCCGCCATTAAACGAATCGCCTGCACCCGTGGTATCAACAACGTGATCGACCTTTCTGGCCGGCACCTCACGTCGCTCGGCGCCGCCCGCAATGACAACGCCACTGGGTCCACGCTTTATCAAAACTTCCGTCACGCCGGCCGCCTGATAGCGCGCGATTACCTCTTCTTCAGACTGACCATCAAACAAGTCTTGCTCATCATCCAGCGTAGGCAAACCGACATCGGTTACGGTCAGCATGGCGCTCATTACTTGCTGCGCATGTGGTCGAGACACCCAGCCCTTCGGGCGGAAGTTGATATCAAAAACCACGCACCCGCCTCGCGTGCGCCACTCTCTGAGCGCTGCGACGAGCGTTTCGCGACCCGCGTCCGTCATCAGTGACAGCGTGATTCCGCTTAAATAGAAAACACCAAAAGGCGAGAGCAGTTCAAGCCACTGAGTTTTAGAGCGCTCGGATCTGAACCACTGCTTGGCCGCCGACTGAGCCCGCCAGTAATGAAAGCTCCGTTCGCCGTGAGCGTCTGTTTGAATCGCATACAGTCCGGGAAGCGCACCCGCTAATCGCTGTACCGCCGAGGTATTCACCCCCTCACTGCGCCATTGCTCGAGCATCCATTCGCTGTAAGGGTCATCACCCAAGGCGGTAAGGTAGCTCACCTCGGCTCCGAGTCGGGACAGATAAACCGCAGTATTTAGGGTGTCCCCACCCATAGCTAACTTTGTAGATGGCGATACACCTACAAGTCCTTCCGGCAGGGCCAACTCGAGCATACATTCGCCCGCTATCAGTACCGCAAGGCTCTTCAGTCCACCAAAATCAAACATATTCGTACTCACAGAAAGCCCATCGCCCGCGGCAAGACTTCGCTAATCGCAGGAATATAGGTCACCAGCAGCAGAACGATTATCATGGCCGCATACATCGGTAACAGGGGCCGAATAATATTGTGAATGCTGGTCTTAGCAACGGCGCAGCTCACAAACAAAACGGAGCCCACCGGAGGTGTACATAAGCCGATTGATAAGTTCAATACCATAATAATTCCGAAGTGAAGCGGCGTAATCCCCATCTCCATCGCGGCAGGCAGAAAGATCGGCGTAAATATGAGCACCGCCGGTGTCATATCCATAAAAGAGCCCACCAGCAACAGCACCAAATTAATGATCAATAAAATGATCAGTGGGTTGTCACTCACCGCCAGCAGGGCCTCGGCGACCTGGGTCGGAATATTATTAAACGCGAGCAACCACGACATGGCCACGGAACTCGCCACGAGGAACATCACAATGGCCGTGGTCTCAGTTGCCTTCAAAAATACGTGAAACAAAGCGGAACGCGAAAGCTCTTTGTACACAGGCCCAGCGAGGATAAGTGAATACACAACGGCGATGGCACCGGCCTCGGTGGCTGTGAAAACACCCGCGATAATGCCACCAATAACAATTACGACCAGCGCCAGAGCCGGCGCCGCATCCAGCGCCGCTCTCGCCGCAAAACCCAAACTAACCCTGCCCGCCGAAGGGAGATTGTGGCGCTTCGCATGAATGAATGAAACCAACATGAGAGCAGCCGCGAGTAAGAGGCCGGGCAAGTAGCCCGCCAAAAATAGGGCCGCGATAGACACACCACCACTCGCGATTGCATAGACAATCAGTATGTTGCTCGGTGGAATCAACAAACCCGTGGTCGCGGCGGTCGCCGTAACCGCGGCTCCAAAGTTCTTATCGAATCCGTCTTTTTCCATTTCAGGCAGCATGAAACCGCCGACCGCGGAACTCGCCGCAACGGCTGAACCCGAAATCGCGCCGAACAGGGTGCAGGAGATCACATTAACAAGCGCCAGCCCGCCAGGAACCATCCCCACCAAGCATTTAGCAAACGCGATCAAGCGGCGGGCAATCCCCCCCTGCCCCATGATCACGCCGCTCAAAATGAACAGTGGCACCGCCAGCAGAGCGAAGCTGTTCAATCCCCCAGCCATGCGCTGCGCCATCGTCGTTAGTGCAGGCAGCGTATCAATACTGATCAACAATGCGGCCATCGTCGCCAAACCAATACAGAACGCAACTGGCAAACCAATCACCAGCAAGACGATAAAGATCAAACCCAAAGCGAGTTCAGCCATGCCTTATGCTCCTTGCTTGTGTTGCGGTCCAGTCACCAAAGCGTCTAGGGCATAGATCATCATCATTACACCCGACAGTGGTAGACACAGATAAATCCAGGACATCGGTGCGTTCAGCGCGGCCGAAGTCTGGTTCAGCGTCGCTGTCAGAAAAACCAAACGCCCCCCGCCAACGATCAGCACCGCAAGTGAAAATACAATCACCAGCAGATGTGTCGAGACAAACCACAGCTTAAAACGCTCGGGCGACAGTGATTTCGGGAACAAATCGACACCAAGATGCTGGCCTTCACGGTAGGCGTAACATGCACCGAACAGGCCAATCCACATGAGCAAAAAACGGGCGAGCTCCTCGGTCCAAGCGCTGGGGTCGTTCAGAGCGTAACGAGAAACTACCTGCCAACAAACACACAAAACCATGGCGCTCATCAAAGTCACCAAAAAGCCTCTAAAAAAGGTGTCCAACCACTGGGTAAGCAATCGCATTACTGCACCCCCTGAATCTGCATAATCAACGGCCCTAAATCACCTTGCTTGAGCTCGGCGATCAGCGGAGCAACCTGGGCCTGAAACTGAGTTTTATCCGCTTCGATCACGGTCACCCCTGCCGCCTTGACCTCTCGCAGCGCATGCGCCGTATCAATTCCCCACTGCTCGCGCTGGAACTCGACTGACTCATCAATCGCCTGCTGCAACCAATCTTGTTGCTCGCCCGTTAAACGCTCCCACACGTAGCGGCTAATCAAAATAACGTCTGGCACTGCGGTATGTTCGTCCAAAATGTAGTAAGGCGAGACCTCGTAATGTCGAGATAAGTAAAAGCTCGGCGGGTTGTTCTCGGCGCCCTCAACAACCCCTTGCTGCAATGCGGTGTAAAGCTCACCCCAGGAAATCGGC
>Ga0181552_10002929_pt1 | contig 12318 bp, 5 predicted proteins | sample 011ome_18_FD_130583 | JGI IMG/M metagenome (GOLD analysis project Ga0181552, IMG submission 130583) | Coastal salt marsh microbial communities from the Groves Creek Marsh, Skidaway Island, Georgia - 011501BT metaG (megahit assembly) | ecosystem: Environmental > Aquatic > Marine > Intertidal zone...
GTTCCTCGCGGTTTGCGGAAACTTGAGCGTAGAGGCTAAGAACCACTTGATTTGGTATCGTCGCCGAATTAAAGGCTTTCCCAGACACAGGAAAGCTATGGTGCCGTATTTGTATTAATTCTTCTTAATAAGTTTCTTCTTATATACCAGTAGTTTGTTGTTGTTGTTGTTAAATAGTGTGTTGTTAGTGATAGAGAGAGAGAGATATTTTCGTTTTCGGAGATAAAAAGAAAGAAAGAAAGAAAGAAAGAGACGCTTTTTCGTCCGTCGATCGACGAGATCCCCCTTTATCGTTTATCTTTTTCCTCTGTCTGCGTTATTAGACAATCAAAACAATCAACTCCATTATAATAAAACTCTATATTATACTATGTTAGCTTCAACCAGTGGCGGTGCGTTGTTCTCTCGTAGCACGCGTTCTCTTTCCTTTTGATGACGTTTATCTCGTCGATGATCTGTTTTCTGTCTTCTTAAAAACGAAAAGAAGAAGACAACGGTGTCATCGTCATCATCACGCCGCACTCGTCTCCAATCCAATCCCTAGAAGAAGTCCACTAGGGCGGCGTCCAAAATTTTACAACTCTTGACGACACGCGTTACAGAAAAGAGTACAGTATCATCCAGTCGTCGTCGTCCTGCACTCGTTCTCTCTCTCTCTGTCTCTCTCTCTCTCTCTTTGTGGCGCGTTCGTCCTAGAAATGTGTGCGTGCACAAACGCTGACTGACTCTTCTTTCGTTCTCTCTTCAATCAATACAGCGACGACGGCAACGTCATCAACGACCAACAACACCGGCGTTGCTGCTGCTTCCTGGGGGAAGTTGTCCTTCAGACGAAGTCATCAAAATGCAACGACGACGAATAACAAAAACGTTAAAGTCCGAGGACAACAAACTTTAAAACAACTGAGAAGAAGATCAAACTTAACCATCGTCAACGTGGCCACGCCGTCGAAGAAATCGTCTGCGGAACCACCGAAAGAACCGAAAAGGTCCGCGGTGGAAATCATCAAAGAAAACTCGGATTTTTTACGCCACCCTCTGATTGAGCAGTTGGCGACGCCGGAGACGTTCATTTCCGAAGACGCCGCGCAATTGTATAAGTTCCACGGTGGATACCAACAAGACGATCGCGAGAAGAGATCGTTCGGGGAAGGAAAATTTTACCAATTCATGATGCGAACGAAACAACCGGCTGGTTTAGTCTCGAATAAGTTGTATTTAACCATGGACGACTTGGCGAATACGCACGGGAACGGGACGTTACGTTTGACGACGAGACAAACCTACCAGTTGCACGGTATTTTGAAACAAGATTTGAAGCAAACGTTTAGAACGGTCATTCAAAACATGGGGTCCACGTTAGGCGCGTGCGGGGATATTAACCGGAACGTGACCGCGGCGCCGTGTCCGGACAAGAAGAACCCGAGTTACGAAATCGCGCAAACGCTTGCGCTCGACATCGCGGAACTGTTAGCACCGCAATCGGGGGCGTATTACGACGTCTGGCTCGATGGAGAACAAGTCATGACGGTGGAAAAGCCTGAAATTACGAAAGCGAGAATGGATAACTCCAACGGGACGAACTTTGAAGGAAGCCAAGAACCGATTTACGGGAGTCTCTTTTTGCCGAGAAAGTTCAAGATTGGCGTCACGGTCCCCGGGGATAATCACATCGATTTCTTGAGTAACGATATCGGTATTTGCGTCGTGAACGATGCCGGCGGCAAACACGTCGGGTATAACGTCTACGCCGGCGGCGGTATGGGACGCTCGCACAGAAACAACGAAACTTTCCCGAGAATCGCATCGCCGATTGGCTACGTCGATAAAGATGATATTTTTTACGCCGTCAAAGCTATCGTTTGCACACAAAGAGATTACGGCAGACGGGACGACAGAAAACAGTCCAGATTAAAATATCTCGTCCACAGCTGGGGCGTCGAGAAGTTCACCTCGGTCACGGAACAATATTTCGGCAAGAAGTTTCAACCGATTGCGCCGTTGCCGGAGTTCGAATTTAAATCGTACCTCGGGTGGAACGACCAAGGCGATGGGAAGTTATGGTACGGTGTCCACGTCCAAAACGGTCGCTTAAGAGGTGAATTGAAAAAAGCCTTGAGATTGGTCATCGAAAGATACGAGTTACCGGTGCGTTTGACCGCGCAACAAGATTTACTCTTGTGCGACGTCGACCCGAAGTGGAAGGATGACATTCACCAAACTTTGAAAAACGCCGGTTTGAAAGATTTGGACGACATCGAGCCGAACGACCAGTTATCCATGGCGTGTCCGGCGTTGCCTTTGTGTGGCTTAGCAATTACCGAAGCCGAGAGAGGTTTACCGGACATCAACAAGAGACTTCGCGAGGTCATGGAAACCGTCGGCTTGACGAAAGCCGACGACATTATGATTCGCATGACTGGTTGCCCGAACGGGTGCGCGAGACCATACATGGCCGAACTCGGTTTCGTCGGCGATGGCCCGAACTCATACCAAATCTGGTTGGGCGGTACCAGAAACTTAACCGGAATTGCCCGAGCGTACGAAGACAAGGTGAAGGTGGACGATTTGGAGACGTTTTTCGAACCGATTTTCGCGTATTGGAAACAAAATCGTAACAGCGGCGAAGAGTTTGGTCAGTTCGTCAACCGCGTTTCGTTTGAAGAAATGAAAGCGTTCTCGGGATCATACGTCCCCGGACAACTCGTTTCCGCGGAACGATTGCCGAGAGTCATGGTCGAAAGAGCGGCGCTGGATAAATTGATCAAATACGCGGAAGAGAACAACACGACGCTGACTGCGGCGGCAACGAAAGCCATCATGGACTTGTAAATTCAATTATAAATTAAAATCAACATCTATCTATCTACTATATCAATACTAACTGCATCATTTTTATGTTACAACAAAATCGCGCGTATATAATACTCATCCCCTCATTCTTCCAACTCCGGTCGAGTTAACAAATACAACGACGGACCTAACACGGGTAATAAATAAAACAATGGGTTCACATCAGATGATGCTGATGATGACAACGACGACGAGCGTCTCTGTAAATCCTCCTGTATAGCCGTTTTCATCACCAACGACAAGACGATTAAATCGCAGGTAGACACGCACGCCAACGTCGATTGTTTCGTCAACAACGTCACAAACTCCGAAACCACCGCGGCGTCGAAAACGTGCGAGAACGCCCAGAAATATAAAAACCCACTAAACGCCGTCAACAACAACGCGTTAATTTTAGATTCGAGAATATTCTTGGTGATAAATCCTAAATCGGATTTCTTTACGCCGTTTATCACCGGCGTCCGGGCGATTAAATACGGTCCCAACGCGAAAAATCCGAGAGCGAACGACGCGCCGACGAAAAACTTCGGTTGCAACTTTGGCTGTTTTTCGCCACCGCCCGGAACGAGTAAACACGCGTACACCATAGGAACGACCCCTAAACTGTTAAACAAAGCCTCAAACAGTGGGTTCACTTGACCTTGAAACGGAGAGGAAACGAGTTGCGCGATTAAATCCGCATCGAACGACCCCACCGTCTTTGGTGCCACGAACGTCGCCACCGCGAGCAACGAAAACCACAAACCAAGAATTGCGAGTCGCTCCGAATCTTCCCAGAACTTGTATAACAACTTTTGTTGCTCTTCTTCTTCTTCTTCTTCTTCTTTTTTGTTGTTATTCGTATTATTATTGTGGGCACGCGTCACAACTACTAATCTTTTATCCATCATCATCGTCGTCATCTTTGTCGTCGTCACGCAGAAGACGCCGTTTCTTTTTCCCTCCTCCATCTTCTTCTTCTTCTTTTGAATCGTCATCGCAAAACCACATCTTATCTTTCTGTTGATGTTGTTGTTATCATGAGAAAGTTTCGAAGTTGTTTTTGTTGTTCCTCTCACCACACGTAATGATAAAAGCGTCGTCATCTTTTTAACATCAACACACTCTTTCAAAGTGTTAAAAAATATAAGGAAAAATGAGCAAAAGTGGGGGTGAAAGAAAAAAACAGAAGAGAATGAAGAACGAAAAATTCAAAAAATCATCTGAGTGTTTTGAGAGGTAAAATCCCCTACTTTATATCTGCGCCTTTGAACGTGCTCCTTTGAGCGCGTTTCACGAATATATGTACACATAATAAATAGACGCGCGCGTTTTGTATTATACCTTTTTTTTAACGGAGAGCTGCTTTGAGAGTTTTTGTACACGGTTTACACCATCGTATAACTTTTAATCAATAGTAGTACCTACACGATGACGGTGAACGACGAAGTGATTGAGATTTCATCCTCTTCAGAAGAAGAAGAAGAAGAAGAACAACAAGAAGAAGAATTAGTAGGGGAGGAGCGGGAAGAAGACGAAGAAGCAGAAAGCGAAGACGAAGAGGAAGAAGAACCATCATCATCCCCGGTGGTTCGGTGTGCAATTCGAACGACGAGAAGCGAAGAAAGAGAAGAAGAAGACAAAGAAGAAGAAGTGATTTTGATTGACTCCGACGACGATGAAGAAGAAGAAGACAAAGAAGAAGAAGAACAACAACAACAAGAACAACAACAACAAAAACAACAACAACAACAACAAAAACGCTTCTTTAACATCGGCACGGAAGTTTTAATCCATAACATACTCAGTAAACCAGAATTAAACGGAAGAAAAGGAGAAATTATGGAGTACACGGGCGGGTTTGATCGAAGGTATTCGGTGAAAGTATTCGGTAACGTCTTGGCGTTGAAAGAGGTGAATTTGATTGATTTTAACACAGACGGAGAGAGAGCGATGGAAGTGATGTTACAAATACGCGCCGCGGAGAATCGAGATGGTGACGACGATACTACTAAGAAAAGGAAAGAGATGATGGAAAACGAGGAGGATAACGTGATGTTGCCTACGCACAGAAATGATGACGTCTATGGAGAAGATGACGATGAATCACCCTTGTATAGAAGAATGGCGCCGTCGCCGCCGCCGTCGGAGTCGCCTCCGGCGAGAAGGATGGTACCGCCGCCGTCGCCGTCCACACAATTTACGCCGACGAGAAGTAAATACGCGCGAACGTTACCGTATGCGCACCCCGCGTATCAAAGTGGGAAAAGCAAAATGTTTGGTAAAATCACGTGCGTGTTAGATCACGACTTTGCGATTAAAAATGTCGGTAAAGCAGTCATGCAAGGTTTGGACGCGCCGAATGGGATTTCAGGCGTATCGAAAGACTATAAAAATCGATTGCGATGTACGTCGCGAACTTTATTGCCTATCCCCGCGAGCATCACGTGGATTCGGCATCCGGAGAAGGAACTGAGATCGAACGAAGAGTGCAGATTTATGTTGCAAGATTTGACGCAAATGCAAGTCGAGGAAGATCCGAGATTATACTGGTCGATGCGCACGACGTTGGTTTTAAACGGCGAAGAGTTTGTGAAACTCCTCGAAAAAGAGGAAGAAACGGAACGCTTGCAACACATACAGGACGGTTCTTTATCGGATGTTCTGTTGAAAGCGAAACGACGCTCGGACTCGGTTGGTATTCTCACGTTGTTGGTGTACGGATTAGACGATTACGTCTTGAAACGAACGAGGAAGGAGATGGCCCAGGTCGGCGCCAAAGACGCGTTCAACGATAAGTTTGTTTCCGCGATGAAAACGAAATTAATCGTACGCTCGGGCGGGTTTGGGAATCTAGGAAAGATTCAAGTCAAAGTAGTCGAATGTTTAAACGAGCAAGCGGTCGTTGATAACATCATCGGCATGCACAGATGGTTAGCAGATCTTCCGTTTAAGAAGAACCACAACGCGATATCGGTAGGCGTCGTCGCCACGGTGGACGAGAAGAAAATTAAAAAATTGGACCATTTGAACGTCTCGTGGGTGAAAGCGCTGGCAGCGATATCGGGATTAGCCGAGGAACACGCGCACGTCGTCGCGAACCGCTTTCCAAGCGCGAAGAAGTTGATTGAACATTTCGAACGGTATAAAGACGATCGATATGGTGGTGAACACGTCATCGCCGATTTGAATAAATTTTCAAACAGACACCGCGACGGAAGGCAAAAGATTGGAATTGGAGTCGCGCAAAGGTTACGCGTCATGTTCAGTCAGAAAGCGAGAGCTGGTGATATATTGTAAAAGGAGGAGTAGACGTAGACGTAGAGTAGTAGTAGTAGTAGTAGAATGCTTTTGTAAAAAAGCTTTTATTTTGTAGCTCTCAACATTCTCAAGGTTTTTCCTGCTATGGGCATCTAAAAATAATCAAACGATTTTATGAACCGGTCCGAAATCGTCGTCTAAATCGTCGTCGTCGCTCCAATCCTCAGACCATTCAATCGGAGGACCCTTGTTCGGCGTCGTGGTTTGCGACGAGAAAGCGCTTCTACTTCCACCACCGACACGCGGAGCCGGACCTCGCATCCAGCGTTCGTACTTAAACTTGGCGTACGCGCCGAGAAGTAAAATTGCAAATACTGCCACGAGAAAGGCAAACATTTGAACGTTGTACATCCCACTTTGGACGTTTGACATCATGTTATTAAAGTCTGGTAAGCCAACGGGCTTGCGAGATGACGAATAGGAATCATCGCTGTAATCAGAAGAGGAAGTGTAATCGTTCGTGTCCGATGCTGGTTCTAAATCAGCCTCGACTTCCTCCTTGTCCCGGAATCCACTCGCACGTTCTCTTCGAGAAAAAGACGACGACGACGAAGATACCTCTTCCCCTCCTTCTTGTTCTAATTCTTGTTCTAATTCTTGCTCTTCTTCCATCTTTTCCTCTTCTCGTTCTTCCTCTTCTTCTTGAAGCTCTTCACGAATGGCTTCTTCTTCTTTCTCTTCTTCTTTCTCTTCCTCTTTTTCTCCGCTGCTTTCGCTGCTTTCGGCAGAGAAGTCCGAGTCAAACGATGAATCGTTGGTGTCGTCGACGGTGCCCTCCTCCTCCTCCACCTTTTTCTCCTTCTCCTCCAACTCTTCTTTCTCTTCCTCGATCATCTCTTCTTCTTTTTTCTCTTCAAGAACTTCCTCCTCACGAGTAGATTCTTCCTTTTCCTTTTCGTTCTCCTCCTCCTTATTAGGTGTTTCTTCGCTGTTGCCGAGAGCGGCGACTGCGGTCAAATCTTCTTCTTCTTCTTTTTCTTCAACTGGTCGTTCTTGCGTCTTCTCCTCTTCTTTCACAGAGGAATCGTCGTAATCCGAAGCTCCTGTGCTTTTCTTACTGTTTCTGTGACGATGGGTTGTGGAAGACCTTCTCGAATGCGTCGTGTTGCGATGACGATGTCTTCGCTTCTCGGTCCCCGAAGAAGACGCACCGCTCTCATTATTATCATTATAATCATCCGTAATCGTTTCGGTTGCGCCTCCAAAAGATACATCTTCATTTTCGCCCTTGCCAGTGTCGCTTTCTTCAGTCTCTTTCGATTCCAACACTTCAGTCTCTTTCGATTCTACTTTTTCCTCCATCTTTTCAACCGGCATTTCCAACTCCTTCGCCGCTGCATCTTCTTCGACGATTTCTTCGTCACTCTTCACTGAATCTTTCTCTTTTTCGACAGATTCTGACGCAGGCTCTTTCATTTCTTCAACAGTTTCTCCACTTTCACCATCATTTGACGACGACGACGTTCTCTTCTCTTCACTTACAGCTTCATACACATCTTTCAGCTCGACGTATTTTTCAGCCTCTTCGAGTGTCTTTTTCGCGCCGTCGGCTTCGTTTGTCGAAGCTGGTTCTGTCATGTCGTCGAAACTTTCCTCTTCCTCTGAAGCTTTCTCGTCTTTATCCTCGACGACGGCGACATCGTCCGCCTTTGCGGCTTCTTCGTACAACTCTTTCTCCGTTTCGCCGACTGACGGCGTTGACGAAGTCATCGACTCTTCCGTTTCCTTCTTCGATGCCTCTTCCTCGGAGGAAATTTTTCGAGACGACAACGATGACGACGATTCTTCTTCTTCTTCTTCTTCTTCTTTTCTATATGACAGCTTCCCTTCTTCCTTCTCTTCTTTCTCTACGGCGTCTTCGGCGACAACCGACCCCGGAGCGGTCTCTTTTCCTTCATTTTCATCTTTTAAAGAAGAGGTAGAGCTGTCCGGCGGAAGGTCAACTTCTTGAGTTCCCTCGTCCTCTCCTCCCATCATCTTTTCGTATTCATCTCCAATAGTCGATGATGAAGAAGCAGAGGAGTCTTTCGATGTCGTTTCTTCTCTTTTTTCCCGAATGCTCTGTTTTTCTTCTCCTTCTTCCACCGATCGAAGATAATCTTCTTCTTCTTCTTTTTTCTGCGTTGTTCTCTTCCTCACCGCACCTTCATCGTCTTCTTTATAGTTCGTCGACGACGAGTCAGCAGCATTACTCCACTCTTCCTCTGGTGATGATGTTGGTGGTGCTTTCAGAGACTTCTCTTCTGAGACCGCCGGTACTTCTTCTTGTTCATCTTCTCCTTTTGCGACTTTTACGACGGCACCACTTTTTTCTTCTTCTTCTTCATCCACCGACGACAAAGACGTAAACGACGACGACAACGAAGAGTCGTCGTCGTCGACATCTCTTCCTCTTCCTTGCGCGGATGTGAATTCGTTAGTAATGGTCGTTAAAATCAGCGCGAAGAAGACGAAGAAAAAAGAACGACGACGCATTTCTTTCTTTCTTTTACTCGTATCGTTCTCTGTTGGTGTTTTGTTGGTGTTTTTGCGGAGTGGTTTTGTGGTGAATTTTGCCAAAAAAAAGTGGAATGAAGGTATTGTTCTTGGTAGTGGACAGCTGCTCCGTGTCTCTCATCATAAAACTTTCAATAATATTGCTAAACTTCTTCGTCGTGTCTCTCGCCTCCTCCTAGCTAGTGCATGCTCCTTAAACTCTTTTCTATTCGTTGCCTCAAACTTCCTCAAACTCGCTTTCTTTTCAACGGCGCTGGATATTTGTTCGTTCCAACGTTGATTTTCTCCATGTCGCGCGAAGCGAACCATTGCGGACCGTAAAACTGAAGCATTTGCGTGCCTTTCGGGATGAATTCCGTCGTTTTATACTCTCTCCCAACGATTCCTTCGTCTCTGGTATCGCCAAACATGCGATCCGTGCACGTCACGTTCGATCGTTCTGCCGGCCCAGGATTAGACATGTATTGAAGTTTCGACGATACGGGGCAGTCTTGCGGGTCTATCACGCCGCCGCCTTGCCAAAACGACAACATGTAATCCTTTCTCAATTTGTTCAACTTTCTGACCGGTTTCCGGGTTCCAAAGTACACCATTTTGTAATTCTTTGGTAAGTCAAAATTGGCGATCAAGATCTTACCAATCCCGAGAGGATGTTCTCTCGTGGAAAACGCGTCGTCTCCAACCCGTAAATGTTTCGAACAATACGGCACGGGACATTTTTTTTGTGCCTTTTTCTCGCACGGCGTACCAGATTTATCTAACGCCCAGCAATACTCCGTGCCGTAATTTTGCAATCCATCCAAACGCATGCGACGATGAGGTTGTTGTTGTTGTTGTTTTTGTTGTTGCTTTCCTTCTTCTTCTTTTTCCGTCGTGTTGTTTATGTTTTTCTTCTTCGTCTTCATCTTTTCCGTCAAATTTTGAACCGTCGTCGGCGTATTGATAGTCTTCGTCGATACATCTTTTAGGGACAAAAATGAAGACAATTTTGAAGACTGGCCGTGAAGCGCAATCTCTCCACCGCCACCCATGTTGTCTTCTTCTTCTTCTTCTTCTTCTTCTTCTTCTTTGTTCAGTAGTTTTCTTTCTTTCTTTCTTTCTTTGAAAAGACTGATGAAATGAGGAATCTGGTTTGAAAATAATGACTCGCAATTCGAGTAGTTTTCTCGATTTCTCGAAACGGTTGATGCGACGAAACGCTTTCTGCTGCTTTTAACAAACAAGACGTGATGAAGTTTTGATTTAGTTTATACTATGCTACCATTTTGGTACAGGTGTCTATATTTGTTAAATGGATTATTAAATGAATACTACTATAAAACTAAGAAGAAGACGGTGGCAGCGGCGGTGGAGGGGGCAAGTCATCTACGACGACGCTTTGGTCGGGCGGAGGAGGTACGGGGATTTCTGGCGGAGGAGGTACGGGAATTTCTGGCGGAGGAGGAGGCGCCGGTGCAGAATTCATATCCCCCACTTGAATGCCCTCAGGAACGACGTATTGCTGTTCGTACTGTTGATAGCCGTACATTGCCATTTGCTGTTGTTGATAATAATACGCAGCAGTGGCGGCATCCATCATCGGCATCATCGGCGCGCCGTAACCATTGCCAAGGACTCCTCGTTTTTTATCGTTGGCAATGTTTACAACCAGAGGTTTCGTGCACCCTTCGACCATGTTACCGTGGACAGCTACAACCGCAGACATCGCTTGCTCTTGATCCATCATTTGCACAAAGCCGTACCCTTTGGAGAGACCTGTCGTGTGGTCCAAGACTAATTTCACACTTTGCACTAAACCGTATGGGCTAAACAGCGTTTTCAAATCCTCCTCTTCGTAATGCGATGGTAAGTTTGCCACGTAGAGTTTTGCCTCTTCGTTTACGTCTTCCTGCGCGCTATCACCTCCAGACGCGTTGTGAATCGGGACTTTCGGCTCGTTTTTAATGCGCGTTTCTACCACTCGTCCTTCGATAGTCATGCCGTTCGTATGCGGAATTGCCGATCGAGCCTCCACCTCGGTAGCGAATGTTACGAACGCAAATCCTTTGCACGATAATTGTTTATCGCGGTCTGGAACAACGTCACACGCCGTAACGCGGCCGAATTTTTCAAAAATCGGACGCAATTGTTCATTCGTCACGTGCGGCGGTAAATTCGCCACGTATAGCTTGTTTTTATCGTCCGGATTGTTGCCGCCACCACTGAACGGCGCCGCGCCAGCTTGTGGTGCACCTGCGCCCACTCCAACGGATGATGCCGGTGCAGCTCTTGCGCCGGCACCTAAACCAGAAATTTTAGCATTCAAGGGGTTGTATTGATCTACTCCTCCAACCGCGTAACTCACGCCAGCTTTTCCTCCGAGAGAGCTCGGGTCGACGCCGATTTCGGACAAGAAATCTGAGTATTTGTCTTCTAAACCGTTTCCAGTGCCGTGAACTCTTTCTATATCTTTCCTGTACATCTCGTCCGTTTTGGATTTAATATGATCCGGCAACTGATACAAAAGTGCGTTCTCTTCTTCTTGCTGCAATCTTAACTCCTGCTCGTCGACTTCTCTGAGCGTACCGTTCATAATCGCGAGTTGTCTCAACTGCTCTCGTTTGTGTTCGTTCATGTTTTCATCGACAGGGACGAGTAACTTTTCAATCATCTCGCAGGCTCGATCAATATCAACCATAGTATCGCCTTCGACTAAAACGTGTAAAGGTTCGTCTACGGATACGTCTTGCTTCCCCGAGCCTTCTTTCGCGGCACCTCTTCCGCGGACCACGATTTTCGTATTGGTTTCCATTTGCATTTTTTTCTGAGTGTTCCCGCGTGGACCAATAATCAACCCGAAAAAGTTATATCCGGGGTGTTCTTCAACTGGGATGTAAATCTTTCTTCGTTTTCTGGAGGGAAGATAATCCGCTGGTGGTGTGAACTGAGGGCACCTGCGAGCGATTTCTTCGATTAAGCGTCCACGCTTTTCTTCGTATTTGTCTCGATTCACTTCAGATTTCGAACTCACTCTGTGACCATGCAAGTCATACACCGGCGGTGCGTCGTCTTTCGGTTTCGTCATGTTCTCTTCCACTTCTTTCGGAAAGTGTTTGCTGTTTTTCGTTTTCAACACGTCCCGTTTATCGAGAAATTCCTTCTCGGAGAACGGTGCGCCAATCAAGCAGTTTCGGTTGCAAGTTTCTAAGTCTTTGAACATGACTTCCAACTCTGGATCTTCTCGAGCATTTTTCGGCATGGAACGTACACCCAACAGAGCGGCGGGAATCTGAACGCGTAAGCCTCCGGATATAACGATCGTTCCTGGCAACGGTGCGTTGCGTTTCACTGCGACGTAATTCGTGTCATTAGGTGTTGCTTCGTTTGCAGTCGCTTCTCCTCTCGTCGCCTTCTCTTCCTCCTCGTTTGCGGTTTCCCATCGACTTTTACGCTTTCCCCGCTTCTTCTCCGAACTTGCTGTTGTTGTTGTTTTTGTGTTGTTGTTGTTGTCGTTCGCGTCTTCCTCGGTCGTCGTTGTCTTCTTCGCAGGAGTCACATCATCATCATCATTCTTGTTGTTTTCATCACCGTTTTCTTTTTCTTCGATCGGCGGCGAATACGCCGACGACGAATCTTTTTTGTCTACTTCTTCGACGGGTTTTCCCCATCGACTTCCAAGGGCGACGAAAA
>Ga0181552_10002932_pt1 | contig 12308 bp, 12 predicted proteins | sample 011ome_18_FD_130583 | JGI IMG/M metagenome (GOLD analysis project Ga0181552, IMG submission 130583) | Coastal salt marsh microbial communities from the Groves Creek Marsh, Skidaway Island, Georgia - 011501BT metaG (megahit assembly) | ecosystem: Environmental > Aquatic > Marine > Intertidal...
CCAGAGGATCTTGAACCAGAGGATCTTGAGCCAGAGGGTGATTTCGGCTTTTGCGCCTGTATGTCAAAAGCTGCCGGATGCCCAATAAAGTGGCTTTCCAAACCGAGCGGCGCAAAATAATCCGGTTCAAACGGAAACAGGCAGAACAGCCCATCAAAGGCCCGGGCGAATTTATGCCGCCGCCATTTGCCCCATGCCCAAACCGTCGGGGCAACAGTGTGAATAATCGGGGCCGACCAACCATGGCGCTGCATCTGCCGCCTTAAACGCGCTGCAAAACGTACCGAAAAGCCTTTCGCATCAACGGTCAATATCAGTTTCGGTCGCTGCTGCAGTGCCAAATCAACCAGCTCATCAGCAAACGCCGACAGCTGCCGATAATGCTGTATGGCCGCACCAACGCCGATCAGTGATAATCGGCTCATATCACCGACCGAGCGCAAGCCTTCGGCGGCCATATGCGGCCCGCCCAGCCCAATCCATTGCTGTTGACCATAATGCTGATGCACCGCCCGCATCATCCGGCTTGCCAGCACATCTCCTGACGCCTCACCCGCTAGAATGAAGATTGGCGCGGTCATTTTTGTGCCGTTGCTGATATGCCGACAAATGTCAGCCGGTGTTTTTCGCATAAATCCGAGATAAGCGGCAGATCATCAGCCAACATCACCGCACCAGCCTCAATCGCCAGAACATGAATGCCGGCCGCCGCCGCCGCTTGCAGCGTATAACCCCCGATAAAAGGAGTATCCAGCCGCTGATCCTGTCCCGATTTTTGCATTTTCACAAACACCGCCACCCCGGCATGGCTGTCGATCAGCCCGGCTGAACGCGCCAGCATTGCCGATGTGCCCTCGGCAGCTTCAATCGCCAGAATCCGCCCATTCTGAACGACAACTGCCTGACCAACATCACTGTTCCCCAAACGATCCAACAGATCGACACCGATCTCAATCATAGTTTCGCCAGCGGCGTCCAGCGGTGGGCCAGCAACATGCCCCAGCGGCATGGCACGGTCTGTCAGAAATTGTGAAACAGGCAAGGTGGTGATGCCATGCTCGGCAAAATATTGGGTTATGACTCGCAAAACCGAATCATCGCCACGTCGCACTAATTTGCTCAAAAGTTTGATCGCTGCGGCATCGGGGCGAAGCGCCGCCAGCGATGGCCACGCCACCTTACCGACCATCACCAGCTCGCTACAGCCACATTTATTCAGCTGGCGCTGGATATGGCCAATCGCACCAAGCCTGACGGACTGTACCGTAAAACCGTCAAAGGCAGCATCCGCCTGCCCCTCAATCGCGAAAATAAACACTTCATAACCAAGCCCAGCGGCTGCCTTGGCAACCTGCAGCGGCAACACCCCACGCCCGGCAATAATGGCAAGATGCGTCATCACCTCTCCCGCTCCACAGCGTTATGGTCGCTTATAGGTCTGACATACCCCATTGCGGCCTGCGGTTTTGATAAATTCAAACACAGCATCATATTCGGCAGTGCCTGAAAACCGCTCTTTTACAGCCGCCAGCCGCGTCGCAAACAGCCCGTTACCACGAATAAGGTTACGGAATAAATCGCGCAAACCAGCAATGATTTCGGGCGAAAATCCCCGCCGTTCAAGACCGATCACATTAATGCCACTCAAAGTGGCACGGTTACCCGCTGCGATGGTGAACGGCATCACATCTGCGTCAACCAGACTATGCGCACCAACCATCGCATGCGCGCCAACCCGGCACCATTGCTGAACAGCCGCAAAACCGCCCAACATGACATGATCACCAATCTCCACATGGCCGCCAAGTGCAGCATTATTGGCAAAAATAACATGATCGCCGACCACGCAATCATGCGCCACATGCGCACCAGCAAAAAACAACCCGTTATTGCCAACGATTGTTTGCATCGCGCCAATCGCCGTGCCCGGATGCATCGTCACATGTTCACGGATCACACAATTTGCGCCGATATGTAATTCGGACGGCTCGCCGTCATAACGGGTATGTTGTGGGGTGGCCCCAAGCACGGCAAACGACCAGACCTCGCAACCAGCACCAACAGTTGTATAACCGTCAATCACGACATGGCTGTGCAGTTTGACCCCATCGCCAAGGGTCACATGTGGGCCAACAACACTGTAAGCGCCAATGGTAACGCCGCTACCCAGCTGTGCGGCGGCGTCGATAATCGCTGTTGGATGAATGGTTTGCATGGCTTAACGATCCGGATCGACGATCATCGCGCCAAAATCGGCCTCAGCGACAAGCTTGCCGTCGACTGTGGCTTTACCGGTAAATTTCCACAATGGCCCCTTGTTGGTGTTCTTGACCGCATGCAGTTTGATCACATCACCCGGCCGAACCGGCTGGCGAAATCTGGCTTTTTCTATGGTGGTGAAAAACACCAATTTACCCTGTGCCAGATCTGGCATAGTGGCCGCCACCAGAACCGCCGCAGTTTGCGCAAGCGCCTCGACAATCAAAACCCCCGGCATCACCGGAAAATCCGGGAAATGGCCGGCAAAATATGGCTCATTGCCACTGACGGCTTTAATGCCGGTGGCCTCGCTGTCCAAAACAACATCTTCCACCCGGTCGATAAGCAAAATGGGCGCGCGATGCGGTATCATTTTTTTAATCTGATCAATATTGATGACCTCGATCACCTCTGCCATAACCACTACCCTCTTACCTGTCCCTAATCTTTATTATTTTTCCGCGCCGCTTTGGAGGCTTTCGTCAAACGCCGCAATGCCGCACATTCGCGCCAGAATTGCCCAGCGTCAATAGCCGGAAACCCGGCCATTTGACTGTGCGGCGCGACATCCTTGGTTACACCACTGCGGGCCGTCAGTATAGCACCATCCGCGATCGTCAGATGCTGTGCAATGCCCACCTGCCCGCCTATTTGCACATCTGCACCAATGGTAACGCTGCCTGATATGCCGCATTGTGCCGCCATTACCACCCGGTCTCCGAGCTGAACATTGTGCGCAATATGGCATAAATTATCGATCATCACCGAATTGCCAAACACCGTATCGCCAAGGCTGCCACGATCAATTGCACAATGGCTGCCAATACTGCATGCATCGGCGATGCGTACAATACCAACATGCGGCAGTCTGACCGCACCTTTTTCGGTCATCTCAAATCCGAACCCGCCATCGCCAATAATGGTGCCAGAGCCGATCACAACCTTGTTGCCAATACGGCAATGCGACAACACGCTATTTGGCCCGATATGGCACCCGTCACCCATGACAACACCAGCCTGAATCACAGCCCCGGCATCAATCCGGCACTCTGCGCCAATGATTGTGCCCGGCGCGATAGACGCATGCGGATGCACCCACGCGGTTTTATCAATAAGGCTTTTTTCGTGCGACATATCGGCGGGCTGAACAATCATCTCAAGCGCCACTGCAAATGCTCTTCGCGGGTGCTTTACGACCAGATATATCAGTCCATTATCAGCACGCTCAGCGTTTTCAGCCGTGGTGATGATAATGCTGCCTGCCTCGGGGGACACGCCTGCCGGAATAGCTGATGTCTGGAACGTCACATCGCCATTGCCGGCTTCTGCCAGTGGCGCCACGCCGGTGATCGGCTGCTGGCGCATCTGGCCATGCAGCACCGCCCCAAGCCGCGCGGCAAGATCGGTCACAGTGATGTCATCAACAATACGGAAAAATCTGTGATCAACCGGCATCAAACCACCGCCTATTGCGACTGTGATTTTTGCACTTCAATCTCGATACGTGCATTTTTTGTGCGCTCATTCAGCCGCTTCAAAACTTCCTCAGAAATGTTCAGATGCGGCAGGAATATCAGGCTGGAATCCCGTTGCAAGACCAGGTCTAACTGCATCTCTGATGCGATTTCAGTGATCACGGAAATGGCCTCGGCGCGAATATCTGACTGGGCTTTTTGGTACGCGTTATCAATAGATTGTCGCTGCTTCTGAATGTCTTGCTGAAGCCGTGTAACACGCGCCTGAAAGGCTTTAATCTGCTTGTCATACTCCTCGGCAGAGAGTAATTCACGCTTTGACATCAGGTCACGCTCAGTTTGCTGTAATTCAGATTCAACTTTACTGAACTCGCTCTGAAATTTTTGCCGCTGCACATCCAAAAGCTCGCGCACTTTTACATTCGCATCGGCCGCCCGCAACACCCCATTCAAATCGGCAAGACCAATGCGTCGCACCTCCATTGATGGTGTGGTGTCTGGTAAGGCTGTTGTGGTCTGCGCCGAAACCATCGCCGTACCGCACATAACGCAGCCGATGAACGCCCCCAGAAAACTAGCGATATATGTTTTCATTTATAGCCTCGTTCCAATTGAGAATTGGAAGGTTTTTGTGTTGTCGTGTTTTGCCTCATTAATTGGTTTTGCCCAGTAAAAGGACAGAGGCCCGATTGCGGAATTCCATAAAAGACCCACACCAACACTGCTCCGCATTGTTTGATCATTCGGTTCGGTCACACCAGAGGGAAAATCAGTCTCCCAGACAGAGCCAAAATCAGAAAAAACTGTCCAGCGGATGCCGGCGTCTTTCGTCACCCCGAGATTAGATACGATTTCCACGGTTCCGTTATAAACATTGTTGCCGCCAACAGCCGCTTTTGACCCGGTGTCACGCGGCCCAATGCCGTTAGAGTCGAAGCCGCGCACGCTCTGGCCACCCAGGAAGAAACGTTCTGATTGTGTGACATCATCACCAAGACAGCTCACATTCCCGACCCGCCCCTTCAGGCCCAGCACGACTGATTTAAACAAAAACGGTTTGTAATATCCCGCGCGCAGATTGGTACGCAAAAACGTTACGTCCCCGCCCACACCGGAAAATGTCTCAGAAATTTCGGCATACATGCCCTCAGTCGGATCAAACCGGCTGTCCCGCGTATCCCTGCCAATGGTGTAAGACACCGCAGATTTCAGCAAAGACTTGCCGTTCTCACCGGTTAATGACGTTGCCACGGTTGAGGTATTGGTAATTTTTGAGGTGGCCAACTCGTAGGACACACGGTGATAGATGTCACGCGCCGCGGAAAAGCTCACACCCAGATCGACACCGGTGCGATTGACCGCCGTGAGGTTCGCCGTTGATTTTGTTTTGAACAGATCAATGCTGCCCGTCAGGTCACGGCCAAAAAGATAGGGCTGTGACAGGCCTAAAACGAAATCCGTTGATGTGTCAGACGTGCTGATCGATGCACTCGCCCGGCGGCCGGTGCCCAAAAAGTTGCGTTCGTTTATGCCAAGCGTAAAGCTGGTCTTATCCAGCGACGAATAACCAACACCGATTGAAAAATCACCCGTTGATTGTTCCTCAACGGTTACTCTGGTGATGGTCTGGTCCGCGCTGCTACCCTGAAGATTTTGAACATCGACCTTGCTGAAGTAGCCAAGATTACGCACATTTCTGACAGACCGGTCGAGCTTTAACTGATTAAACGCATCGCCTTCTACGAGTTCAAATTCACGTCTGATGACACGGTCAAGTGTGCGTGTATTATCAATAAACTCAATGCGTTCAACAAAATTACGCCGTGCTTGGCCGATGCTAACCTCGATGTCAAGCAAGCCTGTTGACGGGTCTGTTACAATCTGCGGGGTGACGTCAACAAATGCATAGCCATACACACCGAGCTGATTGGAAACATCCAAAAGCCCTTGTTCAAGCTGGCGTACATCATACCATTGATCATCATCGAATTTCATCAGATCCCTGAGGGCCTCAAGGTCAATATTTTCAATCTGACTTGAAATTTTGATATCGTTGACTTTATACCGCACCCCCTCGTTAATCAGAAAGGTGAGAGCAAAACCACTGCGGTCGGGTAACAAGCCGCCACGGGCACGCGACACATTGATGTCAGCATAGCCCCGCGACAGATAAAATTGACGTAACAGCCGCACATCATAATCGAGCCGCCCTTCGTCATATTTGTCGTTTGGTGTTAAAAATGCCCACCAGCGTCTCTCACGGCTAACAATCGCTTGGGTCAGCGCCGCGTCAGAAAAGTTTTTGTTACCGGAAAACACAATTGTTTCGATTTTGATCAACGGGCCTTCATCAACCTCAAAAACAAGGTCAACACGGTTTTCATTCAGCTCAATGATTTTCGGTTCAACAACCGCACCGAAGCGTCCGCCGGCGCGGTACACGTTAAGCAGTTTGGCGGCTGCATCCAGCGCCAGCTGGCGGTCATATACGCGCCGTGGCTGCACATCAATGACCTCTAGCAACCGTTCGTCGCTGATCACATCATTACCCTCAATACTGACCCGGTTAACGATGGGGTTTTCAACCACAGTCACCAGCAATACCGAACCATCAAGATCAAGTTTCAGGTCTTTGAAAAGATTGGTCGCAAATAGCCGCTCTAAAGACTGGCTCAAAGCCCCTTGCGAAACCAGATCACCGACCTGAACGGGCAGATATGACAACACCGTGCCTTCGGCAACACGGCGATTACCGGTTACTTTTATGTCAGAAATCCTCACCTGTTCAGTCGCAGTTTGCGCCTGAGCTGGTATCGCATTGTAATGGCTGGAAAATATCCAGAGGGCTATAAGGGCTAATGATAATATACGCATCAAATGTCCTAAAAAACTGTGAACGGCCGAGCATTATTAAAAACTATAGTCTCGCTAAAACATTCGCGAAAGCCAAACTTGCGAAAAGGACATACTTTTCGCTTTGTTTTCTTAAAAGAGTCCGGCCTGCCCGCTATTCAGCCATTAAACAGACGCATTACATCTGCGACTATCAAAAACATTGTTAAGCCCAACAAAATCGCGATTCCACCGCGCATTAAGCCGGCTTGCACAGCCAGCGGCAATGGTTTCCGGAAAATTGCTTCCCACAGAAAGAATGACAGATGCCCCCCATCTAAAGCAGGAACCGGCAGTAAATTAATCAGACCCAAATTGATTGAGATGACCGCTGTTAATAGAATAAACGGCACAATGCCCTGATTCAGAACCGTTCCTGATATTTCCGCAATCCGCACCGGCCCCCCAACCTCGCCTTTCTGCATATCGCCAGTGATGGCACGGCCAAGACCACGCACAATCATAACTGACATATGAAAAGCATCTGACGTTGCCGCCACGGCAGCGCTGCCCGGGCCAAGTCGGTTAAACTCACCAACCGGCATCGATTTGACGCCCAAAATGCCAACATTCATTTGCAGCTGTTCATTGAACTGTGATTGCGGTGTTACATCCACCGTCAGTTGCTGCCCGTCACGCAACAGCACAAATTGCAGGGTTTTGTCAGGGCTCTCGACAATAAGACCCCGCATATCGTCAAAATTCCGAATACCGATCCCATCAATTTCAATAATCTTATCACCGGGCTGCAAGCCAGCCTCGGCGGCAGGCATATCCGGGATGGTTTCGCCAATAACAGCCGGAATAACCTGTTTTCCGACAGTCATGTAAACCGCCGCGAACAACGCAATGCCAAGAATGAAATTGGCTGCTGGCCCGGCGGCGACGATCGCCATGCGCCAATACAGGCCAGCCCCGGCAAAGCTGCCGATTTGTTGATGCGCCGATGACGCGGGCGTGCTTGCGGCGTCATCGTCGCCGCGCATCTTGACAAAACCACCAAGCGGAATGGAAGCGATGCGCCATCTGGTGCCGGTTTTCGAGGTCCAGCCAAAAATTTCGGGGCCAAAACCGATAGAAAACACGTCAACAACGACACCGGCTTTGCGTGCCACCCAGTAATGCCCCAATTCATGGATAAACACGACCGGCGTAATTAACAGCAAAAAACCAAGAATTAAGTCGGCAGCACCCAGATCTGGCATTACAATATTCCTTTTAATTCATCTCTAAACACGGCTTAAATCCGAGAGATTTAAACTTAGAAGCATTAATCCGATAAGTAACTCTGGTTTTTTGTCACAGCGGCAAGCGCCAGATCACGCGACGCCGCATCAATCGCCATCACCGCTTCAAGACTGTCGATTTGCGCGCTGGCAGACTGGTCAAGAACCGTATCCACAACAGCCGCGATCCGGGTAAATCCTATTTTTCCCTGTAAGAAGGCAGCAACCGCCACTTCATTGGCAGCGTTCAAGATAGCGGGCGCTGCACCCCCGTCACGCAAGGCCTGTCGCGCCAGTGCAAAACAGGGGAAGCGCTGCATATCAACCGCCTCAAAAGACAATTGGCCAATCGCCGCGAGATCAAGCCGTGTATCTGCCCATTGCAAACGCTCTGGCCATGCCAGCGCATAGGAAATCGGCGTTCGCATGTCAGCCCCGGCAAGCTGCGCCAACACCGAGCCGTCGCGGAAATATACCATGCCATGAACGGCTTGCTGTGGATGGATCAGCACCTCTATCTGATCTGGCTGCAGGCCAAACAGCCAGTAAGCCTCGATCACTTCAAGCCCTTTATTCATCATCGTCGCGCTATCGACAGAAATTTTCTGACCCATCGACCAATTTGGGTGGCGAACGGCTTGCTGCGGTGTCATCGCTGGCAAATCATCTAGTGGGGTGTGCAGAAACGGCCCGCCGGATGCGGTCAGACAAATATGGCTGAGCAGGTCTGTATCTGCCTGCCCCAACTGCTTGCTGGCATGCCCGTTCCATCCCTGCCAGCACTGAAACACCGCATTATGCTCGCTATCAACCGGCAAAATATGTGCGCCACAACGTGCCGCTTCCCGCATCACCAGACCACCAGCAGACACCAGCGCCTCTTTATTCGCCAGCGCTATGGTTTGCCCGGACTGTACCGCCGCCAAAACCGATGGCAGCCCGGCAATACCGACAATACCGGCGACAACCATATCAACCGGTGACGCGGCAATCTGTGTACAGCCCGCCTCGCCGACAATTATTTCAACATCAATATCGGTAAGCGTCGAACGCAACTGGTCTAATTTTGTCAGGTCATGTAGCCCGATCATTTTGGGTCTGAATTCGCGGGTTAACGCAGCCAGCCCCTCGGCATCACTGCCAGCGACCAAAGCCTGAACAGAAAAAAGCTCAGAAAATTGCCGTACCAGCGCCAGCGTGCTTTGCCCAATGGATCCGGTTGCCCCCATCACAGTTATGGTTTTTGTCACGCTCATATAGCGGCGCCCTGGATCACAAAAATAAAAATATAAAAGCCGGGAACAGTTAAAAGATAACCATCAAAACGGTCAAGCAAACCACCATGACCCGGCAAAATAGAGCCGCTATCCTTCACATCAACACGCCGCTTTAGCGCCGACTCAAGCAAATCACCAATTTGCGAAAAAACCGCCAGCCCAAACCCCAACAGCAAAGCCATCACAAACCCCAACTCGAACAAAGGTGCAATCGCAAGCATCACAGCCATGGCGGCAATAATGCCACCAACGCTGCCGGAAATTGTTTTATTCGGGCTGATCGCCGGTGCCAGTTTCGCCCCGCCGATAAACCGGCCGACAAAATAAGCCGCGCTGTCACAAGCCGCAATGACCGCGGCCAGCATCAAAAGCTGCCAATGACCACTCGGTTCACTGAGCAATAACACCGTAAAATAAAGACAGAGCGCCAACACCAGCGCAAATACACTTTCTAAAAGCTGATGGTATGTCAGCGTGATACCAAAGGCCAGACATGCCAGACCGGCATGCCACCATGAGCCCAGATCAATCACCCAGATCGGCAATGCCTGTAGGATGAAACAGAGACAAAGTGTTAGTTTAGCCAGCATCGGCATTGTGACCATTTTGCCGAATTCATAGGCCATACCAATTGCAATAAGCGCGATAACAATGCTGGCGATCCGCGCGTCGAAGAAAACAGCTGCAATGATTGGCAGCAGTACCAATACCCCAATGCAACGCCGCGCTGTACCAGATATGTTTGGAAACAGCATATAGTCAATCACTCACAACAGCATGAAGCTGATGCTTGTCATCATACCGGCCGCCACCAAAACGGCGTTGCCGCTGCTCAAACCAATCCAACGCCGCAAAAAAATCCGTGGTGCTGAAATCCGGCCACAGTTTGGCACTGAAAAACAATTCGGCGTATGATAAATCCCACAACAGGAAATTTGACAGACGTTGTTCACCGCCTGTCCGGATGAGCAAATCTACCGGCGGCAGAATTTTCGTCTGCATGCGTGACTTTAACAGATCATCATTGATCTCAGCCGCGGTGAGCATGCCAGATTCAAGCTCTTCGGCGATACGCGTTACCGCATTGCTAATGTCCTGACGCCCGCCATAATCAAGCGCCACTGTAAGATTGAGCCCGGTATTTGTTGATGATTGCTGTTCCAGATCACTCATTGCGACGCATAAATCATCGGAAAATCTGTCCCGCCGGCCAATGATGCGTAACCGCACATTCGCCTCAAGCAATTCTTGAGCCTGCGTCTTGATAAAACGGATGATCAACCGCATCAAGCCCTGCACCTCATAGTCCGGGCGCGTCCAATTTTCTGCTGAAAAGGCAAAAACCGTCAGCCAGTTGATATGCGCATCCACACTGTTTTGCGCAATCATTTTAAGAGTTTCGGCGCCGCGATCATGCCCCAACAAGGTTTCAAGGCGCCGTGCGCTCGCCCACCTGCGGTTGCCATCCATAATAATCGCTACATGATTTGGAATATTTGGCATCAACCGGCTCCAAGCTGCTTAAAAGAGCTCACTATACCTGCGTGATTTCTTTTTCTTTATGCGCCAAAGAATCATCAACCTTTTTAACATATAAGTCAGTTACTTTTTGTACCTCAGCTTCTTGCTGATGCCGGTCATCTTCCGAGATTAACCCGTCTTTTTCGGCCTTGCGCGCGGTTTCGATACCATCGCGGCGGATATTGCGCATAGCAACCCGGCACGCCTCGGCATAGCGACCAGCGACTTTGACCATATCTTTGCGTCGTTCCTCTGATAAATCAGGAATCGGCACCCGGATCAGCCCGCCTTCAGCCATAGGATTCAATCCGAGGTCTGATTCGCGGATGGCTTTTTCAACAGCCGGTGCCATAGATGCGTCCCATACCAACACAGTCAATAATCTGGATTCGGGTGCGGATACATTGCCAACCTGATTAAGCGGCATTTTCGACCCATAAGCATCCACCATGATGGGTTCCAGCATCGCCGGATTGGCGCGCCCGGCCCGCAATCCCATAAATTCGGTCTGCAAGCTCGACAAACTTGCTTCCATGCGGCGCTTGATATCTTCGATGTCCATTTCTGGCATAACCGTCCCCTGTAATCTAAGTGAATGATGACCCCGGTTTTCCTAGCGTACGACGGTAAACCGACCTTCATGTTTGACAACACGTTGAAATTCACCGGGTGTTTCTATGGAAAATACCAAAATCGGGATCGCATTTTCGCGTGCCAGTGAAACGGCCGCAGCGTCCATAACCCGCAAATCTTCGGTCAACACCTGCATATAGGTCAATGATTCATAGCGTGTCGCCGTTTTATCTTTTTCGGGATCAGCTGTATAGACACCATCAACCCGGGTGCCCTTGAGAAGCGCCTGGCAATTCATTTCAGATGCCCGCAACGCCGCCGCTGTGTCCGTTGTAAAGAACGGATTACCCGTGCCGGCTGCGAAAATAACCACCCGGCCCTTTTCCAGATGACGGGTGGCACGCCGGCGGATATAGGGTTCGCAAACCGCGCTTATTGTCAGGGCTGATTGCACCCGAACCGGCACATCAATCTGCTCAAGTGCATTTTGCATGGCCAGCGCATTCATAACCGTGGCCAGCATGCCCATATAATCGCCGGTAGCACGTTCCATACCAGCCGCCGCCCCGGACACACCTCGGAATATATTGCCACCACCGATCACCAGGCAAACTTCAACACCCGAGGCAACAACATCCTTAACCTGTTGCGCCACCGTGCCAACCATTTCCGGGTCTATACCATAGGGCAATTTTCCCATAAGGGATTCACCGGAAATTTTCAGCATAACACGTTTATATTGATGCTGAGGCTGGCCTGCGGTCGTGTCGTTCACCTTACTTACGCTCCCCTTTTGAATTCGCGCTTCTATGCCCTAGGACAATTGCGCGGCCACTTCAGCGGCGAAATCTGATTCCTCACGCTCAATGCCCTCGCCAAGATTAAAGCGAACAAAACCGGTCAAGGCAATATCTGAACCGGCATCTTTTCCGGCCTTCGACACCACATCGGCAATACGGGTCTCACCATCAATGACCGATGTCTGTTCAAGCAGAACAACTTCCTGATAATATTTCTTCATCCGGCCTTCGACCATTTTTTCCGCAATTTCCTGCGGCTTGCCCGACGCTTTTGCTTGTTCAATC
>Ga0181552_10002934_pt1 | contig 12305 bp, 6 predicted proteins | sample 011ome_18_FD_130583 | JGI IMG/M metagenome (GOLD analysis project Ga0181552, IMG submission 130583) | Coastal salt marsh microbial communities from the Groves Creek Marsh, Skidaway Island, Georgia - 011501BT metaG (megahit assembly) | ecosystem: Environmental > Aquatic > Marine > Intertidal zone...
CTCAAAGCACCGCCCAGCGTTCTCCGCCGCCGCGTCGTGCACGCACCCCGAATACCTGCATCATCGCACACGCACAGCAGCATCAGTACACACCCAATGACACACACACACACACACACACAGCGCGCGCGCGACGACGACGACGACGATAATGAACGACAAAGAACACGCATGTTGATGCACGCATCGTCATCCACGTAACGACCTCCACCACGACGCACCACGGCACGGTCAACGCGACGACGGCGAGCGCGCCCGACATGGACGCGAACACGCGCGCGCGTATAAACATCTATCTCGCACGCTCGCGTCGTCGTCGTCGTCGTCGAGTGCAGACGCGATAGGCGCGCGCGCGGTCGCCATCATCGGTGACGCGTTTTCGTTTTCGCGGGCACGTCTGTGTCATGGTCATGGTGAGTACACGTCGTGATGGGTTTTGTTTTTTTGATGGTCGGTCGCGGCGCTGTGTATTGGCGGCTGTGTGTGGCGGCTGCGGCGTCACACGCCGACGACCGACGACCGACGATGGTTGGTGCGCCGGCGAAACGGGCGCGGGATGATGACAACGTGCGCGATGCAAACGTTATCGCACAACTCGTCGATGGCGATGGCGTCGCCGCCGGCCCCGAGCTGGACTTGCCCCCGGACGTCGGGGCGAAGCAATTGCAGAGCGTGCTCAGGGAGGTGCTCAGGGCGCTGGCGCCGGATGATGAGGAGGCGTTGACGACGCCGTATGCGTTTTATGTCGATGGGGAGGAGGTGACGAAGGATTTAGCGACGACGTTATCGGCGAAGAATATATCTGTGGAGCAGGTGTTGAAAATTGTGTATCAGCCGCAGAGTTTGTTTAGGGTGCGACCGGTGACGAGGTGTTCGGCGGCGGTGGCGGGACACGCCGAAGCGGTGCTGAGCGTGGCGTTTTCGAGTGATGGTAAGAATTTAGCCAGTGGGAGTGGTGATACGACGATTCGTACGTGGTCGTTAGCCACGCAAGCGCCGAGGCATGTGATGAAGGGTCATACAAACTGGGTGCTGTGCATAGCGTGGAGTAGCGACAATGCGTTTTTAGCGAGCGGGGGCATGGATTGCACGGTGCGGTTATGGGACGCCGAGGCTGGTGAACCACGAGGTGGGCCCATGAAAGGACACAAGAAGCCAGTGGTGACGTTAGCGTTTGAGCCCGCACATTTGGCGTATCCCGTCACGCGTTTTGCGTCCGGGTCAACGGATGGTACGGTGCGCGTGTGGGACGCTGTGCGTCGCGTGTGCTTGTTTACGATGTCGGCGCACGCCAAGGCGGTGTCTAAAGTAGTTTGGGGCGGTGAAGGTTTAATTTACACCGCGAGCCGGGACACGTCCATAAACGTGTGGGACGCCACGGACGGTAAGCTCGTTCGCCAGCTCAAGGGCCACGGGCACTGGGTGAATACGCTCGCGATTTCATCCGAGTACGCCATGCGCACGGGACCGTACGACCACACGGGCGTGAAACCCGAGAACGACGCGCAAGCCAAGGCGCAGGCGCTCGCGAGATACAAAGCTGCGACGGGAGGTAAACCCGAGCGATTAGTGAGCGGCAGTGACGATCACACGATGTTTCTTTGGGAGCCTTCAAAGTCCAAAGTACCCATCAGCCGACTGACGGGTCATCAACAGCTCGTAAACCACATCTTGTTTTCTCCAGATTCCAAGTACTTTGCATCGGCGAGTTTCGATAAGAGTGTGAAATTGTGGTGTGGATTGACTGGTAAATTCATCACTACATTTCGTGCGCACGTGGGGTCGGTGTATCAACTCGCGTGGTCTGCTGATTCCCGCATGTTGCTCAGCGCAAGCAAAGACTCGACGATTAAAGTGTGGTCGACGTCGACAAAAAAGCTCGTAGAAGATCTCCCTGGGCACAGCGACGAAGTGTACGCGGTGGACTGGAGTCCGATAGGAACAAAAGCAGCGAGTGGAGGTAAAGATAAAATGCTTCGCCTCTGGGCGCATTAGAAGATTTGTAAAAGTATGTTGTTTGTTATCGTCATCTTACATGGAGAATCGTGGCTCGAACCACGGGTTGTATTTTGTATGAATTAGTTTGTGTTTTATTCGGACTCGCTGAAATCGCTTTCATCGTCGTCCTCAGAAAAGTCATCCTCGCTTTCGTCTTCAGAATCGTCCACGGCGTACACCTTGGTGGCGCGCGCACGAGCAGGACGAGCAGTCGAGCGCGGAGCGACTTGGATCTCGGCAATCTCAGAGTCGCTCGCGTCATCAAAATCATCAGAGTCTGATTCCGCAACAGCCTTCTTCTTCGGCGCGGCTGCGGGCTTTTTGATAGCAGCCGCAGGTTTCTTCGCAGCGACTTCCTCAACAGCCTTGGAGATGGACGTCATGCTCATCGCGCTCGTCTTGGCTGCTGGCTTGCTCAACGCAGCGCCGCCGCGCAACGCCAAGCGCTCAGCAAGAGACATGGGCTGAGCATCATCGCTGTCGCTATCCGCAGAAGGAGCAGGAGCCTTAGGTGCCGGAGCTGGAGCTGCCTTGGGCGCCGGAGCCGCCTTGGGCGCCGGGGCAGCCTTCTTGGGCGCCGCCTTCTTCTTTGGCTTCGCGATTTCAAAGTCATCATCGCTGAAGTCGTCATCCATCCATTCATCTTCGTCATCGCTGTTCGCCGCACGAGCCTTGGCCACCTTCTTCGCCGCAGCTTTCTTACCAGCAGCGGTATTATTGCGAGCAGCCGCGCGTTGTTGGCGCTCGAGCACGACCTTGGCTTCTTCGTCTTCGGCGTCGAGAATGGTGAGAGTCTCTTCGAGAGTGTCCAAATCCTTCATCCATAACTGCTCCTCGGTGGTTTTGTGAAGCTCGGCAACTTCAGCCTCCTTGGCTTCCTTCTCCGCGCATAACTCATCAACCTTTTCAAGTGTCAAGTTCCAGAGAGGCATGCCCAAAAGATAGTCATATGACGCGCCCGAGACTTCAGCGGCGATGAACTCGCCATCCTCATCAAGTTCGGCGACGCTACCCTTGTCAGTCTTCGGAAGACGATCGTAGCACAACGCATCGAGTTCAGCAATGAGCTCTTGCTTCTTTTTGCGGTTGACAACCAAGCTTCCGTCGACGACGGCGAGAATGAAACGCATCTTGTTGGACAATCGCTTGAGCTGCGACTCGGCGAGGCGAATCAACATCTCACGGCGCTGCGTGTACGCTTGCAAACGCAACGGCACGAAAGCCTTCAAGATATCAATCGGTGAAGCATACTTGGTAATGACACCGTGTTCGTTGAACAAGTGCATGTTAGAAATGCTCAGCTTGGTTTGCAACTTGAACTTCTTCTCAATGCCAGACGCTTGCGCCGCTGCGAGGTTCTCAGGCGGCATCGTAATCACAAAATGCACAGTACGATCGGTGTGATACTCCTTGTAGTCCGTGATGAATGGCTTGGCGTTCTTTTCTTTTGGCGCGAGCATTTCTTCAAGGAATTCTTTATAGTCTGACGTCCAAGAGCGCAAAGGCAATTCGGTGACTACGAGCGTGCATTCGTCGCGGATTTCATACTCGCCCGTAACGGTGTAACGAATATCACCCTTGACGACTTCATCTACGATTGTACCATTGAAGTGTCGGTACCACGGATGCATTTGCGCGGGTTCTTCTCCAGAAAGCAAGAGTCGAATGTTTGCAATCAAGTCGCGAGGATTGAAGTTTGGAATCGACGTGGACCATCCCGTACCGATGCCTTCGGCGCCATTCACCAAGACGAGAGGCACGACCGGGTAGTAGAAGTCCGGCTCGATGCGTTGACCATCCTCATCGAGATAGTTCAACAACGGATCGTCACATTCAGGGAACATCGCTCGGCACACTGGGTGCAAGCGAGTGAAGATGTAACGCGGGCTCGCATGATCCTTACCGCCTTGCAAGCGCGTCCCAAACTGACCACTCGGCACGAGCAAGTTGATGTTGTTCGAACCGACAAAGTCTTGCGCCAAGTTGACGATAGTCATCGCCAAAGAGGCTTCACCGTGGTGATAGGCAGAGTGTTCGGAGACGTAACCGCTCAATTGCGCAACCTTGACGTCAGATTTAAGCTTACGCTTGAAGCATGAGAACAAGACTTTACGCTGCGATGGCTTGAAGCCATCCACCATGGACGGAATCGAACGCATCAAGTCAGCTCGAGAGAAGAGAATGAGCTCTTTGTTGATGAATTCATCGTAACGAACGGTGTCACCAGACATATCCAAGAAGGTTCCAGGTTCGTAAGCCGTCAACCACGCCTTTCTGTCCTCGACGCGCTTTTTGCTAAACGACATGTCAATCAAGTCGCCATCACCATCGCTTTCCCAAATGAAACTTTTCTTATGGTGCTCAAGAGCAGCGAAATATTCTTTCGCCTCGTTGGACGTGGAAGTACCGAGACCCTTGTAGTACTTGATGCTCCAACCCGAAGTGTTGCCTTCGTTGGCTTCTTTCCACGCGTCGTATTCTGGCAACGTGTAAAACACCTTCGATTGCTTACCTTTCGTTGCTTTGATGATAGGCGTGATGAATTCGAGTAAAAAGCCTGGAACTTTGAGCAACGATGGGAAATGAGCATGTAAGAAGTTGATGAGCAGACCCTTGATGTGCGAACCATCGTGGTCTTGATCCGTCATAATCATCAACTTTCCGTAACGCAATGACTTGACAGAATCATACTCTTTTCCGTGCTGAAGACCGAGAATTTGCTTGATGTGACTGATTTCAGTGTTATTCTTGATTTGCTCGTGCGATGCATCACGAACGTTTAAGAGTTTACCACGAAGTGGGAAGACGCCATACTTGTCGCGACCGACGACAGACAAACCGCTGACGGCGAGCGCCTTCGCAGAATCCCCTTCGGTGAGAATAAGCGTACAAGACTCAGAGTTGCGCCCCCCAGCGTCATTAGCATCATCAAGCTTCGGAATACCCGTGAGACGCGAGCGCTTGGCACCATCAGTCTTCTTGAGCTCCTTCGATTGCTTGAACTGCGCCCACGACATGATGTTATCGACGACGCCAGACTCCATGAGCTTCTTCACAATGGCATCAGAAGGCGAGTAGGCGCTACCAAACTTGTTCGGTCGCGTGATCAACGTCTCTTTGGTTTGTGAATCAAACGCCGGGTTCTCAATCAACGCATTCACGAACACCCAAAGATGGTTCTTGACTTGAAACGCCTTCAAGTTTTTGCAACTCTTCTCCTTCTTTTGAATCTTCTCGAGTAACTTTTGAGAAATTTGATCAGCCACAGAATTGACGTGGGTACCACCCTTCATGGTGCAAATACCGTTCACGAATGAGCATTGTTGGAACTGCGCGCTTTCGGAGATCGTCACGCACACCTCCCATCGATCCATAGTCTTTTCAAAAATCTTCGGCGCGTTCGCTTGACCATCCAAGTACAAACTGACGTAATCACTGAAACCCTTGATTTCAAGCTTTTCGCCATTCAAGTAAATGCTGGTGTTCTTACCAATGTTACCGGCGGCATCGTACACGCGCTTGCACATCAAAGCGGCGACGTCTTCGTTAACGAGCGACTCCATGCCAAACTTTTCAAAATCCGGCTTGAACGTGATGCACGTCCAGTTCTCGCTCTTCTTGCACTTGGTCAACTCTGGTTTGCCTTTGACGCTCATGTTGTCACTGAAAACTTGTCTGTATCGCTTTTGTCGAGATCCATCGCAGGTTTCTACGATGAACTCCTTGGAGAAGATGTTCGCGAGCTTGGCGCCGTAACCGTTTCGCCCGCCGACAACCTTCTTCTCGTTGTCGTCATAGTTGGACGACGTCAACAAGTGACCGAAGATCAACTCTGGAACGTAGCATCCTTCCTCTTTGTGCATTTCAACCGGAATACCGTTGCCATCGTTGTACACGCGGATCAACCCTTGCTCGACGTCAATGTCGACTCGCAACTCCTTCATCTTTGGGTCGCGCACCTTGTTGTCCGTCGCGTTGACCAAAATTTCATCGAAAATCTTGTACAAACCCGGAACGAAAGACACCTGCTTGTGCACTAAAGATTTCGTTTGCGCATCATACACCCATGCCTTTTCTTCCGCTCGTTCACACGACCCAACGTACGTATCGGGGCGTAACAAAATGTGTTCGAGCTGCGTTTTTTTTTGATAAATCTCCTCCACCGACTTGTTCGTCTTCGCCGCATTGGCGTTTCCGAGCGGACTCTTCGGGAGCTTTGCTTGTTTACCCTGTGTATGATCACACGCATCGTCATCACCCGCGCGTCAGTCCCACATCTCGTCGCCATCGCATCGCCATCGCCATCGAGGGGAACGAGAACCGGCATACTCGGCAACCTCGCGTCGTCGTCGTCGTCGTCGTCGTCGTCGTCGCGCGTACCTTGCCCTTCACCGGCGTCGGTGAATTCTCACTGTCATAGAAATCCGACCCAGAGTCGTATTCTGAAAACTCACTATCCACGTCCGTCATCGTCGTCGTCGTCGTCGTCGTCGTGGTCGCGAATGACGCGCGCACAGCCGACGAGCACACGCGCGCGCGCAAAACACACAGCCCACGAGCGCTGTATTCGGACATTCGATGAGGTATATCGGTCATCGCACACCCATGGATGGATGGATGGATGTCCACACACGTAAATATATATATAGTACTTTAGTACGCGTATATATGTGTTTCCCGTACCCTAGCGTACGCACCCACACGCCCCGCCGGGCGTCCCAATCGTGCTCCTCGGGCCGTTCTATACAGCTATAGGCCGTTCTATAGGCCCAACACGCATCGCATCTGGTTCCAGAATCCACCAATCACGACTCGAGAGCACACACAGGACTCGAGAGCCAGTCGTGCGGGTGACGCAGGGGTGGTTTTTTTTCGCGCGCGAAGTCGTTATCGTGGTGGTGGTGACGACGACGACGTGCACACCGCGACGCGCGCCGACGCCGACGACGACGCCGACGACGACGCCGACTTCGCGCGATGAATGACGATGATAGAATGGTCAAGTCCGCATGGACGCCAGAGGTACGTCGTCGATCGACGCGCGACACGACGACACGCGGTGTTCGACCGCACGCGAGGACGACGACGTCGACGGCGGGGGCACGACGCGAAGACCCAAAATTGCGGCGTCGCGCTGGCGCGTACGATGGCGGTTGACGACGACGACGATGGGTGAACGCGCGCGCGAGGGTGGTGAAGATGTGATGCGTAATATCTACGTCCCGTCACTCGTGGTCGTCGTCCTCGTTCGTCGTCGCTCGCGTCGACGTCGTCGAACAAGATGCACGGGAACGACCACCGCCAGCCCAAACGCCAACGACGACGGTGGCTAACAACCGCGCGTTGGATGGATGACGTTGTCGACGTTGGGGTTTAGGCACTGTTCCAGGTTCGCTGACTGACTGTGATGTTAATGTTATGTATCATTACACAGGAGGATGAATTGCTTCGTAAGCAAATTGAAAAACTCGGTGGACCTGGGAACTGGACCGCGATCGCGCAAGCGCTCGATGGGCGATCGTCCAAGTCGTGCCGTTTGCGTTGGTGCAACCAGTTGAACCCAAACGTCAAGCGAGGGCCGTTCACCGCGGATGAAGACGACACAATTTTGGCGCAACATGCCATTCATGGGAACAAGTGGGCGGTTATTTCGAGATCTATGCCTGGTCGTACTGATAATCAAGTGAAGAATAGATTCAATTCCACGTTGAGGCGGTTGATTGCGTCACAAAAGAAGGATGGGTCGAGCGGAGTCGTGGCGCCGACATCACCGCGGCCGCGCGCGCCATCCCGGCCGCAATCTCGACTCGCCGCTGAGCGTGACTCTGGTTCAAACGCTTCATCACCATCACGTTCAAAGCGTGAACGATCATCGAGCCCAGGGGGGGCTATGAGTGTAGATGGCGGCCAAGGGTCACCAAAGCGCTCGCGCGGCAAGGTTGTCGATAAGACGACGCCGCGTTCACGAGCCGCAGACTCCCCGCGCAAGGCTTCCTCGGCTGCGAACGATCGACAGGGCTTGGAAAATTTAATTGAAGCATCTTTGCTCGAGCTCAAGCGATTGAAGAGCATCAAGGGTGAGATTCACGAGTGGGGGGCCATGCCGTACGGTGCGGCGCGCGACGCCAGTACGCCAGAGCCGACGAGATCGATGGATGAAGATGGCGTCGTGCCATCCTTACTCGCGCCCAAGCCGAAGCGTGGTGGATTTTCAGTGCCAGTGCCGTCGGACTTGTACGACTGGCGCGCGCACACCCCTGTACCGACGACCGGAATCAGACGCACAGACTCGCTGGCGAGCTTGGGTGAGATGATTTCTCGCCCCGCGTCGGCTCCGCTCAGCTTGCAGGCAATGTCCTCGATGCAATCCAACGGCTGGTACGCCAGGATGTTGGATAACTTGGGCACGCGCAAGAGTCCCCCATGTGAAGATTTATCATTGGCGGAAATCAACACCGAGTCTTTCGTAAAGCCGAAGGCGATGTTTGCGCCGTCGCCCACGCGGCCGACGCGCCTTCTCGCGTGAGACTTTCTCAAAGACAAGATTTTTGACAATATTCGTCATACCCCCTAAACAAGACACAACGACAAGACAATCTGGTATCAATATTTAGCGGCAGCCATACGTCGGATGCGAAAAGCTTCGACGGGCCTTTCCCGAAGACCAACCATTCATTCTTTTCTCGCGCGGTTACTTTCAAAACCGACGGCGAGAGTGTACGAGTACTCAGTGCTTTTTTGACTGCAAGTCACACAGCGCGCGTGACAACAACATCTCGTAGATAACACATATATATATAATTTTATACAATAAGAAACAAAGACAATACGTTGATTAAGTGCTTATTAAATCAAAACTTCTTGCGCGCTGCGAAGACTGTGTTTTACTTGCCGGTGGCGGCTTTGGCGAGCTCGTCGCCGCGCTCTGCGGCGGCGACGACGGCGTTCATCATCGCTTGCCGCACGCCGGCCTGCTCAAGCGCATGCACTGCGGCGATTGTGGTACCTCCCGGTGAACACACGCTGTCCTTGAGCACACCTGGGTGCTTACCAGTCTCTAAAACCATCTTTGCCGCTCCGTAAAACGTCTGCGCCGCGAGTTGCGTGGCGACGTCGCGGGGCAAACCCGCACGTACGCCCCCATCGCTCATTCCTTCGATGAGAATGAAGACATACGCCGGACCAGATCCACTCACTCCTGTCAATGCACTCATTTGATTCTCTAAGATGACCTTGCAGATGCCCACGGAGGACATCAACGCGAGCGCAGAGTTGCGATGCGCCTCCGTGCACGTCGAGCCTTCACATAACCCACTTGCTGCCGCACCGACGAGACAAGGTGTGTTTGGCATCACACGGATCATGGCTGGCGATTGATCGCCAGCTTCGGTCCAAACACTCTCCATGGTGCTCAAAGTCACGCCGGCGGCGACACTCACGAAGAGCGTGTCCTTGGCTTCTTCTTTACAGTTTGTGTACACTTCCTCGAGCACAGACTTGATGTACGGCGGCTTCACGGCTAAGAACACAATCTCAGATGACTTTACAACATCCGCAGCGGACAGAACCACGGAACCACCGCGCGAGGTGAAGCTCTCGCGGCGTTCAACGTTTGATTTGTTGCACATGGTCAGGTCACCCCAAGACACAATTCCGGCGTTGACGAAACCACTCGCCAAGGCGTCAGCCATGTTGCCGTAGCCGATGAATCCGACACGCATGATACTATAGATGCGTGTGTTTGTTCAAACGTACGATACACAGATGCACAATGTGCGCGTGGTGAAGTGTGACGTTTCAGTTTTTTCATAGAGTGGCGTAAGCGTTACAAGCGTGTAGCGTGGTAGTAAGTACAGTACACAAACAAAAAACAACAACAACAATTAATTTTACGGAAAAGATCACATGTCAGCATCATCAGCTTGAGCTGTAAAGTCGTATTCGAGTAACACATTGTTTGCACCGTCGCATATTATACGTTCGGCGTCGGCATAAGTGCTTCCCAACCACACCGTGTGTCCCAAGACGGCGTATCGCGCGTCGCGACGGATGGCTTTGATTTTCTCTCCTGGCTTGTTCTTTGTGAGATCTAAGTCCCAAACACGAATCGTTCCATCGTGCGCTCCAGAAACTAGCCGGCCATCGCATCCGCACGACAACGATACCACCGCACCGGTGTGCCCGCGAAGCTCGGCGACCAGCTCTGGCTTTGTCGACTCGTCGGTGATGAAGAATTTCGTGCCCGCATGCGCGTCAAACGCTGGGCTGGATGGCTTTGAACTGAGTCTCCAGACGCGAATGATGCCATCACCACCTCCAGTGACGATACCATTACCAGGACACTGCGCGATCGAGCGCACGGTCGACCCCTCGTGAGCTTTCCAGGTGAGCATGTTCGACACGCGAGACGAATCAAACGAGCTCGCTTCAGCGCTCAAAATCGCCGCCGTGCCATCTGCGTTACCAACGGCGATGATTCCACTTTTATCGCACGACGACAAGGACAACGATGGCTGACCAGTAGACCATTCACCTTGTTTGGCCAATATAGGTGTGGAAACTTTGGCGTACGCCGAAGCATCCTCCGTCTTCCATCTTTCGTGTTCAGTCGCCGCCACGGCGACTGGCGGCGGTATCAACGACCAACGACATAATCGGCCATCAAGTGCTGTACTCCACAACGAGCCGCGCGTGAACGTAATACCTGTCACCACATCAGCATGTTGCGCTTGACCTTGCTCCACTAACGCCGCAGAGTTCGTCGCTGCCTTGTACAAGTGAACCACACCGTCGCGACCGCCCGAGGCGACACGCGCAAAATCATATTTACTCCCGTTTTGCACGAGCGTGATTCCAACAGCAGTGACGGCACCACCGTCGTATTGTCCTAAAAGCACGCGTTCACCGAGTGGACGCGATTCAACTTCACTCCAGTCACGCCGATGAGCGGCTGGTGAAATTGCGAGCGCAGCAGATTTAGAAACATCGCACACGGCGACGTCGCCTCGAGCCGAGCCGACGACGGCGTATGGATACGCAACGGCGACTCTTCGAATATAGTCTTGTCCCAAATCGAACGCCACCTTGGGTGTCGCCGCGCCTTCATTCCATCTTTTCTTCGTTTCCGCCTCCCTCACCGCTTTGCGTGCGCGTATGAGCGTCTTAAACTCCTCATCAAGCGAGAGCTCGGGCGTCGTCGCAAAGGTTGATTTTTTCCCAGGCGCCCCCGCGGAGGATGCGCGTCCGTCCCCCACGTACATGTCGAAATCATACATCGATTGTTGTCCCGCTTCGGCGCCATCTGCATTCATACCTCGCGCATCGTTCCCAGATCCCCCTCCTGACGACGACGACGACGACGACGACGATGCGGCTTCGTTATTCGCATCTCGAACGACGCACGCTCCGCCTCGCGCGCGCGCCCTCAACGGCGCCGACGCCGACGCGCCGCATCGCGACGTCGACGACGACGACGACGACGTCGATGGTACGCGCGTCGCGTTCCACATTTGACGTGCGTTCACGAATAACGCCATGCTTGCCGTCATCTCGACACGCGTACGACGCGTACGACGTGTACCACGAACACCAAAGTGCCGACGATACGCCGCGATTAATGATGAATGAATGAATGAGTCAATCAATCAATCAATCAATCAATCAATCACGAGGCGAGCCGTGCGACGAACGGTCGTATGAGGTATAACGCGTGTGTGTCGATGTGCGACGTCGCGCGTGGTATGCCGTCGCGTTGTGACGTCGTCGTCGTCGTCGTCGTCCACACGTCGTCCACACGTCGTCGTCCTCGCGCTCGCTCGTCGACGTCGTCGTCGGTCGTCCGTCGTCGGTCGGACGCGTGGTGTGCGCGCGCGGGCGTGCACACACGGTGTGTGTACTCCCTGGCTACTTCTAGAGTCATGATCGGTGGAATGGACCTCTTCGATGACCACATGTCCGATCACGACACCGCCCACGAGGCGAAAATATCTCGATCTTCGTCGATGGCGCCAGCATCTGTGCTGGGTTTTGGCGCGAGGGTGTGGGTGGGTGATCGGACATGCGGTGATCGGACACGCGGTGGAGTGGTGTAAGGGTGAAGTGGTGTGTGTGTGTGTGTGTTGGTACTTTGTATAGCCATAATACTAGTACACGTACTACACGAAATTTTTATACCTACATGATAAACCCACATGTGTTCGTATTCTATTGAGTTGTGACGTGTGTGACGTGTGTAAGGCCCCATCGCTCGACGATCGCCGATCGACGACGACGACGACGACGACGACGACGACGACGACGACGACCCA
>Ga0181552_10002937_pt1 | contig 12295 bp, 7 predicted proteins | sample 011ome_18_FD_130583 | JGI IMG/M metagenome (GOLD analysis project Ga0181552, IMG submission 130583) | Coastal salt marsh microbial communities from the Groves Creek Marsh, Skidaway Island, Georgia - 011501BT metaG (megahit assembly) | ecosystem: Environmental > Aquatic > Marine > Intertidal zone...
ACTAATTTACGATATTTTCTTTTATTGAATACCAAACTCTCGTATCTCTAGACCTCAGACTTTTAATGACTACTTATTCACTACACGACGTGGATACGTGTACTGCCATGCAAAAAACAAACTATATATGCATCTTCGTAGTATTCACCACGAGCAGGTTCTATAGCGCGAGTGAACGCGCCAGCCGTTGCCAATTAGCGCTGGCCTGGCCTGGTCGAAACCTCGGGCAGCATGAAATGCATGTGCGGCGCTGCGGCGCCCACAAAACTCAAGCACCTTCCGAAGAAAACTCAAGCACGTTATAAAAGCTTAATCACGAAGCCATCGGTTACTTTTTGTAGCACATTGCCGCACGAGCGACGGCGTTTAGTACCAGAACGCCACCACGCGTGCTGTGGCAATCTATCGCCCATTTGTCGCCGCCGCTCTCCCCGTCGACTACAGTTTACGACGCCCGATCGCGCTCTGAAGGATGTCAAAAGTAAGGGTTATCGTCGCACGCGCCCCATGGATGCATTCGCGTCGGCGTCGGTGTATCCGCGTCGCATAATGGCATGCCTGGTCGAAACCTCTCGAGGCGTTTTGGAACCAACGCACTACGGCGGCACCGCGAAAAAGTCGGACACACGGCGTGGTCGTGGTTTTGACGACATGCAAAAAGGATGTGCGATGAAATCGCATGTATTTCGTGTGTGAATTGTGCGCTCGCCGGGAATCGAACCCGGGTCTGCTGCGCTCTGCATATAGCATACATACGTAGTGTTCACTACGAGCAGACCTTTGGCTTTTCTTGTTCTTGCTCTGCACGCGTGTGACCGCGGCGCCAATGCCACTGTGATAGTTGGCAGGCAGCTATTCTACCACTAGACCACGAGCGCGCTCGATATATGGTGAAAGGTCTAAATCGGCGTTGACCCGGAATCATAAGAGGTTACCTGGCAAAAGTTACGGGTATAATCTACCCGTAACTCGCCGCCGTCGTCGTCGTCGTCGTACACTCATGTCGTCGTCGTCGTCGTCGTCGTACACTCGAGTGCGACGGTGGCACCACGGGACGACGAGGGACCGCCGCCTCGATGTGGCGCCGTGTCGCCGATGATGGAGATGGCTTTTTACGTGCATGATGATGCGTAGATTGGCACGTCATTCATTCATCCTTCTTCTTCGTAGTACCTTGTACTGTACGATTCAACGAACCTCTTCACACATAACAACAAGGCACACACAAAAAATCTCTTCCGCGATGCCCGGCGATCGATGCCCGGCGAGGCGCGCGCGTCGTCGTCCATGTCGTCGTCGTCGTCCGTGTCGTCGTCCATGTCGTCGTCGTCCGACCCACGACCACGCCGTATGTCCGAATTTTGGCGCCGCGCGCGTTACACCGTAACGCACGTCCACGACGCCATCATTCATGGACGACACAGGATGACGACGACGAGTGACGCCGCCGCCGCCGACGACGGTGATGTCGATGATGCCGAAAAAACCCACCGAGGAGGCGGCGGCGGCGGCGCGTCCGCTGGTGTCCCGACGCGCGCGTCCGCTGACGACGACGACGACGACGACATCATGGATGGCTCTCACCCTGGATGGCGCAAGTACGGCGAGAAAGTATGCTTTAAGAATAAAGCCGATAAAGTGTGCGAACGACGGTCGTATTATAAGTGCACGATGTGTGCTGGGTGTCCGGCGCGGAAAAGGGTGAGCGTGGACGCGCGCGGGCGGCGACGCGCGTGGCTTCAAGGCGAGCATCGACACGACGTCGAGGACGTCGATTCGCTCCGAGAAAAGCCAAAGCCGAACGCGGTGGTGGTGCCGGTGAAGAAACGAAAGGTGGCGTCGACGGCGTCGGCGAAGCACCACCATTGTCCCGCGCTTGATGTGAGCGTGCCGGTGAAGAAACGAAAGGTGATTGCGAGTCCGAGCGGCGCGACGCGTCAACATCGTCGTCGTCAACAACGTAGTCATCACCTTGAAGGCGCGGCGGTGACATTTCTCACCCGCGACCGCGCGTCGAAGGAATCCATCGGGGCGTGACCGTCGTCGTCGTCGGGTCCAATCGTCAAACCCTCGTCGACCAGTGTGGACATCACGACGCGCGTGACGTTGTTGAACGTGGCAAATCCTCTCGACGCCGCGCTCGAGCGTCGGATACCGGGCGAGCTCGCCGGGGTGAAGTTTTTCGCGCATCTTCAAGGAGGACCGGGCGACGACGCGTCACATTCCGACGCCGCCGCCGACAACGGGTTGTCGGCACATCAGAAGACGATGCTCAGACCTGTGCGTGTGTTAGCGATGACACCCGCGAACGCCGCGCACTTGAAACGATTATTAGCGCGCTCGACGACGACGACGACGACGACGACGACGCGCGCGCAATCCAATTGGTCGTCGCCGCCGCCTCTTCGCCCGCCGCTCGGCGCGCCGCCGCCGCAGCAGAATACGCCGCCGCCGCCGACGTCCAATACCATATCTAGTAGCGGTGGTAATAGTGTTTTCGTCGATTACGGCGTGTACAAAACCAAAGGCGCGTTGAAAGTCAAGTGCGTCAAGGCGCAATTCGAACGCGACGCCGGCGGACGCTCCGTGTTGAAGCGCGCTGGAGGCATCCTCTTCGAGCTCGCGAATGCCACCGCACCGCGACAATACGATTGGGGCAATAAATCATCATTCATGCTTAGCGCGACGGAGGCGGCAGAGCTGGCGGATCGCATGGCGGCCAACTCGGGGTGTTCATTTTTTCACGACCCGGGCGCCGGGACGAGCGCGCGAGGCGCGACGAATAAAAAGTTTGTCGTCGAACCCATGCCTGATGGGTCTGGTGGGTTATTCGTCAACGTCTCCGTGACGTCAAAATCATCGGGGAATGATGGTGGCGCGAAATCGTTTCACTCTGTGCCGGTGTCGTACGGCGAATCGGCGGCGATTCGACACTTGATTGTCTACTTGGTGCCGCGGTTGATGGGATTCGACGAGCTCTTTACTGCTAATAAATAGGTTGTTGTTAAAGGTGCTCAAGGACGACGACGACGACGACGACGTGTACACTACTACTATTACGAGTACTACTAATGATTGAATTATCAATACACAATTACTCTTCTGCTAAAGCTACCGCTGCTGGTTCTGTTTCTTGGTCTACGCCGCTCGTCGTCGACGAGAGCAGAAACTCGGCGTTTCTCGCCTCCGCGGTGGCGCGCAACTCCGCCTGTCGACGCTCATACGCCGCCAACTCAATCTCCTCAGCTTGTAAACCACGCTCAACGGCAATTCTCGCGTCCTCACCTGCACGAATAACCTCGCGATCGATCTCCTCGGGCGTCAACTCGTCCTCGCGCTCGAGCCTCGCGCGCGTCTTGCGTCTCGCCGCTTGCTCCGCGTACACCGCCCTCGCGCGCTCATCCTCCTTTTCTTTCGCGATTCGCTCTTGAACGATGCGAGAATCAATAGATTTACGCGCCATCGCGCGCGCTCGCGCGCGCTCGCGGCGCGCATCCGCCCACGGATCGAACGCGCTGAGTTGCGCCTCGAACGCATCCACAATGGATGACGACGACGACGACGACGACGCGGGTTGTTCTGCCCTCGCGCGTCGCGGACCGATCGCGATGACGGCCGCGACGCCGGCCAACGCGTGACGCCTCGAATGCGTCGTCGTCGTCTCTTTCGCGCGCGCATCGCATCGCACGACGCGCATCGACGTCACGGACATGACGCGATGATGATGATGATGATGCGTCGGCATCTGACGTGTGCACGTCGTCGTCGTCGTCGTCGTCGTCGGTCTCCGAACGATGCGCGCCTCGGGCGCGCGAAACCCGTCGTCGTGCATCTATATCTCGCGTTCGTCCGTCGTCGCGACCGCTGGTTCGCCACCGTCGCTGAGGTGACGCGTCACTGCGCGACGCGACCGATGGCTGACGCACCGTCATCGCCATCGCCTTCCGACGCGTTCGAGGTGCGTGTCGACCGCCCAGATGACGATGGCGACGAACGCCGCGTGCGCGACCATCGACTGACCGATTGCGTGGCGTCGTTGCGCGGGACACAGCGCGGGAATTCGATGGACCAGCAGCCCAAGGATGCGAATTTGTTGTACGCAAAGTCGCAGGAAGATTTGCTTCGGGTGAAATCGCATAACCCAGCGCCGACGACGGTGCCGCCACCGATCGCGGCGTTGGCGGGGAATATAGGTGAACGTCATGTGTTGGTTTTTGTTGGGTTACCGCTGCGCGGGAAGCGTACGATTGCGTTGAGATTGAAACGGTATTTGAGGTTTTTCCACGGCGCGCGGTGTCGGGCGTTTGATATCGCCGCGACGAGCGGATCTGGGGCGGTTTTAGACGAGCTGGGGCGATTTTTGCGGTCGGATGCGGAGACGAAAGGAGTTAACGTGCGATTGGAGCGAGATGGGATCGATCCCATGGATGCGAACGCCAAGCACGTGGATTCGGGTCGAGTGGCGGTTGTGTATTCGAGCGACGCGAGCTCGACGTTTTACGACACGTGGAGCGGTACGAGTAAAGAGCGCCGGCGAACGATATTGAGACAGCTCGAGGAACTAAGTGATGGTGACGCGCATTCGGGTGCACGCAAGGTGAAGACGATTTTTATCGAAACCACGCTCACAAAGCAGGCGCTCAAGGATGAGGTGTTATCCCAACGCGTGGCGCGCGACGTGAAGAAGGGATTGGTGAAACCAGAAGACGTCGAACGCGAAAAGACGATGTGGAGACGTAGAATAGATGAATACCGCAAGCTCTACGTCACCTTACAAGAGGACGGTAGCGAAGATGACTTGTCGTACATCAAATTGTACAATTACGGCGAGCGCGTGATGACGAATCGCATGCGCGCCTATCTTCCGCAGCGCATCGTGCAATTCTTAACAGCCACGCACCCAACGGCGCACAAGATTTACTTGTGTCGTCACGGTGAGAGCGAGTACAACACCACCGGACGATTAGGCGGAAACTCGCCAATCACCGCAAAGGGTGTGGTGTTTTCGGAAATTCTCGCGCGCTTCGCCGGCGAGAAAATTTGCGGCATGCGTCGGGACGAAACCACGGGCGAGTGGTGCGAGACGTCTTCAACAAAGCGCGCGCGCCTATGGACGTCGTCACTCATTCGCACAATTCAAACAGCGGCGCATATTCCGCATCCCAAGATTTCAAACGGTGACTGGGAGCAAATGTCGCCGCGCGTCTATCGCAACATTGACGAAATCTTCGCTGGCGACTGCGAAGGCATGACGCCTGAGGACATCGTGTTGAACAACCCGCAAGCCGCGCATCTGCGTTCGATGGATAAAATTGGCTATCGATATCCGCGCGGGGAGAGCTATTTCGATTTAATCTCTCGCATTGAGCCGTGCATCCAAGAGATGGAATCGTACACCGAACCCGTGCTCATCGTCAGCCATCAAGCGATTTTACGCTTAATCTTCGCCTACCTCACCGGCGTCGATCGCGAAAAAGCACCAGGCATGAACACATTTGCCCAAAATGTCATCTATGAAATCACCCTCGACGCGTCTTGTGAAGATTTGATCACAAACGACGTTGACGCGGTGCCATCCTTTGTCGTCGCGCACGACTTCAACGCCGACGTCGCGCGGCTCGAGGGCGTCACCGACGTCGAAGCCCGTCGCGCCGAAATCGACGCCATCCCATTTTAGAGCGCGTATTTTCATTCATTCAGCATTTCGCTCGAGCCGATACCGCTCAACCTGCGATTTATCATTAAATTTAGTTTAGTTGTATATCACTACGGTACGGCTCGATAGAGCGTTTCCTCTGCTTAATCTCAGCTCAAACTCCACAACCGCGCGCGCGATGACGTCGGCGTCGGCGTCCGTCGCCGTCGACGACGCGCCACCCGCGCCTGATGAGCATACACCCGCCCTGGCGCTCACCGCGGACGCCATCGCATCCATAGCCACGCCGCTGTTGCGCAAGATTAAGCACGAAATCTCAATCTTCATGCAATTCGCGCCAAACCCGCCGCACCGCGCGCTTCTCGACGCCCTGAAAACGTACGAGGCGAACGCTGAACGACCAAACGGCACGTATTCGGCGTATGACCTCGCCCGGGACGCGTGCGAGGCGTGCAAGTTGGCCATGATGATTGGCACCGCGAGGCAACGCGCGTGGGCGTGCGCGTGCGTCGGAGCGTTTACGAACATCAACGCCATCGTCGGGCGGTGCGTGGCGTGGCGCACGTTGGATGAAAACGGCGTAGGATGTGGTATTCGTGCGGTTGGTGACGCTGAGGCGGCGTCAGAGCTCATCGCGGGAGTGTGTGGGTGCGTGGAGAGCGCCGCGGGCGTCGGACCGGGCGCGAGCGCGAGCGACGCCGACGCGCGTCGGGATGTTGGATTGGGCGTGATACAGGTATTACTGAGCGCGTGTGCGAGCCCACAGGCGGGGTTGATTGTGCGCGGGGAGGCGCTGATGCATGCCACGCGCACGGTGTTTCATATGGCGATTATTGGGGATGACGAGGCGTCGAGGAGCGTGGCCAAGACGGCGTTGACGCAAATCATCAACGCGACGTTTAAGCGCGCATTTGACGCCGGCTCTTTTGATGATGCGTACGACAGCGCGACGGCGAGTGCGACAACGACGACTATGATGACGACAGATAAGGAACAAAACGCCGACGACGTGCTGATGCTCCTTCTGACGCTGTGTAAAATTGCCGCCAGAGAAGGCGCCGTCGACGTCGACGCCTACCTCGCGCATTCAAAGGCGTTGGCGTTGGACATTTTACGCCAGCTCATGGACGGTCCACGTGCCGCCACGTGGCTTGAATACTTTCAAGTGCAGCTCAGGCAACCTTTGTCGCTCGCGCTCATGCGTAACGCACTGTTACAAGTCCCGCGAGGCGCCGAAGCCGAGGCGAGCGTCGGAATTTTAGTGAGCATCGCCCGCATGACGTATGGATCGTTGGCGACGCGCGCACGAGGCGCATATAAACAACAAGTCGCAGCATTATATCCAATCATGGCGTTGCATCCGTTACAGAGCGATGACGCGAGCACCGCGATGCGCGTGGCGGCGTTGCGGTTGGTGCGGCGATTGGCGAGCGATTCGCAAGCGTTGGTGGATATCTTTGTCAATTACGACTGTGATTTACACGCGGCGAATTTGTATGAACGCACGGCGATGGCGCTCGCGGGCGCGGCGCGCGTGTCTGATGTGCTCGAGCGAGATGCGGTGTTGACGTGTTTGTTTAGTATACTGCGGTCGTTGCAGTCGTGGCACGCGCGAGGAAACGACGACGGCTCCGACGGCTCCGCCGAAGCGTCCTCTTCTGAGTTCGTCGACGCCGCGAATGATGGGTTTGATGGCGAACTCAGGCCCGCGGTCTCGCGCAAAGTTTTGCAAACGTTGAAGTCTGGTGGGACAGCCGCGTCGCCCATCGGGTCGGTGGCCGCGGCGGCTGCTGCGGCGACTGTGACGATTACGGATGAAGACTCGGGAGCAGGGACGCCCGAGAACGCGTCGCGCGACATGAAAGATGACGATGAAGATGCGCCGATAGACGCGACGAGAACAACAACGACGATGACGACGACGACGACGACGACGACGACGACGAGCAAAAGCCTCGAATCCGAATCCGTTCGATTCCAAAAAGCCAAGCAACGCAAAGTCTCCATAGAGAAAGCCGTCGAGGCGTTCAACGCTCAACCGACATTTGAAAACCTGCGTCGCGCCACAGGTGATGCCGCCACCACCGCCAACGCCGCCGAAAACGCCGCTCACATGGCTGAGCTCTTACGAAAACCCAACTCGCGCCTGACGCAGGGCGCGATTGGCGAATTCCTTGGCGCGCACGACGCCGACGCGCTCGCCGTCATGCGCGCCTATGCGCACACCTTTGACTTTACATCCATTCCCATCGATGACGCCTTGCGCACGTTTTTGGGTGGATTTAAGCTCCCAGGTGAAGCACAGAAGATCGATCGTCTCATGGAAGCCTTTGCCGCGAGATTTTGCGCGTGCAATCCGAGCGCGTACCCGTCGAGCGACGCCGCGTACATTCTCGCCTTTGCCGTCGTCATGTTGAACACGGATGCGCACAATCCTCTCACGGATGCGTCGATGAAGATGAGCGAGCGCGATTTCGTCTCCATGGCGAAAGCCGCAGATGCGACGTCGGAGCTGGATGATGAAGACGTGGCGGCGATATACGCGCGCGTGAGCGCGAATGAAATTAAAATGCAACACGCCGGCTCGATGAATGGCGTCGGTACGGCCACCGCGCCGACGAAGACCAAGGTATCGTCGACGCTCACGCAGGCGCTAAATTTTGCCGCACCGTGGCGGCACCGCTCGACGCTCAAGGAAGCGAGCGATGAAACCGCCGAGCTCTTACGCGCGACCAAGGCGTTATTCACAAAGGATGATTCCGCGAGCGCCGACGACGCCGCGAGCGCGTTATTCGTCCGCGCCTCTGAACCAGGCTTGGCGCGTCCCATGCTCGACGCCGCCGGTGCATACATGCTATCTGCACTCGCCAGCGCATTTGCGGCGGCGCCAGATGAAGCGCGCGCGGCGATGCCGCTCGAAGGCGCGCGCGCCATGCTCGCGCTCGCCTCTTCGCTTCAACTCCCGACGCTCCGGGACGACATTCGCGATTTCCTCGTCGCCGCACCCGGTTTTGGCCGACAGTCTTCGGGCGAACCCGCCGCGACGCAAAGCAAAGAGGCGCTGAATACCTTGCTCGAGCTCGTGGCGACTGAATCGAGGCTCGGTGGCGTGGACGCGTGGGCGAGCGCGCTCGAAATCGTGTCGCGGCTCGAGGAGCTCAGGGTGGTCGTCGGCGCGGGCGTATCTTTCAACACGCGACAGGCGGTGGAGGTGATTCGTGCGCCGTTGCGACGCGCACCAACGTTGGCGACGACGGCGACGCCAGCGATGGGATCGGTAGGCATAGATTCCGATGCAGCGGCGCAAGGATTGTTGACGCCCGCCGAAGTCGCGGTGACGTCGTGGCTCGCGACGTCGGGCGGCGAAGCCATCGAACGCGTCTTCGCCCTCAGCACGCGATTAGACTCGGACGAAATCATCATTTACGCCAGCTCCATCGCTGCGGTATCGCATGACGAGCTCTGGCGCGCGGATGGCACGCCTGTGACGCCAGGAAAGCTCTTCGCGTTGTTGCGCCTCACCGAAGTCGCGGCGACGAATATGACTCGAGTGCGCTTGGTATGGAGTAAGCTCTGGTCCGTCGTCGCCGATCATTTAATCGAAGGCGTGACGCATCCAGATGAGAAAGTCGTGATGCACGCCACGGATTCGCTCCGTCAAGTGGCGAACCGGTTATTGTCGCGGGCGCGAGCGACGCGCGCGGCGACGCATCACGCCGACGCGGTGCGACCCTTCGTATCCGCCATGCGTTGCGCGCCGACAGAAAAAGCGCGCGATTTAGTCGCGTCGTGCGTCGCGCAGGCGTTACAGCGGTTTGGAGAGACTCTCGGTGCGGGTTGGGAGCCGGCGATTGAGGTGTTGGAGCTCGCGGCGCGCGATGACGGCATCGTCGTCGTCGCGAATACGTTTCGAGCGTGCGCCGAGCCGCTCGCCAACGCGTTGGCGGTCGCCGTATCTCGAGAACGCGCCGCTGTGGATGACGACGAGTATCTTGGGTTACCTTTCACGTGCGTCGAACGCGCGGTGCGGTTACTCGGGGCGTTTGCGTTGAAACTCGCTGAACGTGCCCAGACAGCCGACGCCGACGCCGAGCTCGCGCTCGGGATGTTGACGCGGCTCGTTGCGGATTGCCGCGCGCGTTTAGTGACACGACACGACGGCGACGGCGACGGCGATGATGACGCAATTTGGGTCAAAACTGCGTGGATCGCAGCTTGCGACGCGCTCGGTGCGCTCACCGCGCGCAGCGATCGCGCGCTCGACGCGTTATTCAACGACGTATTAGATTCCTCTGAGCTCGACGGATTGAGCTCGAGCGCGTGGGACGCCCTTCGCGTCGGCGCCGTCGAAGCGACATTAAATGTCAAATTCGACGCCACGCGCGTCTCTACTCTCGTCATTCCACGATTGACGCGCGTTATTAGTGCGCGCAAGAGCGCGTACGACGCGCTGTCACCGTCGCTGTGGGTATTTTTAGCCACGGCGCTGCGCTCGAGCGACCCGAGCGTCGTTCCTCGGGCGTTGGCGCTCGCGCGCGACGCGGCTAAAATCGTCGTTGTACACGGTGGAGACGACGATGTGACGGCTTGGGAGGCGTTGTGTAACGTATTGCGCGCAGGTGTGACCGTGGATGAGGTGATGTTGGATTTACCGAACGCGAGTGATGTAGTGAACCGTTCGATGGCGTGCGTCGAGGCGTGCGACGCGTTGAGCGCGGAGCCCGGCGTCCCGCGCGCCGCTCAAGACGCGTTCATCGCCATCGTTCGCGATGCCTATCAGTTGGCGCGACGGGTGAATGACTCAAGTGGCGGCACATTGACGCGTTTGGAATTTGCCGCAGGAGATGCGTTACTCAAGACGTTGAGCGCGTCGCGCGACGTCTTCGCCGACGTCAACGTCAGACGAGAGTGCTTCCTCGAGCATTTGACGCAGTGCTTAGTTATTGATAGCGATCACGCGCGCACGAACGACAAAAAATACGACGCCGATGAAATGCTTTCGTCGAACGCATTGTTCTCTACACGAGAACGTCTCGCAGCGCGCGCGTTGTACGCCGCGCCGCTCGAAGACGTCGACTGCGTCCGAGCGTTGACGCCGCGCGCCGTCGCCATGCTTCGCGCGTCTCATCGCGCACCCACGGCTGAGGCGCTCGCGCATTTCTTCGAAACCAGAGTCGTGCGCGAACGTCTTGGCATGAAAGCATGATGCGCGCCAACCGTCACGCAAAACAATGAAGAATACAACGCGGTACATAGATAGCGTAGTAGAAGAACGTCGTTGTCGCGCATTTTGTGATTACAAAACCATCTCACGACGCGCGCGCGCGCGCACTAAAACAGTAAAAGTCGTCATCTACGACGACAGTAAAACACCAAAATCATCACATTAATAAATCACATTAAATAAATAAATTATCGGAACGATTGCGTGGGCGCATTCGGATCATCCGCCAACTCGCGCGCCGCGAGCTCGAGCACCGCGTTCCGCGGCACGCTCGTAAAGAAAAACGACCCCCCAAACAACACAAACAACAGCGCCGAAATCGCCGCCGTCCCGAGCGGACCAACCTTACCACCCTCCGCGGTGTCAAATCCAGGGATAATCTTATCCGGCTCGTCTTGTCGACGCGACCCGAACCCGAACGGGTCCACCTTGACCTCCGCCGCCGCCCGTCGTCGCGCGTTGTCGCCCTCGCCCTCGCCCTCGCCCTCGCCCTCGCCCTCCGTCGTCGCCTCGCGCGACACCACGCGAGACCTCACGCCATGCGTCGTCGTCATTCGCATCGTTCGCGTCTTCGCGCTCGTGCTCGCCCGCGTCGTCACCCGTCCCCCATGCGTCGTCGTCATCGTCATCGTCATCGTCGTCGTCACACACTGACGTCAGGGTTGGGGAGACATCCCCCTGATGTGGCGCACGACCAATCACGACCAGGGGCGCGGAAGAGATCACGCCGCAGTCCCCCTCGTGCGTGGTCGTGATTGGTCAATGGTTGTGATGCCCACAGGGATTGGGGTGCACCCCTCGACAGAGTCGGGGTGTGGTAAAACGATCGCGCCGTGGTCGTGATTGGTGAAACCATAGGGACTCGACCATCACTGGAGCGATTCATGATTCATGATTCATTCATTCATTCATTCATCGTCGTCGTCGTCGTTCGCGCGACACAACCTCACGCACGTTCGTAGTACACACGATATGTCTGCCTTTACGATTTCTTCCACCGCCGTGACCGCCTCTGCGTTCTCCGCCGCGCGCACGTCCACCGTCGCGCGCCGCACCGCGGCGCCGCGCGCGGCGATCAAGGCCAAGTACTCCGTCACCCTCGACGGGCCCGATGGGAAAACCGTGATCGAGTGCGCGGATGACACGTACATTCTCGACGCGGCTGAGGTACGTGCGCGTGCGTCGCGTGTCGCGTGTGCGTGACGACGACGATGTTTTTTTGTATGATTTGTTTCGGGGTTGATCGTGACGCGTGCGACGTCACGTCGCGCGCGATGGCGATGGATGCACCACGTCGTCGAGCGTCGAGAACCTACCTCACCCTCGATCGATCGATCGATCGATGGATCGAACGCGTGGTCGCGCGCGCGAGCGCCGAGGCGCCGCGACTGACGGTGCGATGTGTTGCACGTAAA
>Ga0181552_10002950_pt1 | contig 12267 bp, 8 predicted proteins | sample 011ome_18_FD_130583 | JGI IMG/M metagenome (GOLD analysis project Ga0181552, IMG submission 130583) | Coastal salt marsh microbial communities from the Groves Creek Marsh, Skidaway Island, Georgia - 011501BT metaG (megahit assembly) | ecosystem: Environmental > Aquatic > Marine > Intertidal zone...
AGGAGGAGGAGGAGGAGGAGGAGGAGACGTCGCGACGAAGACATTAGTGACGACGACGGATCAACAACAACAACAACAAGAACAACCAGTGGTAAAGAAGAAAAGAGGTCGCCCGGTTGGGTGGCGGAAAGCGGACCATTCGAACAAGTATAAGAGCATGCGAGAGGCGGCGGGGAACGCTCGGAAAGCGTTGGGCGGCGGCGGTAGAGGAGGAGCGCAGCACAAGCGGTACTACTCGGACGAGGAGGACGAGTACGATTCCGACGATTATAACAACGACGGGGAAGCGTTCAATAAGTACAACACGAAAGGCAGCGACGACGAAGGAAACGATAGAAAACGAGGACGTCCGTCTTCCTCGCAAAAAGTAAAGAAACAACCGGCGCCGGGGAAGAGAGGCGTGGGCCGACCGAGGAAAACCCAAAACTACGACGAGGATGATGATTACCACCAAGGCATGCAACAAGCGCAAATGGCTTTAGACAGAAACAAGCACCAGCAACGGAAAACGGAGCAAGCGTTCGATCGAGCCGAGAGTCGAAAATTTCTAATGTTGCAAGAACGGTACGAGTCTTTGCAAAGAAAATACGACGATTTGAAAAAGAAAAAAGTGGACGAAGTCGCCATGGCGGCGACGAAGATGCAAGAGGCGATGAAGGAGAAACAAAGGGCGCAGGAGACTTTAATATCGGATTTACGAAGAGACCGAGATTTCTTCCAAAAAGAAGCCGGTCGCACGCACGAACTCGCCGAAGAAAAAGGGAACATGAAAGTTGAGATTTTCAAATTGCAAGAAGAGCTCGTCCAAAAAGGCACGGACATGCTCGCCGTTCAAAAAGCCAACCGAAAACTTCGCGACGATTTAAAAGTCGCTCTGACATCGACTGACGCCAGGAATAGCTTCGGCCCGCCGCAATTCGAATCCATCTCCGGTCTTCGCTGGCGAAAACTCGGCGAAGACCAAAACAACAAGCACGAGTTCAAACACGTCCTCACCGGATTCGCGTTCACCATCGAAGCCGGCGCGGACCCGAAAACTCACGCCATCACCGGCGAAGACCCGCTCAACGTCTCCATATTCCCCGACCAAGTGAGCACGATGTGTTCGTACACCCCGGTCAATTTTGGCATCCTCCCGGTCGAGCGAATCGAGGAAATGTTGAAAGACGAGATGGAGTTTAGCACGAAGCACCTCGCGCACTTCTTCACGAAGGTTTTAGATTTTTTAATGACCGTCTGCCAAGAGCTCGGATTTGTCCCTCCAGACGACGACGACCAAGACGACGACGACGGAGAAGACGAGGAAGAAGACGACGACGACGGAGAAGAACGAGCGCCCGAAGGCGCGCCTGAAGGCGAAGAGGAGGAGGTTGTAAAGTAAAAACCTTTAAAAGAGCACCATGAGATATACCCTAAACGCATTTTGACTCCATTTTTCTCCTTCGTTTGAATCGTCCGTCCCTTCAGAATTCATCAAAAACAGCGCGAGGAGACACACAAAAGTTTACTCAAAGGAAGAGCGAGAGAGAGAGAAAGCACACTCCTTTGGAAGAAGAATACGAAGGGGAACACTACTACTACTACTAATGTCGTACACTCGCCTGACGAACGACGGCGAGAATGATAACGATGCGAATAAAAGTGGAATCTTACGCGAGGCGATTTCCACCCACGCGAACCGCGTCCAATCGCTCATTTTCCAACTCCAAACGAACGTCTCGACGTTTAAACGACTCGTGGACCAACTGGGAACGGCGCGAGATACGAAGGACCAAAGAGCGAAACTGCACAAACTGAGAGAATCGATAGGTCAAATGGCGAAAGAGAGTTCGGTGTTGGTGAAAAAGTTGGCGAGATTGGTGACGGATTTAGTGCACGAGGAGCAAGATCAAGAGTACGAGTACGAAGCGGGCGAGGACGAGGACGACGCGGAAAGTTTAGCGGAGAGGCATAAAAAGTTGGTGAAGGATTTACACGCGACGTTGAAGGATTTTCAGAGAGCGCAAAGGGCGTGCGCGGAGAGAGAGAGCACGTTTTTACCGCAAAAGGAGATTGGCAACGAAGCGGCGAAGAGTAAAAAGAAAGGGTACGGAGCGACTGGAGGGAAGAACAACAACAATAGCGCCGCCGCGGACGTGGCCATGAGTGGCGAACGAGGAGGGCAGTTTTACCAAGGCGGGCAAATGGTAGACGAGGAGCAACAACACGCGCCTTTGCTGATGGAACATAAAAGCCAAGGGCAGAAGGAGATGACCGCGGTGGAAATCGACATGCGATTTAACGATCAGTTAATCGAGGAACGAGAGAGAGGCATCGCGGAGATTCAGCAACAAATTGGCGAAGTGAATGAGATTTTCCAAGATTTAGCGGTGTTGGTAAACGAGCAAGGGAACATGATTGACGATATTGAGGCGAATATCGTGAGTACGGCGGTGAGAACGAAAGAGGCGCAGAAGGAGTTGACAAAGGCGGATAAGAGTCAAAAGAGTGCGAGGAATAAGATGGTGTGTTTAGCAATCACCGTCTTTACTGCGCTGATTATCTTGATTCTGTTTTTGCTGCAGTAAGTTCCTTCTTTATGTATTTGTTTATATAGCCTCTTTTTTATTAGCACCACCCTGACGCGGAGAGACTTTCGCGCTCGCGACGAATGGACGGCGTTTTCAAACGCGGGTTAGCTCTACCGTACTTATGTATTTGTACACTACTACTACTACTACTACTACTACTACTACTCCTATTCTAAAACGGCTAGACTTCTAAATGCGCTGCGTAAAAAATCATCTCCTATTCTAAGCTTTTATCCGTGGTACAAACGTTCACGAGACCGACGACGTGCATCAATCGAAACATGCGCACGTCAATAGACCACGCGTGGCCGCTATAGCCCGCCTTCGCCGCCTGTTTCGGGTGGTAAGACATTCCAAACATATCCATTTGCGAACACAAGTGCTGACTCATAAAAGCTAAGTGGATTCCACTGGATAACGACGTCGGACACTTCATCATGAGCTTTTTGTTATTCGCGTGGCCTTCCTCTTCGAGCGCTCCAATATCCAGTAAATCTCTCCGCATTTGCATGTAACAATCCACAATATAATTCACGCTCGAGGGACTTAAAACCCTCGTCTGGACGTATTGAAACCGTTTCTTTATGTTGTGAAAATAACTCGTGCTCGTGGAATACCAAAACCACCATTCTTCTCGTAAATTACGTTTCGATCGAAGGATCTTCTCGTCCACGTTTATACCTCTCGAGAGTTGTCGTCCTCGTATGCTGTTGAACATTCTAAATCGCGTCTTTTTCCCCAGTGGCTTCCGAACTCCGTACTTCTTGTGTACGTTCGTATCGTTCGCTAACCCCGAGCGTAAGTTAAATCTCCAAACGCTGTCGTGTTTGTCGATGCTTTTGCTATTTTCATCCGTTAAGCCGTCTCGATAGACGTGCGGCGAATTTCCAACCATTGCGCAAGTGCCTAATTCTTTGTATTTCACATCGTATCTCGGTTTCAAGTAATCGAAATATTTCACGCTCCACCCGTTCGGCGTTTCTTTATTCCCTCTCATGTTCGAACACACTCTCGCTTTACTCACCGTAAAACACTTCGGCTTATACTCCGTCAACATCTTCACCGACGGTAACGCGAACGCAAATTTCGCCATATTTTCCCACCTCTCCTTTTTACTCGAAAACACTTTCTTACACCCAGCGTCCGACGTCAAGCAATCGAGCAAATCCTCTCGAGCTTGTCTCTTTCTTTCACTCAACAACTCCTTGTGGTCCCTCTCAACGCTCCTGCACGTTTGCGAGCACTGCTCGTCGCTAAATCCGAGCAACGACCGTCGTCTCCGCGTCGCGACGGGAGACGAACAAAACTTATTCGCTTCCGCGTCCCAAATTTTCGCGCCATAACCACCACTTTTCTTTTGCGCTCCTATTCCTCCTTCGCGCATCAACCTCCTCTTCGTGCTCCACTCCGCTCTGGCGAACCACGCGCCGGGCGCCCCGTTGCAATACGTCGAATCGCTGTTCAAAGGGACGATGGAATCTTTCAAATTAAACTCCCCTCCTTTGCCATCTTCATCCTCTTCTCCTCCTGCATCACCACCACCACCACCACCAATAGTGTGCGTCATCCCTTCATCGTCGACGATTTCTTCCGGTAAACTCGTCTCTTCTCGCTGTGCGATGGACATCAAATCTAAAGGTTTCGATGTCTCGAATCGGTTCAGAACGAAGAAAATCATCGAAAGAAAAAACGCAGATCGGAGGAGCGCGCGACTGATTCGTTTCTTCTCGGGAGGGACGGAGGCGAAGTAGGAAGAAGGTAAACGTGGCGAGGGAGGAGGACGAGGCATTTTGAATCCAAAAGAAGTGGGAGACGTGTTCCCGCTTTCGCGGTTTATTCTTGTCTTCTTTTAAATAAATAGTTGTGTGAGGAGCGCTTTTTATGAAGAATCTGCTGCATGCTAAAAGAGTCTGATGTAGTATTAAAAAAATCTTTCCTCGAGTCCTTCCGCTACTGCTTCACACGACGCGTTGAGTTCGTCTTTAATTCGAGGCCCACATTTGCGCCTCTTCCAAGGAGTCGTGGCCTTTTGGCACTCTCGGTAACTTATCGATGGCGGCGTTAATCTCGGTAATCAACATGGCGATCAAGGCGTGTTTGTTCTCGGATATCGCTCGAGGAGCGAAGAACGTTTGCAATTTTAAGCCTTCTTTCCACGGAGGGGGATCTTCCAGTTTGACGAGTTTATACGGACCTCGTTGGTATTGACCGCCACCGTAGGCTCGTTTGTCGAATTTCCAAAGCATAGTTGTTCCGTCTACGTCGTAGATTTCTGGGCCCCAGGTGTAATGTAAGATGAACGCGCCGCCGAGTTCTTCATCCGCCGGAGGTTGAGCCATGATGGATTCGGGTTTGCCGGCGCCGTAAAAAGTGTGCTTGATGCCGGAAACGAACGCGGCGAGATCGTACGCGTACATGTCTCGCAACCATCCCAAGGATTTCTTGACGTTTTCCGGTTGTTCCGTGCGCGCGACGAATTCAGCCCATTTCGGAGCCACTTTTCGTAAATCCTCGGCGGTGATAACGGTCGGTGAATTTCCAGTTCGAGGAATAATTCCTTTGGATTTATCGCCGTACTCTTCCGAAAAGTGTGAGCGCATGGTTGGATGGTTAACGTTGATGTACGTGAACTCGAAACCGTACGCTTGGCCGGGTGGGAGTAAGATGGACTCCGGCGGCGATTTCACGATGACGTGATCGGTTTCGAGCATGACGATGTGCGAACACGTTTCCGAGTCAGAGGTTTGCGACCATCGCGCGATGGCACTGGACCGATCGGCTACGGGATAATCGCACCAACTGTCGCAGTGCGTTTGAATGGGCTCAAAACGCATGGTCGGTATTTCAACCATTAACTCGTCGTCGCGACCTTTGTGTAACACTCTCGTGAAGGCTTTCATGATGGATCCAGGTTGCGAGGCGTGGTTTTGCCACGTCTGATACATGATTCTCGACTGCCAATTCATGTACGCGTTACCACTGGACGTCATGACGCCGTGTAAACACCGCGGCATATCTTCGTACCTTTTCCCGGTTGCCGGTGGATGCTGCGGCGGTTTCGGCGGCTTCAAGTCCGTAAACTTCCCGGCGACCCACGGAACCCCCGCTCCAGAGTTCGCCGGTTTCATCTCCTTGATGTTTTTCTCAAACTTCAACCAGCACGCTTTCGAGTTTGGATTGTACACCCACACGTTACATCTATTCCCACTGGCTCTGTTGAGATTTCGACACGCGTCGCAACACTTACCGGCATCTTCGGTTTTATGATTATCGCCGTTGAGGACGACGGCTCCCCAATACTCCGTGTGCTCGTGCGCTTCGCACGTCCCTAACGATGCGTCATCAGCGAGAACATTATTATTGCTGCTGCTGCTACTACTACTACCACCACCACTTCTACTACTACTACTATCACCACTGCTAGTACTACTCCTACTCCTATCGCTACTACTTCCGCTACTACCGGCACCGGTCTTACTCTGCTGCTCTCGCTCCGCCGCCGTCAACTCCGACGCCTTTTCCCCAACCTTCACCTTCTTCCCCATCCCTTCCTCTTTCGCCTCCTCGTGCTTCACCATCGCCTCGCTCGGCGGTGGGCTCGCGTGTTCCATCTCCACCGGATCCCCCAACTCAAACTCCCAATCTCTCAACAACTCGTCCACGTCCTCGACGACGTCCTCGACTTGGTCTCTCGTCGCGCCAATCAATTTCGATTTCAACGTCTCCGCTTCCTGATATATCGATCGTTCTCGCGCTCTCGTTTCCATCAACTCCACCTCGATCGCGCGTTCGTGTATTTTCGCGTCCGTCAAAGCCGTCTTCGCTCGCGACAGGTCGTTCGCCAGTGAGTCCACCAGCCTGCTGCTTTTGCCACTAAATCTCTTTCTACCACTACTACCACTACTCATCGGGACTTCATCATCATCATGACGATGATGAAGAAAATGTCCTCCTCCTCCTCCTCCACTACTTCCAAACTTTGGTATTTTCGCCAGCGTCTCCGGGTGCGTGTCGTCGATCGCCCGGTAAATCCCGTAAAAACAAAGCAAGGCGACCAGGAACGAGATTGAAATCTGGACCGTCTTTTCGATCGATTTGAGAAGGATTTTGCGCTTTCGTCCTTTCCTCTTGTCGCCGGGAGAGAAGAGGAGCTCGAGGGCAGAGGATGAGTCGAGGGATTTAGGGGAGGATGACATGTGTCTCGTGACTTATATCGTTCGTCCTCGCAGAAGAGCGTTCGTTGTGTTTATTGTGTTGTAGATTTTTTACGTGACTTTTACGCGGTGAAACAATGAAGAAGAAGAGTTGCTCTGAAAAGGTGTACTTTACGTGTTCCGTGTGAATATAAATGGCTATTTATATATATTAAAATACATATCAACCTCGCTCTCTGATGTGTGAGTGAGTTTAGTATGCACATTTCCCCCCATAAATCTAAGTGTTAGTTCGAAAAGAAAGAGAAAGAGAGAGCGCGCCGCCATCCGTCCGGCGAGTCTTTTTCTCTTCGCCTCGATTTCATCATCTCTCGCAGTCTCTCTCTCTCTCTCTCTCTCTCTCTCTCTTCTCTCTCTCTCCCTCTCTCTCTCTCGCTAAATTTATCAACCGTTTTGTAATTATTAAAACGACGAATTAAATTTACGCGTCGATTTGCGTTTGGATCATGTCGGCGGCTTCTTGGACGGTGCCAATCTTCTCGGCCCCTTCTTCGTCGAGCGTGATTTCGAATTGCTCTTCCAACGCCATCATGATTTCGACGGTGTCCAAAGAATCGGCGCCCAAGTCGACAAACTTGGAATCCGCGGCGACGGCGTCGAGGTCGGTGCCGAGCTGCTCGGAGATGATACCTCTAACCTTGTCGAGAGTGTCGCCAGACTGTTTATAAAAGGAAGAAGAAAGGAGAGAGAACGCGTTGATGAAAGTCAGTATGGAGTCACTTTGGAGTCTTTTGTGAACTCTATCCAAAACAAGAGATGGAGGAAGAAAAACGTACCGCAGCGGCGTTGACGGAGAACCCGGCGCGAGCCTTGGTGGCGACTCTTTTGGAAGTCTTGAAGTTCACCTGTTTAAAGTTATCGCGTAAAGACGAAAGAGAGAGAACATACGTGTCAGCATCATCATCATCGAAATAATAGAATTTCTCTGATCGAAATCAGAGATAACGAGAAAGAGGTCCGCTTTGTGACTGTATATCGATGACAAATTCAAAAACGGCGCTTTTCCTCCGCGAAACGCGATGTTTCGACGACGAAATCTCCCATCAAACGCGCGAACCTCGCGCGCGAGAAGTATTTATGCGCGCGAATGCGACGCCGCATTTCCGTTCGCGACGTCGCATATCAAAGCTCGCATCAAAATACTCTTCTCATCATCCGCGCAAAAATCATCTTTTTTGCCGTCTTGGCTTAAAAACGAGACGATTGGGATTGTACGAAAGCGCGCGCTTGGTGTTCGAAATCGCCGTCGAGGATACCCACGCGAACCGAAAGAAACGAAAATAATAACGCATTCGCGTACCTTGGAGGTGATTTTCGCGGAAGCAACGGTAGAAGTAGTCAAAGAAAACATTTTGTATTCGTGCAGGTGTGTGTGTGTGTTGATATGATATCGAATGAAGTCATTTTTGACCTGGCAGCTGCCCTTTGTAAAAAGAGCCAAAACGAGAGAAAAAAGAGGAGTTCATATAGCGAGTAAAAAATACACGGAGGAAAATCTTGGATGGAGGGGATGGATCGAGTATTGCTCTTCTCTCTCTCGATCATCATCGTCCCCATTTACTGATCTTTAAATCGTCCTAGACGCGTTTTTTCTCTTCTCACTGCTCTTGTTCTTGTTCTTGTTCTTGTTCTTCTTCTTCTATTCTTTCCGCTCCGCGAGCGAACGCGGTCGTCGTCATGCCCAAGCGCTCTAAATCGTACTCGTTGACGACCGGTTGACTCCCGGAGACGATGAAAACATTCGCCCCCGAACGTTGTTGTTGATCGCTTTTCTTCTTCTTCTTTTGAGTGGACGACCTTTTTGTCTCGAGTTTACTCGCGATCACTTTTACCAGCGCCGGCGGCCTCTTCTTCTTCGTCGTCTTGACCTTTTCCTCTTCCTCCTCCTCCACCTCTTCGTCTTCGAAACTTTTCCAACTCTTCCTCGTTTCTTCGCTCGCGAACGAGATCACTTTCATCTTCTCTTTGAAAACGATGTACACGTTCACCTCTTCCACGTCCTCGATTTTATTCCACGGGTGTTTCAGTTTTAGCGTCGTTTGTATTTTCTCCACTCGTTTCTCTTCTTCGTCTTTCCTCGTTCCCGTCGTTCCCGTTGTTCGCCGCCTGTTGGGTTTTCGTTTTATCTTTCGCCACGACTGGTCGTCGTCGTTCAAAGTCCCCAACTTTTTCCTGAGTTTCTCGATATCCATTTCGGTCGTTGAACTTTCGAAGGATGGCGTGTTGAATCAGCGCGTCGCGTCGCGCGTGTGCGTTCGATCAAACGCGCGCACTTTGTTGTTACGCTTATTTTTTAAGGGAAACGACGACGGCACAATTTCGATACGATTTTATCCAAAATGCGCGCGCAATTAACAACATCAACTCGTCATCACCTAAAAGCCGAAACCCGAAGACAAAGGAACGCAGGAAGACAAAGAGTGACGTCTCCGAGAGCCATCCAAAATCAACAACGAGAAGAAGAAGAAGAAGAAGAAGAGTTGATGATGATGCCGTCTTTTTTAGTGGATTCTACGGAACGGAACGAAAGATATAACGGAAACTGGGCGCAATTTATGTTGGATTGCGAAAGCCATCCGGCGACGACGTTTAACTTTTGCGGAGGCATGAAGTTTGGATTAAGTTTTACGAGGAAGTTTAGGGAGAGGCTGGAGACGAAAGCGAGGAATTTTGGAGAAACAGACGATGGAAACGTCGTCGTCCAAGAATCGAACGTTTCGCGGATGTATATGATGGATGGATACGAGCAGAGCGCGTTCGCGGATAACGAATCCATCTTTCACGGGCGAGAGGTGAGAAAAGTCTCCACGTTTGGAGAGAAATCTGGGATGATGATTCAACTCTCGTTGGCGAACGAGGACGACGACGAAGGTTGGACGAAAGAGGAAATCGAGGAGTACAGCGGGTGGCTTTCAGATCAACAGAGAAAATGGAGAGACGGAGACGCGTTGGAGAGCGAAGGCGTGGCGAATTTTAAGACGAAATACGGGCCGGCTGCATTTACGTTGCATCATCGATTCTATTTGCACCACGATAATATCGGCGGGTTTTGGTTGAGCGCTGAAGACGGATGTGAAGGCGTGGCGCAAGATATGAATTCGAGACGAGACGGACTCGGAGCGAAGAGCGCGTTGCGATGGTGGTAGAGAGAGAGAGAGATTATATCTTAGTTATCATCATTGGATTGAGAAAACGCTTCCAATGCTTCTTCCCGTTCGACAACGGCGATGAAGACGTCTTCTAACGAGGATGACGCAAACGCATCGTTGGAAAACTCTTTTTTGATGTCGGAGGTGTTGCCGCAAAGTAGGAACTTGCCGTCGCGGAGTAACCCGACGGAGGCGCAGACTTTTTCGCATTCGAAGACATCGTGGGAAGTGATGACGACCGCGGCGCCTTGATTGGAGTTCATAACGTTTTCCACAGCCTTCCAAAGCTTTGTTTTCGCATACGGGTCCACGCCCGCAGTAGGCTCGTCAAGTAAAACTAACGATGGATGATGAGAGGGAGAGACCGTTTGTTTCGCAGCTTCGGCGACGGAAAGGGCGATTGCAACGCACAGTTCTCGCTTCGCACCGCCGCTCAAGTTTTTCGCGAGCACGGTTTTGTGCTTTTGTAGCGATTGAAAACGTTCACACCACAGCGAAGGAGAAGAAGAGGAGGAAGAAGTTGTTGCAGACGTGACGACGGAAGCGAACAAATCGAGATGTTCGAGTGGCGTGAGAAAATCTTCCACGCCGTTTGTTTGAGCGCAATAGCCAAAAGACGTAGTCGCGCTCGCCCATCGAACGTAGCCGTTCGTTTTCGATAGTAAGCCAGAGAGCATAGCGAACGAGGTCGTCTTGCCGGCTCCGTTGACGCCACACAACGCGAACGCCTCTTTCGCGGAAACCTTGAACGATATAGAATCGACCGACGGCGCTTGGTCTTTGCGATACTGCTTTTTTAATTTCATCACAGTCAACGCTCCGTCGTTCGTATCGCATTCATCTTCTCTCGTATCTTTTTCAAAAGCGTTTTCGATGCGTTTCGCGGTTCGCCATTCCAACGCAACGAAAACAAACCAATAGAAGAGACCGAAAACAAACATCAATAAGAACTCTCTTCCGCTATTTTCCCATTCCAGGAACGTTTTCGTATCCGGAAGCAATATCGAGAAACCGACATCTTCTTCTTCTTCTTCCTCTCCTTCGCGCTTCTCCTCGAATCGAGGGATGGCGTGTTCTCGTCGAGAAAGGTTGTAAAATATGCGAGCGAAACTGTATTGCGGCGACGCGCAAAAGATAACAGAAACAACATCCCACACCACGGAAACATCTTCTCCGGCTAACGCCAGACCATCCAACACGACAGACGCGATAAAAGACAATACCGCAACAGAGAAGGAACTGGCCGCTTGCGTGGCAAAAGAAGACACGTCGTCAGAGAAAAACAACGACGATAAGTACGCAATCGGCGTCGTTTGAAACGCAAACGCGATGGATGCAAAAAGCAATGTTTCTGCGTATCTTGTGGAAGAAACGTCTATTTCCTCTTCGCGTAAAGCGAGGCACATGATGAACGAAAGTAGCAAAGCGGGAAACGTCTTCGAAATGAAATCAAAGGTCGCCGTTCCGAGCCAATACACTTTATTCGACAGTCCCGCACATAGGAGCGCGTGCTTAAATCCTAAAGTCCTCTCTCGAACGAGCGTTGGTGTGAGTATAGCCGACGCTATACTTAATCCAAGGACTGCGCACATTGCCACGAACGTAGAGGACATGGACTGGTGCGAAAACGCGTTCGAGGACACAGATTCACTTTCACTCAAAGGTAACGGATCGTTCATTGCTGTCAAGGTCAGACCTTTCTCTCTGAACGCGCTCGCAAAAATAGACTCGTCGAGTAAGCCCAACGCAGATGGAATCGCGTGGTACGCGGTGGGTGAGGTAGCGATGGTCATCGTATTCGTCGTCGAGTCGAGGTAGTAAAACGCGCACGGAGAAGGAAATTTTTGCGATCCGCATGAACGCGTCGCGGTAAATTCAGCCTGTCTCATCAATTCGTAATCGATGGTGCTTTCGATGTTCATTTCACTCGTGCACTCAAAATTTTCGGCACACGCCGAAATATTGCCGCATACAGGCAAGAGGAAAGAATTTCTTTGACACTCGTACTGTTTTGTGACCGAGCGCGGCGTCGTTCGAACGGCAGCATAGAAAGTCATAGGAAGCGATGCCATTTGTCGCTGACGCGACGGACGAGACGATTCAGATATGGTAAACAAGGGTTTGCTCTTTCCGAGAAATGTTGACGGCGTCATCTCTTCGGCGTATTCGCTCGAACTTAGCGCAGATGAACCATTCGCCGACGAACCGGATTTTGCCAACGAAAGGCCGATGGTGAAAAATATCGCGCAGCTAACGATGGCAAATAGCGCAAACAACGGCTGACGCTTCCAGACTAAATATCGCGCGCGTAAAATTGCCTGAACTTGTCGCAAA
>Ga0181552_10002958_pt1 | contig 12257 bp, 8 predicted proteins | sample 011ome_18_FD_130583 | JGI IMG/M metagenome (GOLD analysis project Ga0181552, IMG submission 130583) | Coastal salt marsh microbial communities from the Groves Creek Marsh, Skidaway Island, Georgia - 011501BT metaG (megahit assembly) | ecosystem: Environmental > Aquatic > Marine > Intertidal zone...
CATGAACATCACGGGTAAGGGGTTTCTCGCAGTAGACATGCTTTTTTGCCTGTAAAGCCGGCAGGGTGGCAAAGGCATGAGTATGCTCAGTTGTTGAAACAACGACTGCATCAAGATCATCAATCTTCTGATAAAAGTCACGGAAATCAATGGTGGTTCTCGCATCTTTACACCAGGGAAAACGGGCTGCCCCATCGAGATTCTTTTTGTTTACATCACACAGAGCCACAACCTGTTCATTACGGCACCCTGCCACATGTCCACGACCACGGCCTCCTACTCCAATTAATCCGATGGCCAGTTTCCCATTAGGAGATTTGGAATGAGTGATCGCAGGGAATCCGGCAACTGCGGAAGTGACGGCAGCTCCCTGAATGAAAGTTCTACGGCTTAAAGAAGATGATACGGGCTGATTTTTCATAGGACATTTTAGGTTGAAATCGAAAGGAACAAAAAGTAAGGACTCCTTAGATTTTTGTGGAAAGCAAAATTATTTGGCGACTAAATAAACTTCACTTTCCGAATATTTAATCCCATAAGGCTTTCCGCCTATCAAAAGTTCTCTGTTATCAAATCCCCCAGCAATCGCCTTTCCCTTCAGCACTGAAAATCTCGATTTTCCCTTCGTTTCCTGAGTCTGCATGACTTCCAGCTTACCAGACAGGTGAACGGGGCCATGAACGACCAGGGGGGTATCCGTTGAGAGAATCATTGTTCCCTCATTATACAAAGATGAATGAATGGTCCCATACCCCTGGAGCGTACCACCCGCTTCATTATGCACCCATCTTGCAGACTCGACTGAAGCTTCCTCGATCTTCAATTGGCCACCACTTGAGATTCTTAATTCGTTTCGGGCTACAACTTCCGATCCCGGTTTCAATGTCAGTGATCCACCAAGTTCAAGAGATAAGAATTCCGTTTTCTTTCTCGCTATCACTGAATCCCCTTTTTTGATTCTGGCCGTCCAGTGAAGCATGGGAACACCACTCTCTTTCATGTAGATTATGCCATCATTTTCATAAATATACTCGGTCCAATTTACCGCTGCATGAAGAAGACCATCTTTATTCTTTGTTTTCCAATCGTGATAGGTATTGGCAAACCCGGCCGGCTCGTCCACCCGTTCGGCAGTCAGCAGTGAATTAAGTTTTTTTACCAACTGTGGATAATTTTTCACCAAATTGTTTTCCTCTGCAGGGTCGACATCCAAATCAAAAAGCATCGGTCCCGTATTCTTTTTCCGGTTTTTCTTTTTTGAATTCGAATCAACAGACTTTTGAGTAATACGGGATCTGATAAATTTGTATTTCCCTTGAATAATCGAGACTGAATTGCCCGCCTCATGAATCAAAAACTCACGATCCCGTTGTTGTCCCTCGCCCGTAAGAATGGGTGCAATTGAGACTCCGGACAAACCAACCGGGACAGCTGTTTCGGCCAACTCACAAAAGGTGGGAAGCAGGTCCGAACAATCCAAAACGAAATCAGTATCGGTTCCTTTTTTGAGCTTTGATTCGGGGGTGATCATCCGGGGCCAACGCATGATCGTGGGTACCCGGATACCGCCTTCGTAAATACTTCCCTTAGATCCCTGTAATCCACCGTTTGCATCCAACTGCTCACGGTTGCTACCATTTGGCCCGCCATTATCGGACTGGAAAACAACCAGGGTGTTTCCGGCAACAGAATCAGATTTATCCCCATCGTTATTAGGATCTTCCAACGCTTGCAAAATATTACCAAAGTGAGCATCGATCCGTGTGACCATGGCACACCACTGTTTAGACTGCGGTGATAAATCATTGAAAAAAGCTTTTTCTTTGTAGTCATAATTACAGTTCGGGAGTTTCTGCACCTCATTAAAGGGTGCATGCGGAATCTGGGCAGCAAACAAACCAAAGAAAGGCTTGCCAGTCTGATTGTATTCCTTTGCCTGGGTCCTTACGAAATCCAAACAGGCAAATGCATAAACATCATCACAATAGGCAGGGCTGGGATATTTCGGATGACTCTGAAAGGCAGGATAGTTGGGATACGCCTTATTGCGATACTGCTCCACACTATTGGGCTTAAGCTCCATCAATCCCAGTGACCTGCCCTTAGACGGTGCATTCCACAAAGTCGGCTGAAAAAAGGTATGGGCACGCACATGATGGAGTTCGGCGACCACAAACTTATAACCATGGGAAGTCGGCAGCGTCTGTACATTGTCTATGGTTGGGCTCTGCATATCTTTCGAACCCCCATACCCCCATTTACCCCAGTATCCCGTTGCGTACCCAGCACGCGAAAGAGCATCCCCCATTGTAATATCTTCTGCCCTAATTGCTTTCTTGGCATTATTCGGGTCGTTACGATCGGCAAAGGTATAACCCTGGTGGAAACCTGTCTGCTGGGAGGAACGGGCTGGGGAACAAACTGTGCATCCATATCCTCTGGTAAAATTAATTCCCTCCTCCGCCAAACGGTCCAGGTTCGGAGTCAGCACATACGGCAAACCTTTGGCTTTTCTTTCATACTGTCCGTTTGGTCCGATCGAGCCCCAACCCAAGTCATCGACATACAAGTAGAGAATATTGGGACGTTTCGCCGACAGCAAAGTCGTAATGCAAAAGCAAGTAATAGAGAAAATAGCTTTATTGTTTCTGAACACGGTAATCCTTTTGTTTTGTATTAAACTAATTACATCCTTGGTGTCAGCACTCTAAGACTTTTACCAATCAATTCGAATTGCCCAAAAGGCAAAGGGCATCGAATGACTCTAATAGAAATTATACACCGGGTGTACTGGAATGTGCGTTTTGCGGGAAATCAAAAGTCAGTACGAGTGGTTCCGAACCTGTGTTCTCGATTTCCACTCCCCCATTCGAAAGGGCAGATTGGGTTATAAACCCAATTTCGGGATAGATTTCACCAAGTACCATACCCTGATGATATCGGACTTCGAACTTTCCTACACGACCGCTTCCACCATTGGTGTGAAAAAGAGCAGGACTCTCCGGACAGAAAGTTGTCTTGCTGCCAGGTTGCAAAGTGAGACGAAGAATCGAGACTTTTTGGTCGCCCAGAAAATCCCCGTAAACAATCCACTTAGCATCGACTCCGTCTCCTGCAAATTCCTCTGCAGTGATCGCAGGGCGGGAATTTTTCATGACGAAATCGGGATCCTGGTTTGCTTCAAAATCGAACTTTTCAACCAAATATTCCCAGTCTTCATGTTTATCCTTAGGATAATCCTCTTCCCGGCATGCGTAGAATGCATCCGCAGCTCCAATTCGTCCGTCAAGCGTAAGGTCCTCAGCCAGAAAATGTTCATCCATCGTCACATGAACCTCGTGTGTACAAAGATCTGTCGGTGAGTGAAGCACGCCATTTGGCATAACGAAGCCGTTATCGATGTGCATCATCGTGTGAGGCGACAGGTGCCTGACATCATTATATTCACCTTTTCCGAAACGCTTCATACAGGCAAGGAACTGATCCTTCGTGACAAAAGGATAAAGTCCCATTGCAGTGGTGTGGTAATGCGATGGACTTACACCGGGATTATCAAAAGAATTGATGTCGTAAACTTCCCATTTTGACCAGTGAAGGTGATGGGGAATCGGGTTCAAATTATCGAATTTCTTGGAAACTATCGGCCAGGTCGGATCCCCATACAATGATTTCGAAAAAGCTGTAATTTTTCCGCCCATCACCGCCTCCGGTTTGGCCAGAATCAAATCCTGCAATGAGATCACCTGCCCACTTGGAGTGAGCACATGCGACTCACCTTCCCGGAAGGGAGCCTTGCCTGTCCGGGTGTCAATCACTCCCGTTACGATAGGAACGGTGCACCCCATCCAAATTTCATCGAGGCCCGTGCCACCCATATAATCCGGATAGTAAGATCCCTCATCCAAGCGAAGACGTTTACCGGGGCTACAAAATGTTCTGCCTGCATAACGGTGCAAAAGTTGCAATACCCCGTCGTTCTGGTTGATGCAGTCATCGAGAATAGAAGCTGATTCCCCTCCGGACGCGTCAATCACATCCTGTTGGGGGTATTCGTGAAGTTTTTCAGGTAAAATAGAAGTTGAAGCAGTCATGAGTAGTAAATCTTAGATTAGTGAAACAATGATCTCAGATGGGAGAGGGATTAATTGTGGTTATGATTAATTTGTGAGGGCGAAACAAGATGAGTAAATCTCGTTTTATGATCTTACTAGAGTCGAAGAAAAAGAGTGGCAAGAGATATTAACGGAAGGAAAAATTTACTCCTTTTCCCTGCTACTATTTCAATGGCTTAAAATCTGTTGTATCTTAGCTGCCAGAAACCGATCCGTGGCATAAACCGCACCCCGGTGATTCATAAATGTGGAATCAGGACGATTAAGGTCGAGGGGTTCGCCATGGACATCGCTAACTTCAGCACCCGCCTCTTCAAAAAGGCAGGCAGTCGCGGCATAATCCCAAATGCTTCCTCCACCCTCTTCAGGCTTGGCGAATTTAAAATGGCAACCGGGGGCATGTTCAAGAACATGACAGGCATTAATGACTGCTCCTCCGTATTGTGTCGCAACGACGCCTTGCAATCCAACTGACCCAGCATACTTTTCTAGCTCTTTTAAAACCTGTAATCTTTCAGGGTGGTCCTCAAAACTTCGGTCGTAAGTAAAAACCAATTCTTTTCCCTTGGGTTGCATTGTCCATGTCCTGTCATTCCTTTTCACACCGAAACCTTTGGTTGCCTGCCAAAGAATATCATGCACCGGATCATAGACCACTCCGATTTGAGGCGAACCATCTCGGGCAACCAAAGCGATGGAGACAGAATAACCCGGTTCTTTTCGAGTGAAAGGCAGGGTTCCATCCAAAGGATCAATGCACCAAAAATATTCTTTTTGAAAACGGGAGTGATCATCCTCACTCTCTTCGGTGAGCAATGCAAAATCATATTCATCACAGGCAGGACTTAAGGTTTCTAAAATTGCATCTTGTGCTTTACGATCCACAACGGTCACCACCTGCGAAGCATAGGTATGGCCGCCATCCTTGCACTCCACCTCCACTTCTTGCTGACTGAAAGAGTTAATGATCCGGCCTGCTTCCTTGGCGGCATGTACGGCCAGTCCGGAAAGTTTTTCAAAATCACCAACCTTCATCACCCGAACAAATTCCTGATCACTTCACGAGTAACCCGTTCGCTGTAATCACTGAGCTTCCAATGTCCTGGGCTCCAACCCTTCATAAAACGATGAAAATCTGCCCAAGCAACCCGGTATAAAGGACGCCAATCCTCTTCCAATTCATCCACTCGCACCGGGCTTTTTACTTTTCCCAGGCTATTAGAAAGTTCGGTAAAGTAATGATCCAGTACCTCTTCCTCGATTTCCTCGGCTTGCTCATCCCTAAAACAACTGCCCACAAAGTAAGCCAAGTCTTTCATCCCACACCCTCCCCCCACATACTGGAAATCAACTGCCGCTACTTGATTCCCATCATCAGAAAAACAGAAATTAGCCAACTTCGCATCCCCATGTACCAGAGTCTGAAATTTTGTATCCTTTAATTTTTGGTCAATCGAAGAGGCCGCTTGTTTCAGGACTGGATCATCCAACCGCTTCAATTCGTCTGGCCTGGTTTCAAGATGCCAATAAGTTCCACTCTCCCACAATCCAGCGGAATCGGCATTCAGGTTTTGCGCATGAAAGCCAGCCAACCAACTTACGCACGCCATCCATTCTCTTTGATTAACGGTGCTTCGTCTTCCTTCAAATCCCGACGCGTCCAAATCCTCCAAAACCAAAAGCACTTCCTGCTCGTCTTTTTGAACTCCCAGACAACCTGGAACTCTGGCATCCGAAATTTCTGAACAATTCATTCTCGATTCATACCAATGAAATTCCACCTGATATGACTTTAGCTTTCTCTGGTGGGAAAGATCCGTATTCCATCCGCGTGGGTGTTTGCCCTGGTCCGGTTTCACATGCTTTACAATCACGGACCGAAAGTTACTACCCGCCAACTCATATCGCTGGATGCTTCCATACCCACTCCATAGTCCTTGAACGACTGAGGATTTTATCACTTGTCCTGCCTTAGTGACCTCTAAAAGAAAATCATTTATTTGCTCCACTTCCACAGTGGAGACTTTATTGCAATGAATCCTGAATACGATGCTAAATCGCTACAGCCAATTACTGGATGCTTGATTTTCCAGCATATTAGTACGGGATTTTAATTTATCTTTGATCTGACTTTCAGCTTTCCTCAGTCGTTCCTTTGCATCCTTATCCTCAGGGTTTTCTTTCAGTACTGTTTTATATTTTGAAACCTCGGCCTTGTACTGGTTTATCCAACCATCCAGTTCCTCAAGTCTAGTCTCATAGACTTCCTCCATCGTCCACGCTCCTACTTTCTTTAAGTAAGCATCCAGTTTCCGGACCATGGATTTTGCCTTATCAGGCATCGATTTGGTTAAATCTTTGGTCTCCCCCATATCCTTAGCCACATTAAACAACTTGATTTCCCCGGTGTTCAAATGACGCATTAACTTATAATCTCCATTCCGGTAGGAAGTAATTGGAATGGTGTAGAATGCAGGAAAATGAAAAACAAAACCAGTATCCCGCTTGGCGAGCCTGCCCTTATTTCCCTTTTCAAAAACTGGACGTAAGCTTACCCCATCCAGATTATCCGGCAGAGGAGCCGAACTGCCGGACAAGTCATGCATGGTCGTTAGGTAATCCCACTGGGCCACCGGCTTGTCACATTGTGAATTAGCTGGAACCTTTGGTCCAGCTACGATCATGGGCACACGGATGCCACCCTCCCACATTCTGGCTTTCCCTCCCTGTAAGGGCTTGTTGCTCGCACCTCCTCCATTGTCGGATGAAAAAATAATGTAAGTGTTTTCCTTCATGCCCAATTCCTTGAGTTTATCGAGAACCATACCGATGGAAGTATCCATGTCTTCCATCATCGCGGCATAGTTCGCCCGTTCCCAATGACTGCGCAGCTTAGCAGGCATTTTTCCTGCGTTGTCGTCAAACCTTGAGATATCAGGAATTTCCTCATCAAGGCCCTCTCTTTCCGCGATGATGTCCAGGTACTTTCGACGGGTGCTTTTCAATGACATGTTCCGCACATGCAAGGCATAATGTGAAATCGTCAGAAAAAAAGGTTTCTTATCCTTGGCTCTTTTTTCGAGGAATGCATTGGAAGTTCTGGCCAAGCTGAAAACCCGTTTTGGATCATCCAGTGGGATGAGGGTTTTGTCTGCCGGTTCCCACCAGTCTCCATGAGCATTACCATTCGGGTGTTTATGAATAAAGTCCGTCTCGTCGTACCCATGATCCTTAAACCAACCGAGAGGCGTACAGCCTTTACCAAAAAAACCACTTATATAGCCCTTGCCCGATTCCTTGAGCATTTCCGCTAAAGAAAGCTTCTCTTCAAAATCCACCTGCCTTTTGTTCATCACCACATCATGTATGGAAATGCACCCAACCCGTGCAGTGGTCATCCCGAACTGGATGCTTGCCCGGGATGAGGTGCAAACCGGAGATGGACAATAGGCGTTGGAAAAACGCATACCCTGCTCGGCAAGTTTTTCCAGGTTGGGTGTTTGATGAAGGGAATGTCCAAGTTCAGGTCGATCCTTCATCATCGGAACACTCGTCTGCGTATAGCCCAGGTCGTCCGCATAGATGATTATAAAATTGGGTGCTTTTTTGCTGAATATCAGGCAAAGAGGTGCGAGCAGGAGAAAAAAAGATATGAGGATTTTTTTCATTAATGTTTTAGTTTAGATTTGAAATAAAATTAATCGGTAAATTCGACCCACTTGGCTCGGGCATTTTTTTCGGCCACATTCTTTACCGTTCCTTCTCTCCACGCATGTAGGTTTCGATGAAGATAGGTTTTTTCCTTATTGACCAAATTCTTGAAAAGTTTCTCGTTTAAATCCTTGAGCATTTTTGATTTTTGATTTTCGAAATCAGGAAATTTCTGTTCCTTAAGACCAGCTAATTTCTTCCTGTATCCATCGATATGTTGCTGACTGAAATGATCCACTAGTTTGAGGTGTGCCTGCCTCACTTGCTCCGCAGTTCCACCCTTCACCTTCTTAACATACTTTTGGCAAATTGCGTCCATTTCCTTCACTTTTTCAGGCATGGAGGTAGCTAGGTTCTTTTCCTCCCGGTAATCCGTTTTTAGATTGAAAAGCAGGAACTCACCCGAATTCAAATGACGCATCAATTTATAATCACCCATAATGATTGAACTGATCGGCGGATGGTAGTGGCAGGTGTAATGATGAATAATTCCCGGTGCGACCCGCTTGACCTTTCCCTTGTTCCCTTTTTTGAAGACCTGACGCAGACTTCCACCATCAACATTAGGTGGCATCGGTGCCTCACTTCCGCTCAAGTCATGAAAGGTTGGAAGAAAATCCCACTGCACTATCGGTACATCACATTGTGAACCGGCTTTGATACCCGGACCTGAGATGACGGTGGGCACGCGGATGCCCCCTTCAAAGATGGAACGTTTACCCTCCTGTAACGGACCATTAAACCTGCGGTTTTCTCCATCAACTTTTCGCAATTCGGCATGCCCGCCACCATTATCGGAGGTAAAGATGATAAAGGTGTTTTCCAGTTCGCCTGTTTGCTCAAGTGCATCAAGCACATCGACCAGGGTGAGATCCATTTCCTCCACCATCGCAGCATAGGTAATCTTTTTATTTGCTTCTCCTTTGGGGTTGACGATTGGATTATCAGTCAGTTCGTCCATACCCTTGGTATCGAAACCCGCATCTATCCAGCGCTTTTTGGTGCGCTCAAAGGCTTCGCGGGTGCACATAAATGGTATATGGGGTGCATAGTGTGATACCATCATAAAGAAAGGCTGTTTCCCGGCATTCTTTTTCAGAAAGTCTGAAGCATCCTTTCTTAATGAATGCATACGTTTTGGATTGTCGGGCGGAAAGGGAGTTTTCTCCTTAATCGGATCCCAGTAGGACCCGTGTCCGTTTCCATTCCCTCCGGGTTCTCCAGGATTTTCATCCGTAATGTCGTATCCGGCATCATCAAAGCGACCCATGGCACTGCATCCTTTGCCAAAATGAGCAGTGAGATAATTTTTACCCGAAGCTTTCAGCATTTCCGCTATTGTAATCTCTGCATCATAGCCGTCCGGACGTTGAACCTGGGATAAGACATCAAATACATTACGATACTGAATTTTCGCAGAACTTTGCCCGTGTTGTATACTTATTCGTGACCCCGTACAGGTGGGAGTCGGTGAATAGGCTGCGGTAAAACGGGCACCGATCTCAGCAAGACGCTCAAGCCCCGGTGTCTGAATGAAAGGGTGTCTGGTCGAGGGATCAGCATCCATCATTTGAACGGAAGTATCCGCATAACCTAGATCATCCGCATAGAGGATGATAAAATTGGGAGACTTAGCCAAAAGTTCTCCGGCCTCAAAGATTACCATCAAAGGCAAAAGAATATATCTGAGCATAATTTTAATTAATTTTTATCTGCAGTTCCGCGCTCCTCGTGCATTCGAATGAGACGCAGTGATCGTTCAAGTTGTGTGTCTTGAAAGTTTACATGATTCTGGGAGACATCGACTTGGAAAGCTTTTTGCCTATTCGATGGGTCAGCAACCAGTTCCGCCTTAAGTTTAGCCAACCGGTTCCTCCCGTTTTCAATCCAGCCTCCCTCCAGGAGTTCGACATAATTACGCCGGGTCAGGGTAACCGTCTCGGCATTGACCTCTTTAAGGTACTTTGCCCGTTTCTTATCAAGCTTCTGGACAAGATCGGGCATTTCCGCGGCCAAATCATTTTCTTCACTGAGGTCCTTACTAATATCAAACAATTCAATGTTCAAAGAATCGAGGTCCTTGCGAAGTTTATATTTACCGGAGCGGATTACAGACTCGGCCACGCCGGTATGCCAGGGGAAATGAAAGATTAAATCCTTGGTGTTACGCTTCACCCTCCCCCGGTCACCTCTTTCAAATACATCGCGCAAACTACCCCCGTCCAAATCGCTGGGCAGTGGATCCGTACCGCCTGCCAAGTCATAGAAAGTCTGTAGAAAATCCCATTGAACAATCGGTACCTGACAATAACTTCCGCTGTTTATTCCTGGACCGCGAACGAAGGATGGCATACGAATACCACCTTCATAAAGACTACCTTTACCGGCCTTAAGCGGAGCATTTCCACGAAAACCACCTCCATTATCTGAGGTGAAAATTACATAAGTTTCTTCCTCTATCCCAAGTTTATCAATCGCATCCAATAAGGCTCCAAATGCGCGATCCACATCATCCAGCATAGCAGCGTAATTAATAATCCATCCATGGTTATACATGGCAATGGGTATTTCTTCTTCCGGCATTCCATCTTTCTTCTCATATTTCTTACCCTTTGGCAGTTTCTTGTATTTCTCACGCGTCCTCTTCAGCGAATCGTGCCAAATGTGATTGGCATAATGAGAGAGCTGTAAATAAAAAGGCCTCTCAGCAGCGACTTGATCCTTTATGAATGTGATGCTTTTTTCAGTGAGCGAAAAGATTCGCTTGGGATCATCTTCAGGAAGATGAGTCTTGCCATCATCTCCAAAATCGCCGGGTCCGTTCCCGTTGGGTCCATCCGTAACATCATAACCGGCTTCAGTCGGCTTAATACTCTCATTGTGCCACTTGCCAAAATGAGCAGTCTGGTAATCCGGGTTCGCTTTTTTCAGGGCTTGAGGAATGGTAATTTGTCCAAGATACTGCTTCCTTGCTTCTATAGCCGAGAGCACGGTGTAACGCAGACGACTCGGGGTCATACCATGTAGCAAACTGTTTCGCGATGGAGCACAAAGTGCGGATGGAGAGTAACAAGCCGACAAGACCATACCTTCCCTTGCCAGTCTTGCAAGATTGGGGGTTTGATTAAAATCACTGCGGGTATCGGCACGACCCTTGATCATTTCAACTGAGGTCTCCGCCCAGCCCAAGTCATCCATGTATACCAAAACGAAATTGGGAGACTTCCTTGCATACAAGGAAAAATGAATTACCAAAGCCAATACCAATATTGTAAATTTTTTCATGCTGCAGGTACCCGTATCCAGAAAATCAGCGTTATTCTTTTGTTGGTGTTTCACACTTCTTTCTACTTATTGGAATTCTCTATGGCTTCATCCGAAGCATCATCAGCACGGAGGTCTCCGAGGACATATTGAAGTCCCCGGAGGTAATGCTCAACGATCTTGGGATTCCAATAGGCGGATTCGTTGTGGCCGAAAGTTGCGTAGAATACTCGACCTTTTCCGGCTTTCTTACACCAGGAGGTGGGATATTCACGCTCCAAATTGAGAGGGACATTGGCGGGTTTCGGTTCACCCGGCTTCCGTTCCTCTTCAGGTGGGACTGTTTTGAGTTTCCCGTTGTTGTTATGCGTGTTCTGCCTCGCTGACAGATCAATGCCGGTGAGGGTGCGAAAGCAACCTTTTCTGTATGGGTGGATCTGACGGTAAAGTTCATCATTAATATCAAATCCCTCTCCGTGAAAACACCGGTTCAGGATGTGCCTAGGGTCATAATTTTGTATCCGCCAAGTGCCGGTTTTGCCCCACGGGTGGCCACCAAAAGCACCACCCCAAAGCTCAGAATATTCCGGCCACCACTTTTTTCCTCCATCGGTAGCGGCATGGCATCCGAATAAACCACCGCCGTCGTATACAAAGTCCAGAAATGCCTGACGGTTATCGCCCTTGAACCCGTTGTGCAAGCCCGTTGCATTCAAGACCGCAATCGCATCAAATTGCTTGAGGTATATGGAAGTCCATTTGATCGCATCGTTGTTGATCGTAAGTGTGAATGCACCCGTTTTCCTTTCAATCAGTTTTAGCATTTCTTCACCGATCAGGCGGGAGTTATGTTTAAAACCGTGGCTAAGGCTGTAAACCAAAAGTTTGCGGTCGCCCTTGGGCTTAGCCGGCAGTTCAGCTGGTATGGCCGCTTCCACTTTTTTTAACTCTTCTGCGGTGGGAACTACCCAACCTCCTTTAGGAGCACTGGTGTCACGTTTTGGTGACTGCCCCACCATATGCGATGTCAGAAAAAGTAATAAAAGGGATAGAAGACTTGCATTCATCAACTCTTATTTCTTTTTAGAAATGGGCATATTCAATTCTGCTAAAGTAAAAGCAGTGGTGCGGCGCTTGTTCCATCCACGCACTTTTTCGATTTCATCAGGC
>Ga0181552_10002971_pt1 | contig 12223 bp, 23 predicted proteins | sample 011ome_18_FD_130583 | JGI IMG/M metagenome (GOLD analysis project Ga0181552, IMG submission 130583) | Coastal salt marsh microbial communities from the Groves Creek Marsh, Skidaway Island, Georgia - 011501BT metaG (megahit assembly) | ecosystem: Environmental > Aquatic > Marine > Intertidal...
AATACTATCAATATTGTTTCCATACCACCTAAGTATCTTTTCTTTTCCACATTAGATATATCACTATATGTTATTCGCATGTTTGTTAATTTCTGTATTAATTTCTCTTCTGTTATCATTGTTTTAAGTTTTAGTGTGTGATTAATTATTTTATACTACAAATATACGATATACTTTTTGTTTAAATTACCGCTCAAAGTGTGTATCACAAACCAGCTTTTTTATTCGGATTATTTTCATTATCTTTATAAAAATTTTGCATAAAAAAACCCCATAAGAAATATATATGTAGGTTGGAGTCTACTCTTCTAATACTTTCGCACCAGCCCGTTGTCCTTAACAACAATGCTAAATTACGAAATTAATTTGACACTACCAAATATTAGGACAAAAAAAAAGGGAAATCTTTCGAAATCCCTTTTAATCAAACTAAACGGGGCAAACTACCTCCCCTAACTAAACTATGTGATGTACAATGCCCATCAAGGCGAATTCTTATATAATATTATTTATACTCTCTGTTATGTTCTTCTTTAGCACATTCCATTAGCATATTAATTCCTTCATCATAGGAGTCAGCAATACATAAGTCATCACTTATTACATCTCCTTTTGCATTTGTCTTAATAACAACAAACCAATTATTGTTACCAAATAAATCCTGTATCCCCAACTCATTTAATCCCTCATCATTCAATCCCTTATCCCTTGCCATTTCTACGGCTTGGATATTCTTATAGTACGTATCATCAATATCAAATGCTAATCTTATTTCTCCAGTTGCTTCTAGATATAATCTATTACCACTTAGTAGATTCACATATGCCACATCTCCATTGTACCAAAAACTATCTTGTCTATCTTCTGATAGTTTTTCTTTTACTGTTGTTACTTTTAAATTAATTTCCATCTTTATATTGTTTTAAGGTTTCTGACAATGTAAAGATACAAATTATTTATTTAATATCCTAATTTATTTTATATTTTTCTATATTCTAATATTCTTTGGTATAAATCATTATCAAAGTTATTCCACCAAAATCGTTTATCGTGTTCTGTGCTATACATAGTTTTAAGTTTTTAAATTAATGACTCTACAAATATACAAAACTATATTTAAACTACCAAACTTTTTAACAAGTTTTTCTATTAAATTTCTTATCCCAATATTCTTCTATCTCTAATGCAGTTGCGTTCTTTCTATAATGTCTTTCATGGTCTGGTGCTGGGTCATAATCCTTAGACTCCATGATTGATATACCAGTTGATTCTATGATAACACCACGCACATCCATCTTGTATGTAAGACGTTCATTCTCTCCCCACCCAACAGTACCGTAACCAACAACCTTTACAACTTCAACATCATCAATGTGATTATATCTATCAAGTGTTACAGTATCTCCAATTGCAAATTCTCCTTTCTTTTCCATTGGTGCGTGATTTAAAAGTGCGTTAATAAAGTTCATCATAGTTCTTTGTTTTTCAATTCTATATTTTAAAATTCATCTATAATTTGTGCATCTATTAAATTTGTACTCAATGTGTCAATTTCTGATATGCTATCATAATCCACAGTTACTCCATTTGTATTTTTGATAATATCAGATACATCATCTATGTCTAATGCCGCTACTAAGAAATGTATTACATCAAATCCATAATATGTTGTTTTAAATACTTTCATATTACTAGTTTGTTGGTTCTCATTTACTCTTTTAATACTCATAGTTCTTAGTTTTTAAGTTCAATGTAAAGATAAGGATAATATTTCTATTATCCAAATCTTTTTACAAACTTTTTTTATTCAGATAAATTAAACTCTATTTCTTTAAAGTCTTTCGGAATATCTGACTTTTTATTTACAACTCCTATTTTATCTCTACTCCAACGCCCTACAAGGTCTTTTTCGTTTCCTCTGAAATCTCCACCACCTCTGCCGTTGCCCTCGCAAGTAAGTAATGGTAAAGGGTGTATTTGCCAACCATCACTATCCTTTGGTGTTTTACTTTTATTAACAAACTCCTTTTTATCGTAGTTAATTAAATACTTTGCAGTAAGTGGTGCAATATTTTTAAAAGTATAATCATACTTACTTTTATCCTTTGGTATCTCTTCGCTAGTTCTAATCTTACCTACTTCATATGCTAAAGTATATAAGTTCAAACCTTCACTTAATAATTTTTCTTCATTATAATACTCACTACCTTTTTCAACGTGAGGTTTAATTTCTTCTTTAGTAAGTGTCTTAGGGTCTTCATTATCCGCATAATCCCCAGCCCATACAAGTTTTTGAGGTTGTATCATTAATGATTTTTCAACAAATCTTACAAATGAATTTTTCATCCATGAATGTTCCATTAACTTTGCACCACTTCCAAAGTCATAACACTCGAAACTTGCTATTGGTTTATTCTTTTCACTTAAAAAAATTGGTTTATAATACTGTCCCATAGTTTTATTGTTTTTAGTTTGACATTTAATTCTTTAACAAATATACAAATAATATTTTATATATCCTAATTTACTTACTAATTTCTTCGTAAATAACATAAGGTTCATTGATACCATCAGTATTGTATCTATTAACCACTATCTCTTTACAATAACCTACACCCTCGATATAAACAATTTTATTTTCCATAATACTTAGTTTTAATTTGTTTGACTTTGTAAAGATAAGTATTATTTTTTAAACCACCAAATAAATGGTGGATTATTTTCACATTTCTTCAATTGATAATACCATTATCGACTCCAATGCTTTTTTCTTTGCTTGGTCTTTATTATCTGACCACACACTTATCCATTGTTTTTCTCCATTAATGTAAAGTACTACTCTAAATTCTTTCATGTTTTAAGTTTTAATTTGTTTGACTTTGTAAAGATATATAAAATAATATTAATATCCAAATTTATTTACAACTATAACAAAAATCATCACCATCTTCATCTGTGATAATTTCATGTCTAAAAAATCCACCACCACAATTGACACACATAAAATCTCCTTCTAATTTACTACACTCTTCATAATGGGATGCAATAGCGTCTTCAAAATACCCACACTCTGAACATAATAGTTCACTCTTTGCAATTGCTTCTTCAAGTGTTTCAGCTTCGATATTTAATATCTTACCACTTTCTTCATCATATACTTCAAAAAATTCCATTTGATTTAGTTTTTAAGTTAATGTAAAGATACAAATATTATTTTATATAAACAAATTTAAGTGGGATTATTTTTTACTATTCCGTGTTCTCTTAATTCCTCTGTTAAAGCTTGAATTACTTTTTGTTGTTCTTTTACTAATTCAACACAAGATAAAATATCGTCTTTTGTTGGTTTACCATCAAAATAAAATAACTTTTCTATTTGTGCTAACCTACTTAGTAATTCTCTATTGTTGGTTAGGATTCTACCAGTGGTTAAGTAAAACTCTTCTCTATCTATTATTACTTTCATAGTTCTATAATTTAATTGTTTGACATAACAAATATACAAAACTATATTTAAACTACCAAATATTTCTATAAAAAAAATGCACCAAGTGAAACTAGTCACAAGGTGCATCCTCCATCATTAAACTAAAACTAAACTATAAACTATTTCATTGAATTATTTTTATCGTTGTACATTTTATTTATCTTTAGATAATTGTTAAAACATTCTTCATACCAAAGTGAATTGGTTTCTTCCAATCTTTTTAACCAATAACCTATTCTGGATTCCTCTGGCGTTTTAGTTCCCATCCTAATACCTCTTATTGCACACTTTACTTTTTTTAAAATTAGTTCTTCCATTTGACGTTTATTTTATAAAGTTAATAAATAATTTCTTAATATCCAAATTTATGTTTGACTTTCTTTAGAAAAAATGGAGGGGTAAGGTAGGTCTTTGAGAAATTCACCCCTTTGTCCATCTTTTTGTCGTCAAACTTAAAACTATGTTTGCCTACCTTCTATTTTATACCATACTAACAAACTCAACTCTTGCTCTCTCTTTTACTTTTTCGATAGTATATGTATCCTTATATTTCTTATTTAATCTTTTAACCCTTACTTCTGCTTCTTTTTTAGTCATAAACTTTAAGTAAGGATAGTAAGTATATCTATAACCATTTCTTGTTCGTTTCACTAAATAATTGTTGTCCACTAATATAGTATAGTATTCATCAACCTCAATTATATTCTTTATTTTCTTTTGTGGTCTTGGAAAGTATTTCTTTCTTAACCACTTAGTTGTACTTTCATACATCCCACTAAATTCTATGGTCACACCAATCTTAGTACCATCAAATTGTTTCTTACATTCTTCAATTGCATCCAATAATTCTTGTCCACTTCTTACTACTTTTGAAAAAGGGTCGATACCTAATTCATCTTTTTTATCTTGTGAATAATAACTATTTTTTACGTGAACAAATATATTTTCATTTGCTAATTGTTCTACGGTCAATGCTTTTTTACATCCAGTGGTAAATACACCTTTGAATTGTCCATATGTAGTATTAGCAGTTGTGCCGTTTATTGCTATTGCAGTCCAATACCCAAATGCACTGTCACTATATTCATCATACCATTCGTCCTTTTCTCTAGATTCGTTACGTGTAATTATATCTTGTCTAGTTTGTTCACAATGCTTAACCATTTCATCAACACTCAAAACTAATTGGTTATTGATTGAAAAAGGAAACCAACTTCTTGTACGCCTTTCTTTACCACTAGGACTCCATTCGTAACAGTTGTTACTACCACTTAATATCATTGGTACAAATTTGTCTTCAGATACTTTAATAAATTGTTTGTCGTAAATAATTTCGTAACTCATAGTTTTAATGTTTTAATGTTTGACTTCATCAAAGGTACAAATAATATTTTACATATCCTAATTTATTCTACATTTATTTCAAAATTATCATCAATATCTAACCCTAACAATTCGTTAACCTCATCGTGAATAGTATCTTGAATTTCAAAATAGTGGTTGTCATTATCTTCTATATGCCCTAGTTCGATAAGTTTTGCGATAACTCTAATTGATACATCTCTAGTATCATCGTATGTTACTTTCTTAGTCATAGTGTTTAGTTTTTTAGTTCTTAGTAAAGATACAAATATAAAATGATATATCCTAATTATTCTGCAATAGAATTGAATATTTCTAATACTTCATAATCATTAGGGTCAACCATAACAAAATCGCCATCACAATTCATTATAGAAAATTCATCATCAGCACCCCATTCGTATTGGAATAAATTCTTATCCTTGTCCATTGCGTAATACCCTAATTTTTTCATACTAATTTTATTTCATTAATTAAATAATTAAGAATACATTCATATTCCCCTTGTTCATCAGTATTATATTCTGAACTTAGAAATAGTTTTCTATGTTCTAACATAATAGGAAATATTAAATCATATTCTAATTCAACATATTCAGTTTCCTCTTGTTCAACATAATTCATAAAGAGTTGAGAGAATAAAAATTGTGAGTAGTTCATAGTTTTAAGTTTTAATTGTTTGACTGATACAAATATAAGAAATTATTTTGTAACTTCCAAATTTATTTTAAGTTTTTTACAACAGTTACAATAATAAAAATAATTGATACTGACATTAATGCTACTCCGATACTGATAAATGGTTCCATAGTTATATACTTTTATATTTAACAAAAATCGTAACCTACTTCGGTAATATACATCTTAACATTACCCTCTTCATCTAATTCCCTTGTTGGTAGCATATAAATATCCCCAAACAATTCGTATTCGTCCTCACGAATAACATTAAACATTAAGTTCCAATCTGCAAGTTCATCGGGGTCGCCACTCTCTTCTCTTTCCTTACTTACATTATATACTTCAATTGGTTCTCCAAATAATTCTGATAACTTTTCGTTTAGTTCAGTTTCAGTAAACCTACTCCATACTAAACCCTCTAAATAATTTCTTACTTCTTGTTGTGTTGGTGTTTTCATAGTTTTAATTTTTAATTGTTTGACTATACAAATATAAAACAATATATTTACAATTCCAAATAAAAAAAGGGAAAGTTATTAACAATCCCCTTTTAATTTCTTAAGTGTGCATATCAATAAATACAATATATGTTTTTTCTCCCTCTGACTTCTCTGAATAGTCCATAGACGTTAAACCACACTCATCATATTTATAACCTCTATACTCATCTTCAAGTACATAAAACGCATCAAATGGTTTACTTAATTCAGTTAAACCCTTACGCTTTTCAATATATTCTCCAATAGCATATAATTCCATTCTATCGGTTATCTCTGATAATTTCTTTTCTCCACTATCAATAGCATCAATTAAATCTTTACGATAATATTCTTCTTGGTCTGACTTTAACCATTCTCTTACCCTATCATTCAACGCTTCGATACTACCATAAACCTTTATACCATCGGAAGTTTCATCACTTGGTTTCCACCTTGAATAACTATCGTGGTCATAAATCTCATTATCCTCTGATACGCAACCACCAATACTTCGCCAGTTGTTTTCATTACCAAAATCCATGATTTCGTTTTCTACTTGGTTACAAGCTTGTTCGGGACTTGTAGCGTTAATTCTTACTAAATGTAAATTGTGCATAATATATAAGTTTTAATTGTTTGACTTCATCAAAGGTAAGAAAAAAATAATTAAAAAACAAATATAATACTATATATTTTTTAATAATTCTCCATTGGATGCAATATTCAAAGCTTCCATGAAGATAGTCATAGCTTCATTAGTACTCCAACCCTCACTCACAAGCTTATAGTTTATATAGTCTTGCTTTTGTTGTACACTACCCATTGGTGCATTCAATACCTTAACACTCTTCCTTACAGCTTCACTATATGAAGACTTCTCACTTGAAGCTTTGAAGCTTTTCAACAATGACATATCATTCTGATTATGTCTTAAATGAACCCATCTCTCAGCATCATCAAAATTGATAACTGTCTTATACTCCAACGCTTTCATAACCACTCCTGGTCTTCCGTTGAAAATTACTCTTGCTCCCTTAGTTGTATATTCGTTCTTATTCATAGTTTATATTGTTTTATATTTGTTTGATGTTATCAAAGGTACGAAAAAGAAATTTAAAATCCTAGTAAAATAAATTTTTTTATTTAAAAAGTTTTTCTTATCTTTGTTATGTTCCAATTAAGGAAAGGGTCTGACACTGAGATAATGTCGAAAGAGTAGACTCCAACCTACCTTATATTTTTTTAAAAATGAACCAAAAAAAAGACCTCCAAAAATTTGGAAGTCTCATTTTAATTTCGTATCTTTGCTAGTCCATCACACCGTAGTTGATTTTGATGTCTGCTTCTGTTACTCCTTTTGATAAAAGCATTTCTTTGATTGCTTCATAAACTTTGTAACAAGTTGAACTACCTTGGGCTGGTTGAGAAACAAATGGTTGGTCACAACCACCTACAAAGATTTCATAACCCATAACACATGACCCTCGGTCACCAATTTCAGTTCTAATCTTTTTTGAAATCTCTTTTGCTTCTTGTTGTAATTTGAAGTAATTAATTGAATTTAACATAGTTTATATAGTTTTAAATTGTTTGATGTTATCAAAGGTAATCATTTAGAATTTAATATCCAAACAATTACCTTATTATTTTTAAACTAATTCACTAACTTTAATTAAAAAGTCGTTATTATCTACGTTATCTTTATTTTGACCTTTAGTTCCTTTACCTGTAACTAATTTATATTTAAGTCCAATAACTACATTCTCTTCATCTAAGAAACGTAAATCAGTTTCATCCCCATTAATAACTTTATACCCTTTATAAGTCTTTGGTAAGTCGTTAACGTCCTTTACACCAAACACAATTGCTACATTATGACCTTTACTTAATAAGTCCTCTGCAATGATATCATTATCTTCACTCCTAGAAAATGTCAAATGATAATTATCACTTTGCTTTTTTTCAAATCTCTTCGGATTTTTAGTGTAATCGTAAAATTGTACATTAGGAAACGTTTCAAAAATATTCAAACCATTCTCTAATTTAATTTTCTCAAATGGAATATCAGAAGTACCATTCAAACGAATAGCAAAGTTTTTATATCTTAATACATCGATACCGTTTTTCTTATATTGCTTATCTCCTACAATTGCTTTATGCATACGTTCTGCCTTGGTAATCTCCTTTACCAATTGCTCCATAAAACCTTTACGATTATGTAAATAAAATTCAGTCTTATTCATTTTACCCTCTTGTACAGCATCAAATCTAGCAGCACCAGACTTAAATAGACACGCCTTTGCACAACCTTTACTCGCATGACTACAAAGATTAATACCCTTAGAGTTTTGCGTATGTGGTGCAAGATACATAATGTATGTAGTATACCCTAATTTTTCTCCTTTAGTAGTTTTGCTATTTTCTGTAGATAATAAGTTGTTTGGGATTCTGTAGTTCATAATAATTTAGTTTTAATGATTAATGTTTGACTTCTACAAATATAATAATAATAATTGAATTGACAATAACTTTTTTTAATTATCTTTAAAATTTATTTATTACTACATTTGCTTTAGCTTTAACCAATAGGTTTTCTAACGTATCTTTAACACCTCTAAAATATTGTTTTTGATAATCACTATCCTCAAATGCAATACAAGTATTTGCACTCTTAATAGCTTCTACTAATTCTTTTTCTGTAATTTGTAACATAGTATATAGTTTTAATTTGTTTGACTCCATCAAAGATATATAAAATAATATTAATATCCTAATTTATTTATAACTTTATTAAACTATTATATGTACAACCCTCGTGGTCAGTATATACATCTGTTTTAACAAAATAGTTTTCACGTAAATATTTAGAATACTCATTAAATACCTTACTGAATAATTCAATACCTAATTTACTTATATATGGTTTTATATATCTATTATCCTTATTCAATCCACCATAAGTAAAACAACTCTCCATCATAGATTTTAATGATTCTATTTCTTTTTCAACTCTTATTTGTTCGGGGGTTGTATTACATTTAAGCCATTCAAAATATTGGTCGTATATCTTATTGAATAATTCACTACCTAATTCTTTTTCACTCCATTTAATCATATTATGCTCTTTACTTAATATAGTACCATTAGCAACACCATAAACAGAATACATAGCTTTTGTTAATTTTACAATTTCTTCATTTACATTTTCCATAACTTATAGTTTTATATTTGTTTGACTTGAAACAAAGGTAAGAAAAAAATAATTAAAAAACAATAGCAAATAAATTTTTTTATATGAAAAGTATTTCTTATATTTGTAAGGTCATTAAGTTGAAGGGTCTGGAACTGCAATAATTCCGAAAGAGTAGACTCCAACACGTCTATACTTTTTTTTAATAATTTGCAAAATTACAAAATAAAAACGACACTACCAAATAAATTAAACAAAAGTTATTAACAAAATAAAATTACAATTGTTAATAACTTAATTTGTATATGTCAAATATTATTCGTATCTTTGTTATGGTGCCTTAAACTTTTTTCATTTTAAAAAAAAAGTCTTAGTTCAAAGTTACAAAATAAAATCCACAAAACCTAATTTTTTAAACAAAAGTTTTTAACAACTTATCAACACGTTATCAACAGCAAAATGTTAATAAAGTTATTTCAACGAAAGTTATCAACTGTTAATAACTTTTAACGATTTAATTTTATTAACAACTTATCAACATAAAAAATTTAAACAAAAAAAAGGGGAACAATATGCTCCCCTTGATTATTTGGTAATATGGTTTTTATACCATTGCTAACTCTCTAGCGAATTCTAACGACTTAACATTAGTACGGTAGTTAGTACTTAACATAGCACTCTCAATTCTACCATTCTCACGTCTAGGTGCTGATTTTTCGTGAGTAGTCCATCTAGTAACACCACTATGTAAACCCCACACATTTTTACCCTTTTGTGCCATCTCAACTCTAATCATCTCATAAAGTTTTTCCATCGCATTAGTAACTCTAGAACTAGCATCTGATATATCTGCCACACTAGATAACTTAGATAACCCAGTATGCAATTTAACCATATCGTGAACATTCTTATCTGATGCACCCACACCAACAAACTTATTATATAAGTCAATTTGATTCATAGACTGACTTAACGCTAACTCAATCAAATTTGGAATCTCACGTATCTTTGAATCCAAACTAGCAGTATGACGCATTTTTGACTGTCCATTCTTATAAAAGTGATAAAACTGATTTGAACAACTCATCGTGAAATCCCCAATACCAATAGATAAACCTGTGCTACCATCGTTACTATCAATAACGGTAACATAACGCTTAATAGTATCGTTACCTACCTTAGAAACGCCCTCAATAGCTAATTGAATAAAGATTCTACGCCCACCGTTAAGTGACCCCGCTTTTTGTACTGATAACTCACTACCAAACGGTTGCATACCCCTTAACACCATTTCAACCACTTCTGAATTCTGTGATATCGTATAACCATGCTTAACCGTATTAATAATTTCCCCACTCTTACTATTAAGTAAACCATAGTAAGGTGATGCTACTAGGTTAATATCATTAATTAGACTACCACCATCGCCTACTAACATAACATTTTGTTTTGCCACTAATGGTAACTTTTCAATAGTGAAATCTAATCCGTTAGCAGTTAAGATTTCGTTTACTTGTGTTTTTACTGATTCTTGCATAATAAATAATTTAAGTTTATATAATGATTAATAATTCAACACCACAAAGTAAGGCATTTAGTTTCATATATCCAAACATTTAACCATATATTTTTTTATATAATTTAACTTTTTTACTAAAACCCCCATAAACACTAGACATCTAGACCTAAAAAAAATTTATATATTTTTACATTTAATCTTATATAATATAGCACCAAAAAAAACTTTAAAAATAATTCACTTTTTATTAGTTTATATCAAATCTATTTTGTACTTTTACATTGTTGTTAATCACAAAGGGTCTGGCTCTGAAATAAAGCCGAAAGAGTAGACTCCACCCTACCCCATATTTTCCTAGCACTTATCAACAAGTTATCAACACCCAATTGTTAATAACTTTATTTGTATATCCCAATTATTATTCGTACCTTTGTATCATATCTTCTTAGAAGATTAAGGGCAGAATATTGCCCAAACTTTTCTATGCAAAATCTTATTTAGATTCAGTCTAAATTAACATCTAATTTGGATATGTCAAAATGATTTTGTATATTTGTAAAATCATCCACAAATAGTGGACTAGATAACTATTACCCATACGTTAATTTCGTATGGGGTTTTATGGTTTGTACCTACCCTATCTAATATAATTTTATATAGTGTGGTGGGCTGACCGACCTATGCCTAACGCACACCCACACACGTACACACATTCGTGTATATATAATAGTGAATATAGGGTGTATGTTATAGTACATATAGGTACATACGTTTTATATAATATACTATGAAAAATAGCCTTTTTTATGGTCTGGGAAAGATACGTCTAAAAAAAATTGGGGAAATATAATACACTATTTCTTTACAAGTTAATGTTTTTTAATGTTCCCTTGTAGGAGGTTGTTCGATTTTCCCATTAGTTACCACTTTTTACCACGATTTACCATTTTACTTAAAAAAGCGATAACGTGCTACTAGAGGTACGAAAAGGATATGAATGGTACATATAGATATAACTTTTGTGAAGGTGTCTTAGAACTCACCTACGGTGGTTCATATACACATTTGTGTATATCTATATTATGTTATTAGCAATGATTTTCTATTAGTAATTTAGTCTTCTTTTTTAGTTCTCTTAGACTAAGTATATTATTATATTCTACTATACAATTATCCACCCAATATTCTACATCTATACAATCCCAATTATATAAATCTGATAGTGGTTTATTGAAGTTATATACTTCTGTATTATAGTTTAATTTGAATCCAAATATGTAGAGTGTTTCTATTTTATATAGTTTACAATTTACCCAATCATTTAATAGTTTATCTATTTGTATTTTTGCTATTATTGTGTTATTATTTTTATCTTTTCTTATATGTTTTTTCATATGTATTTTTAGTTGGAATGTTTTGTTTTGTGGGTTTGTTTATTAGTTGTTAAAAAGTGTGTTATTCGTTATCCATAAGGTGATTTATTTAATGGTTATGGAAAGTGAATA
>Ga0181552_10002991_pt1 | contig 12168 bp, 7 predicted proteins | sample 011ome_18_FD_130583 | JGI IMG/M metagenome (GOLD analysis project Ga0181552, IMG submission 130583) | Coastal salt marsh microbial communities from the Groves Creek Marsh, Skidaway Island, Georgia - 011501BT metaG (megahit assembly) | ecosystem: Environmental > Aquatic > Marine > Intertidal zone...
AGACAATCGCTGACTGCCGCCTTATCGGCACCCATCTGCTCAAAACTGCCGTCTGTCTTCATGAAATGCCAGTATTCTCCATCGTTATACATATACTCCATATCGATTTCCTGAACATCGGCGGCCTCCAGAGATTCGCCAGACTTAAAAGTCCGCTCCCAAACCCGGCCAGTCTTGAGGTTACGCAGTTTGACTCGATTAAACGCCTGACCTTTACCTGGCTTGACAAACTCGTTCTCGACAATGGAGCAGGGATCCCCTTCCAACATCACCTTGAGCCCGGATTTAAATTCATTGGTAGAAAAGCTCGCCATCAATTACTCTCTTTTGTTTAACGCGAAAATAATATGATACCGCTAACAGACCTCAGTTGGCAGACTCAATCGTGGCAGGCGCTGCTGAAAAGCGCCGTCACAGATCCCCTTCAGTTAGCCCGAATACTCGACATTGATTTGTCAGACTACCGATCGCCGTTTCCTCTCCTGGTACCCTGGCCCTATCTAGCTCGCATCCAGCCTGGCAATCTGCTTGACCCCCTGTTGCTGCAGGTTCTACCTCAGCAACTTGAGTCACTGTCGGTACCAGGATACAGCAGCGATCCTCTGCTGGAGCTGGAACACGCAAAGACCAGCGGCCTGATTCAAAAGTATCACGGCCGCGTACTGGTGGTTGCTACCGGTGCCTGCGCAATCAATTGTCGTTACTGCTTTCGTCGCCACTTTCCCTACCAGAGCTTTCAGCCGACCTCGGATGACTGGCAGAGCATTGTCGAATCTGTGGAAAATAATGAATCTATTCATGAGGTCATATTGAGTGGCGGAGACCCTTTATTACTTAGTGATCGGCGCCTTGCGCAGCTGGCGAAGCGCCTGGCAGCCATTCCGCACGTGACGACCTTGCGCCTGCATACCCGTTTACCGGTTGTCATTCCGCAACGGGTTGATTCGGCACTACTGAGCTGGGTTGAGCATACCCGCCTCAATATTGTGATGGTGTTGCACAGTAATCACCCCAACGAGCTGGATGACGCTGTCTTTGACGCGACTCGACGACTGCGAACGGCGGGCGTGACTCTACTGAATCAAAGTGTTTTGCTGCGGGGAGTCAATGATGATGTTGAAACACTCACCAGCCTATCACACAGACTGTTCCAGCTGGGCGTTCTGCCCTACTACTTGCATGTACTGGATAAGGTTGCGGGTGCAGCCCACTTCGACTTACCCGAACAAGTTGCGCAAAATCTCATGGCAGAAGTCGTCAAGCACCTTCCCGGTTACCTGGTGCCACGCCTGGCTCGCGAAATTCCCGGAGAGGCTTCGAAGACCAATTTAGCCATTCATCCGGTCTGAAATTTCGAACCCAAGCTTATCTGCTATAGTTACTCTTCTTACTGATCATCTCGTTCGCTTATGACCATAAACAGCCCCGTCAGGTTACTGATACTGGAGGCTTCACAGAATCGGGCAGAAGAACTCATCGTGTTGCTGCGTAATGCCGGCCGGGCGACTCGCGCCCATTTGTTAGCGTCAGCGGCGGACTTAAACGAGAAGCTCAATGAGCAGAGCTGGGATCTGTGCCTGGCGAGCCAGGAGGTTGACGGGCTGACGATCGAACAGGTCATCAGTCAGATCAAAAACCTGGACAAGGATATTCCCATTATCATGTTGGCGACAGATCGGGACCCTGCCTCTATCACGGCCGGGTTGAAACTCGGCGCCGTGGATGTCGCCCTGGAAAATGACGAAGAGCGTCTGCTTCTGCTTATCGATCGTGAGCTTGGCAATCTGGACAATCGTCGAGCAAGGCGTGCAGCAGAGGTCGGATTACGAGAAACCGAGCGCCGTAATCAGCTTCTGCTAGACAGTTCAAACGCCGCAATTGCCTACGTTCACGAGGGTATGCACATCTATACCAATACAGCCTATGGAGAACTGTTTGGTTATGAGGATCCCGATGACTTCGCCGGCATTCCGGTCATCGATCTGATCGCTGCGGAAGACCAGGAAAAGTTCAAGAAGTTTCTACGCGACTTCACGAGCCATCCGAACCAGACCGAAGAGTTTTCCTGTATCGCAAGCGATGAATCTCGCATTATCGCCAGCCTGTCATTACTGCCGGCGACCTACGACGGCGAACCCTGCACTCAAATGATCTTTCGCTCGATCACAGAGAGTAGTCAATTAGAGAATCGCATTCGCGAAATTTCAACCCAGGACCTGCTGACAGGACTGCTCAACCGATCCTACTTTCTCGAGCAACTGAATCTGGCCGTTGGTCAGGCGAGTCAGGGCCAAGCGGCTTACTGCCTGTTTTATATCTGTCTTGATGATTTTGCTCGAGTCCGTTCCGAAGCCGGCATCTCCAGTGCAGACCTGGTGCTTAGCGACCTCGCGACGTTGATGCGCGACCTTATTGACCCCCAGCATGTTATGGCAAGATTCGGCGATGAAGAGTTCACTCTCTTGTTCAAAAGTGCTGATACGACCCTTGCCCTGGCCTTAGCAGAAGACCTTCGATCCCGAGTTGAAGAGCATGTATCAGAAATTTCAGGCATGTCGTTCAAAATAACTGCCAGTATTGGCCTGGCTTTGATTAGCGAAAATTCACCCTCCGGCGAGGAAGTGATATCACGCGCTCACAAAGCCGCCATCGGTATTGAGCAAGGCAACGGGGTCAGCTTCTATCAAGTTCAGCAGGTCACGGTCGGCAAGGAGGGTAAAGCGCTAACCTCTGAGGCCATCAAGCAACTGCTCAGTGCTGCTATCACAGGCCAGGGTTTTCGGTTGTTGTTCCAGCCGATAATCAGTCTGCATGGAGAGGACGATGCGCTATTTGAAGTTTTGTTGCGCCTTCTTGATGAGGACGATAATGAGCTGTTACCCGCCCAATTTCTGGGTCCTGCAGCCGATGCCGGATTACTCGAAAAGCTTGATAGATGGGTGATTTTGCAATCGATCAAGATACTCAGCGCGAAACGTGCTACTGGCAGTCAGGCGCGTTTGTTTGTCAATGTGACGCATGCATCCATGGCGGACTCGACGTTTTTACCTTGGATTTCTGTTGCGCTCAAGGCCGCTCGCTTACCGAGTGATACGATCATTTTTCAGCTTGACGAAAAACAAGCGACCTCCTACATCAAGGATGCCGCACATTTTTCTGAAGGCCTGGCGAAACTTCACTTCAAGACGTCAATCAATCACTTTGGTTGCTCACTGAACCCATTCAATCTTCTAAAACACCTAAAGCCCGACTACGTCAAACTTGACGGCTCGTTCGCGCAACAGATAGAGGGTAATCCTGAAAAACAGAAAGAACTCATCAATATGGTCAAGTCGCTACAATCAGCAGGTGTGCTGACCGCGATTTCAGGCGTTGAAAGCCCGACGGTGCTCTCCACTTTATGGCAGGCAGGGGTCAACTTTATTCAGGGCTACTATGTTTCCATGCCTGCGGAAAATCTCGATTATGATTTTACTAATGAAGATCTCTAGAGCGCAGATTGTTTTGATTCGCGACCCGCGACTGCCTAGCTGGACCGACCAGAATCGCGATCTCGAATGCCCATCAAATATAAAATGCTATCCAGACCTAAATGCGAAATAGCTTGCTCAGCATTCTTTTTCACGATCGGCTTGGCATGAAACGCAATACCCAATCCGGCAACCGCCAACATCGCCAAATCATTGGCTCCATCGCCGACAGCAATGACCTGATCCAAAACAATGTTTTCCTGCTTCGCCAAGGCTTGTAACAGCAATGCCTTGCGTTCTGCATCGACTATCGGCTCAATGACCTTGCCTGTGAGCTTTCCGTCAATGATTTCAAGTACATTGGCATACACGTAATCGACGCCAAATCTGTTTTGCAGTACCTCGCCGAAATAGGTAAACCCGCCTGAGAGAATAGCCGTCTTGTAGCCCAGCCGTTTTAACACCGCAAATAGGTGCTCTACACCTTCCATCAAAGGCAGGGAGTCCGCAACTTGCTTTAGACTCGACTCTGGCAGGCCTTCAAGTAAGGCCACCCGTTGACGCAAGCTGGCCTTAAAATCTAACTCACCCAACATGGCTCGCTCAGTTACCGCGCTCACCTGATCACCCACACCTTTGAGCCGCGCCAGTTCATCAATGACCTCAGTGGAAATGAGGGTCGAGTCCATGTCAAAACAGACCAAGCGCCGATTGCGCCGAAACAGACCGTCTTCCTGTACCGCGATATCAATATCAAGCTCGCTGCAAACGTTCATCAGCTGAGCGCGAAAGGCCGCATTATCAGCGAGCTCACCTTTCAGAGAAAATTCAACGCAGGCTTTCGTCTTCGCTTCGGGATGCAGCAGAGGAACCCTGCCAGAAAGACGGACGATGTTATCGATGTTGAGGCCATTGTCAGCGATCACTCGCGAGACTTTCGCGATATGTGTCGCTTTAATGCGCCGGGCAAGCAGCGTCAAAATAAATCGCGAGCGGCCCTGAAGACCAACCCAGTCTTCATAGCTGACCTCATCCACAGGCGAGAATTTGATGTTGACCCCCAATGCATGGGCGGTGAATAGCACTTCCTTAAGAATCGGCTCAGAGTGTCCTGGAATATTGATGAGAATACCCAGAGACAGGTGATTATGGATTACCGCCTGACCAACATCGAGGATGTCGATATCGAAGTTAGCGAGAAGCTCAGTGATAGTTGCCGTTAGACCGGGTTTGTCCTCACCGGAAATGTTGATGAGCACGAGCTCTGTCACGATGTTATCCAAGGCTATTAAAACGCTGCTATTATCCTTGGTCAGTCAATGAAATACAAAACAAAGCGGATTCTCCGACCTAACATTCGGTTATACTCGCCTCGAAACGTTGCGGCCAGCGGAGTCTTATGTATCGGCGAAAATTGAGAGCCAGTTTGTTGGTCTTGGTGCCAATCTTCATCAGCGGCCTCGCGTCTGTGGTATTTCATTACCAACACGTCAACGTCGAGTTGAACCAAAAGGGGCAGCACTTTGGCGCCTCCATTGCAGACCAGCTATCACTGTCCGTCACTGACTACTTGGTTAATGAGGATATTCTCAGCCTGAATGTCGTCCTGACTCAGCTGCTGGCTCGAGGTCATTTTGACTTCGCCTCCGTTTACAGCGCTGACAACCAGTTGCTGGCCCAAGTAGGCAAGAGGTCCGCCAGCGAGAACTCTGCTCGCCTCTTCACCCGAGATATCACTTGGCAGAATGCCAGCGTGGGGCACCTGCAAATCGGTCTGAGTAACGCCAGTGTCGACGAGCCTCTCTCTCTGACCCTCATGCTGATTATTGCCATTCATCTCGCCATCGCTGCGGTGTCCGTCTATTTACTCTGGCAGTATGCGGATCTGATCTATTTCTGGGTCGCTTTACCTGCGGCACCAGCCACCACCCAGGTGATCGACTCAACATCAAAGCTTGACCAGCCAGCGCTCCAAACCGCCAACACTGAAGTCGTGCCAGAGACCAGGAGACTTGACACCATCATCATGGTGTTCAAGCTGAGGCCTGCGCGCTTATTACCTGACTATCTGCCGCGCGTTCAACAAGCACTGGCGCTTTACCGCGGCGACATGGCGCCACCGGACGGTGATACTGTCCTGATCTACTTTACGGATGATGACACGGATGATGACGCCATATTTCGTGCCGCCTGCAGTGGCCTGCTACTCTTGCAGATGTTTCGCCTGATTGACACACCCATCAGCATCAAACTCGGCCTGGACCTGGCAGATGCGGCCGCCGATCCACAGACCCTGGCACATGCGCGCAAAAATGCCAGCTACCTGGCTTCCAACGCCCAGAATTGCTTGTTGGCGAGTCAACAGGTGCTAGCACAGCTGCGGGAACCCAACCGCCTCGTTAGCTCACCGTTTCAAAGCTCTCTCACGCCAGACGGTCTGGTCTTCCTGGTCGAAGGGCTGCAGTCAGAATACCAAGCTTTGATCCAGCGCCAGGCGCGGCAGTTACTGGACCAGTAGCCGCTTAGCGCAGGCCTTCTCCTGTTAACTTTCACCCTGCGCTTGCAGCCGAATGGACATGGAGCGGACAACACCTCACTCTGCTCGATGCGCTTATGCGACGGGGGCAATCCGCTCGTCTGGTGGCTTACAGCAGTGCGACTGTATCAACCTTTTGGAATCCTCGCGGCAACTTCAGTCCGCGCCGCGCACGCTCGCCTCGGTAATGCTCCAAATCATCAAACTTAAGGTTAATGTGGCGTTTGCCCGAGTGCACCACCAGCGTGTCCTTCGCTGTCAGGACAACCAGATGAGCCATGAACTCCAGACGATCAGCCAGTAAAGCTTTGGGAATATTCATGATCTTCACCCCCTTGCCTCTAGCCAGCAGCGGCAACTCGCTGATGGGGAAAATCAACAATCGCCCCTCGTTACTGACAGCGGCCACATAATCCTGCTCGAGATCAGAGACCGGCTGCGGCTGCAGGACAACACCCCCTGCCGGTACACTAATCACAGATTTTCCAGCTTTGTTTTTACTTTGCAGGTCGCCAAGGGTAGCGATGAAGCCATAACCCGCGTCGCTGGCCAACAGGAATTGTTGGTCCTTTTCGCCGGTGATGACGCCGGTAAAGTAAGCCCCAGAAGGCGGACTGGTTCGCCCACTCAATGGCTCTCCCTGACCTCTGGCCGATGGCAACGTATGGGCTTGCAGGGTATAAGCACGACCCGTCGAGTCGAGAAAGACCACGTCCTGATTAGATCGTCCCAACACCGACTGAAAGAAACTATCGCCAGAGCGATAACTCAGCTCTTGTGGGTCAATCTCATGTCCCCTCGCCGCGCGAACCCAACCTTTTTCAGATAACACAATCGTCACTGGCTCGGTAGACAGTAAATCTTTTTCTCTGAAAGCTTGAGCCTCGGCGCGACTGACGATCGGTGACTGCCGATCATCGCCGAATTCCTGTGCATCTCTCAGTAGCTCATGTTTCACCAGCGTTTTCATTCGAGCACTCGAAGCCAGGGTTTTCTCTATATCCAAACGCTCGCCATTCAGTTGGTCCTGCTCACCTTGAATCTTCTGCTCTTCTAGTCGTGCTAACTGTCTTAGCCGAAGATCCAATATGGCATCTGCCTGTATCTCTGACAGGGCATAGGTCGCCATCAAAACCTGCCTCGGCTTGTCTTCGGTACGAATGATGCGAATCACCTCATCGATATTCAGATAAGCGATCATCAAGCCTTCAAGAATATGCAGACGCGCCAGAATTTTTTCCAGACGATAATTAAGTCTGCGCACCACCGTCTCAGTCCGATATGTCAGCCACTCTGATAACAGCACATTCAATGGCTTGACCCGTGGCCGGCCATCCAGGCCGATCATATTAAAGTTTACCCTGTGAGTTCGCTCCAGATCCGTGGTGGCAAAAAGGTGGGCCATCAATGCCTCAATATCGATTCGATTGGAACGCGGCACTATGACTATTCGAGTTGGATTTTCGTGATCAGACTCATCACGCAGGTCAACGACCATGGGTAATTTCTTGGCCTGCATCTGGGCGGCTATCTGTTCCAGTATCTTGGTGCCAGATACTTGAAAGGGAATCGCCGTAATAACGATATCGCCATCTTCAATTTCATACACCGCTCTTGTTCTTACTGCGCCCCGCCCGGTCTCGTAGATCTGGCGAATCTCTGCTGCGCTTGAGATGATCTCTGCATTGGTGGGAAAATCTGGCCCCTGCACATGCTCAAGCAGATCAGTCACTGACGCCTTGGGCTGATCTAACAAACGTATACAGGCGCTAACCACTTCGTTGATATTATGCGGTGGAATGTCGGTCGCCATACCCACAGCAATACCGCTGCCTCCATTAAGAAGAATGTTTGGCAGTCGAGCCGGCAACAGTAGCGGTTCTTCCATGGTGCCATCGAAATTAGGGATGAATTCGACAGTACCCTGACCCAGCTCGTCTAGCAGCACAGAGGCGTATTTAGTTAGTCGAGACTCGGTATATCGCATGGCGGCAAAGGACTTGGGGTCATCGGGAGAACCCCAGTTACCTTGACCATCGACCAGCGGATAACGATAAGAGAATTGCTGCGCCATCAGAACCATTGCCTCATAACTGGCACTATCACCGTGCGGATGATATTTACCGATGACATCTCCCACTGTTCGCGCCGATTTCATAAACTTGGCATCAGCCGTCAAACGCAGTTCTGACATAGCGTAGACAATTCGCCGCTGAACCGGCTTAAGGCCGTCGCCGATATGCGGCAGTGCTCGATCGTTAATGACATACATCGCATAGTTCAGATATGCACCCTCGGTAAATGCCGTCAGGGAGATAGTTTCCATGTTTGTCGATTGGTTTGGTTCAGTCATGAATCTGTTCACTTTCCAGTTGGTCTTACGGTTATACCAATTCGGCTAAGTCGCCCTTATTTTCGAGCCAGACCTTTCTATCTGCCGCGCGTTTTTTTGACAACAGCATATCTAGCGTGTCATTTACCAGACTGCCTGGATCCATGGTGAGTTGCACCAGACGCCGAGTCGCTTCTGCCATGGCAGTTTCTCGCAGCTGCAGCGGATTCATTTCGCCGAGCCCCTTAAAGCGCTGAACGCTCACCTTACCCTTCTTCTTCTCGGCAGCGATCAGATCCAGAATACCTCGTCGCTCTGCCTCATCCAGGGCATAAAAGACTTCTTTACCCACATCAATCCTGTATAAGGGCGGCATGGCGACATAAACATGCCCGGCCCTGACCAACGCTGGATAATGTTTGACAAAAAGCGCAATGAGCAGGCTGGCTATGTGCAAACCGTCAGAGTCTGCATCGGCCAGTATGCAGATTTTGCCGTAACGCAGATTCGCCAAATTTTCTTCGCCAGGATCTATGCCAAGTGCCACCGAGATATCATGAACTTCCTGGGACGCCAAAATTTCGCTTGAGTCTATCTCCCAGGTATTCAAAATTTTGCCCCGAAGCGGCATGATGGCCTGAGTGACTCGATCGCGGGCCTGTTTGGCAGAGCCCCCTGCCGAGTCGCCCTCGACGAGAAATAATTCGCCCTGCATCGCATCTTGACAAGAGCAATCCGCCAGCTTGCCAGGCAGCGCAGGACCGGCGGTGACTTTTTTGCGCACAACCTTTTTGCCCGCTCGTAACCGCGCCTGCGCATTGCTGATGGCCAGCTCGGCTAATGCTTCCGCTTCCGTGGTATGCTGATTGAGCCAGAGACTGAAACTGTCCTTGACGACACCGGCTATAAAGGTCGCTGCCTGCCGAGAGTTCAACCGCTCCTTGGTCTGACCAGAAAATTGCGGATCCAGCAGTTTCGCTGACAGGACATAGCTGCAACGGTCCCAGATATCTTCCGCGGAAATTTTCACACCACGGGGTACCAGATTACGGAACTCACAAAACTCTCGCAGCGCCTCAAGCAACCCACCCCGCAGGCCACTGACATGGGTGCCACCCTGGGCTGTCGGAATCAAGTTCACATAGCTTTCAGTGATGAGGTCACCTCCCTCTGGCAACCACTGAACGGCCCAGTCAACAGCTTCTTCATTACCCGCTATCGAGCCCATAAAGGGCTCGGCCGGCAGCACGACAAAACCGGTCAGCTCATCGACCAGATAATCCTTCAAGCCAGCTTGGTAACACCATTCGTAGTGGCCTTCCTCTGGATTACTGGCTGTTTCATCAGTAAAAAACACTCGAAGCCCCGGACAGAGCACAGCCTTGGCTCGAAGCAAGTGCTTCATACGGCTGACAGAGAATTTCGGCGAGTCAAAGTATTGAGGATTTGGCCGAAACGTGACCAGAGTCCCAGTGTTACGCTTTCCAGTCGTCTCCTTAACCGCCAGGTTAGAGACCTTGATTCCATCCTTGAACGCCATGTGATGGAGCTTCCCATCACGTTTGATATAAACCTCAAATGACTCAGACAGGGCATTGACCACGGAAATACCAACACCGTGCAGGCCGCCGGAGAACTTATAATTGTCACTGTTAAATTTCGCGCCGGAGTGCAACCGTGTCAAAATCAATTCGACGCCCGGGAGCTTCTCTTTGTGATGCAAGTCCACGGGCATGCCACGTCCGTTATCGCCCACGGACATGGATCCATCTTTACGCAGAGTCACTCGTATTTCGGTGGCGTGGCCTTCCAGCGCTTCGTCGACGCTATTATCGATGACCTCTTGCGCCAAATGATTAGGTCTCGAGGTATCTGTGTACATTCCAGGCCGTTTTTTTACGGGATCTAGCCCTTCAAGGACTTCAATGGAATCTGCGCTGTAGTTCTTAGTGACCATAGTGTCCTGCTAACATCAATATCGATTATCCAGCATCAAATGTTCTGGATGGTGGGTTGCCCTGCAGACCCGCTTCGATCTGCTTGGCTAAGTTTTACGCTTGTCTGTAGTTTTAAGATTGTCTGTCAGTTTTACGTTCGTCTACCACTGGTTTGGCACGCAGCTGACGCTCGGCAAACCCCTCGGCGCAGAATTATAACCACATGGCCTGTTGATTTCTTGGGATTTCGCCGAGCACTCTCTGCCGATCAGCTCCTATCCAAAACCACGGGCTCCAAAGAGTGGCCGTGCTCAATACAGAAACTCAGTAGCTCACCGAAGAAACGATTCGTCTGGGATTTTTCATCCGGCTGATACATATTCGGATTCGGCGTCTGGTATCGATACATGAGGTTTCGGTGTCGCTCAAAGCCCGTGACCTCTGCGGATTTGATATCGTGGTAGATGCGCACCTCGAGCACCGGCCATTTGACCCAGGGTTTCTCTTCCTCGCTGTCGACTCGAACCGATAACATGGTGGTGTAGGGACAACGCTCTGAAATCTGCATCACGACTCGAGCACCATCTTCAGTGGTTCCTTGAATGATGCTTTGCTTTACCCCATGAACGCCGAAAGAGAGTGCGTCCTGCTCAGCCATATGCGGAAACAAGCGTAGCAAGCGAATGTAATTTGCATCACATTCAGCCATATCCGACACCAGGTCAGGGACATATCGCTGGGACTTGCTCTGCTCCATCTTATCCTTGCTCATGCTATTTAATTTCTGGGTGGTGTTGCGCCTGCTGGCGTAAAGCGTACCACAGAAACGTCGGTTTATTCCCTAAGTGCCCCATCAATCAGTTGCAGCGTCAGCTTTAAAGCACCGCGGTTCTCCGCCATCGTTTGCAAAGCAGCCGCCCCCAGCTGCTGGCGCAGCTGGATACTTTGACACAGAGACGCCAAGCCGGCAGCTAATGCGACGGGAGATTCGACTCGAAGCAAACCACCATTGGCAACGAAACGCCCAGCAATATCATCGATATTACGCAAATATTGACCCATGACCACTGGCTTACCCAGACCAGCCGGCTCCATCGGATTATGTCCGCCCACTGGCACCAGACTGCCGCCAACAAAGGTAATATCGGCAACGGCATAGAGATACGCTAATTCTCCCATGGTATCGAGCAAAAAGACCTGGGTTTGCTTACCGCAGTCTTGATTCGCACTACGGCGAATCGTGGTGAGTCCCATGGAATGGCACAACTGCTCCACTTGCTCCCCCCGATAATGATGGCGTGGTGCCAGCACCAGCAATATTTCCGGCTGAATCTCCATCAAGGGTTTCACTGCTTCCAGTAGCATCTGTTCCTCACCAGGATGCGTGCTGCCAGCCACGATAATGAGCCTCTGACCCAGCACTCGACTGAACTCAGCAGACCGCTGCATCTGGTCAGCGGGCGGAGTAGTATCAAACTTGATGCTGCCGGTCAGATGCAGTCGAGACGGGTCCAGTCCCAGGTCGATAAAACGCTGACCCTGTTCTCGGCTCTGGACCGCGACGACATCGATCGCCCTCAGCATGGCTCGGCTGACTGCCTTGATACGAGCATAAGCGGCGGCACTGCGGGCCGAGAGGCGAGCATTCACTAAGAGTATTTTCACGCCTTGGCGCTGCACCTGGTGCAGCATATTCGGCCATAACTCAGTATCGATAATGACAAGAGCCCTGGGTCGACAGCGTCTTAAAAAGCGCGCCACCGCATCTGGCAAGTCATAAGGTGCATAACAGTTAGTGACCTGATCACCCAACAGCCGTTCGATTTGCTCTCGGCCTGTCGCGGTCATGTTCGTCACCAGAACCTGGTGGCCAGCGACCAGTAATGCCTTAAT
>Ga0181552_10003000_pt1 | contig 12148 bp, 11 predicted proteins | sample 011ome_18_FD_130583 | JGI IMG/M metagenome (GOLD analysis project Ga0181552, IMG submission 130583) | Coastal salt marsh microbial communities from the Groves Creek Marsh, Skidaway Island, Georgia - 011501BT metaG (megahit assembly) | ecosystem: Environmental > Aquatic > Marine > Intertidal...
AAAAATTGAATTAATAATTAATGATAAAAGAATTTACAAAAAAATGTGTAATTTTGTTCAAAAAACAGATTTATCTAATTGGTCTCATAAATCGATGCCCAGAAAAATTAATGATGTATATAACAGACTGTTAAAATGAATATAGATAGAAATTATAAAAATAATTATGCATTTTTAATTTCAATTTTATTTTTAGCATTGTTTTCAAATATTAGATTTCAGTTTGATTTTGCCCTGTTACGTTTATTTGATATTTTAACTGTAGTTTTCTTTATTTATATTTTAAATAAAGAGAAACATAATAACGATAAGTCTTATGGTTTTTATTATTTAATTCCTTTTTTTATTTTACACATATTACTTAGTTATCAGCTTGGATTTAAAAATTTTTTAAGAGAATTTTTGCAGATGGTTATCATATTATTTTTTGCAACAATAATTTTAAAATCAAAAGATAATTTGAATTTTAAACAAGTATTTAGGTTACTATTGGTATTCTCTAGTTTAATTATATTATACACAATTTATTTTCATTTAAGTAAAGGTTATTATGTTGGGTGGAAACAATTGCCAGATACTAGAATCGCATATGTAATTTTTACAATTTTATTTTTTTTATATTTTAAAATATTTTCTAATGATAAAAAATTTACTTTTTTTATTTTATCTTTGATGCTTTTTACTATTTTAGTTTTAAGTGGAGAAAGAAAGGCAATAGCTGTTTTTATTTTTTTATTATGTTTGTATTATTTCAGTGGTATTGGAATTAAATCTGCTATAATTTTAATAGCTCTATATGTAGTATTTTCAATTTCTAACGAGTTCATTACTAATCCTTACATAAAAGACAAAATAGAAACTACACTTAATATTATGAATACTGGTAATTATGAATATGTCATGCACACTGGTCAAATTTCAGATGAGGACACTTATAGTAATGCTCAAAGAGCATTTTCTATAAATGTTTCTAAAACATTAATTTACGAAAGTCCGTTATTTGGCGTTGGTACAAATAACTATATAAATTATGTAAATGAAAATTATAGTTATTTACCAAAATTTATGAAATTAGGTATTCATGGCGAATTCCAACGTGTAGTAGTTGAAAATGGAATAATTGGGTTTTTATTATACCTATTTATATGGGTTAAGAGCTTGAGTAGATTTAAATTAGAATTAAATAAAAGTGTACACTTAAAATTTATATCTAAAGAGCAATATAAATATTTAATTTATTCAACTTATTTACCTATAATTTTCTTTGTTGGTACAGAAGCTTCATCTACTAGATCATTTATTTTATTGAGTCTAATTTCAATTTTGCCAGATATAGTTTCAACTATTAATCAAAATAGAAATATAAAAAAAAAAGAAAATTTATGAAAAAAATAATAAATATCTTTTTTATCATAATTAATATTTTTAAAAATAATAACACCAAAGTATTATTTTTTAAATTTCTTAAAAAATTTGAAATTAATCAATCAAAACAAGCAAAGGAATGGGCAAACGCTAAAGCAGAAAATTATGAAGACTATTGTGAAAGTTTTGATAAAAACTTATGGATTGAAACAAAAGAATACTGCGAGAAAGCAATAAAAAATTCGAGGATAATATTAAATAATTTACCAATAAAATTAAGTGGACAAGCAAATATATTTTTAATCTATTTCTTAGTAAGAAAATTTAAACCCAAAATTGTTTTTGAAACAGGGGTTTCTGCAGGATGGTCTAGCATGGCTATTTTAGATGCATTTAAAAGAAATTCATTTGGTGAATTATATTCAACTGATTTTCCAGATCAGAAAAATTTCAATGTTGAAAAATATACTGGAATTTTAGTTAGAGAAAAAAATCCTAAGAATTGGACATTAGATATGAATGGAGATGAAATTGCCTTAAATAGATTTATTAGAAATATTAAAAGTAATTATATAGATTTTTTTCATTATGATAGTGATAAATCGTTTAGTGGAAGAAAACTTGCATTTGAATTAATAAAAAAGAAACTCTCCTCTAATTCAATTGTCATATTTGATGACATTGGTGATAATCTTTATTTCAAAAATTTAGTTGAAAATGAAAAACTAAAATACAAAATTTTCAATTTTAAAAACGGTTTTGTGGGTTTAATCTTTAATTATAAAAATTAAATATTTATATTTATGTCTCAAAATATTAATACTGTAAAAAATACTGTTTCAATAATAATAACTTGTCATAATGAAGAAAAATTTATTAAAGAATGCATCAATAGTGTTTTAAATCAAACTGCCTATGAAATAATTAAAGAAATAATTGTTGTAGTAGACTCTACAACTGACTCTTCAGTTGAATTAATTAAAAATTTGTCAAAAAAAAACAAAAAAATTAAAATATTTGAAGTAAAATATAAGTCATTAAGTAAATCTAGAAATTTTGGAATAAAAAATTCAACAACTAATTATATAGCCTTTTTAGATGGTGATGATTATTGGTCTCAAGAGAAATTAGAGAAACAATTTTTACAAATTAAAAAATTAGATAAAAGCTATGCTTTTATTTATACTAATTACATAGATTTTGATGATAGCAAAAAATACTATAAAAAAATTAAAGTTAGATCATTCAACAACTCTAATAATCAGTTAAAAGAATATTTTTGTAAAGATGGACCTATAGTACCATCTACAATTTTAATTAGATCAAATGTGTTTGACACTATTGAAAATTTTGATGAAAGTCTAAAATATTATGAGGATACTGATTTTTATCTGAGAGTTTTAGAAAAATACAAAATTTTTTTTTTAAATGAATATTCTTGTTTTAAAAGAAGACACCTAAATCAAATTACAAATAAACTATCTGATTTAATTCCATACGGCGACGATGTAATTAATATCTCGTTATTGAGAAATGGTAACTTAAATAAATTACAAAATATAAGAAAATCAAGGAACAGAATAAAAGCAGCAATTCAATCTATCACAGTATTAAATGAAAAAAAAAAAGCATTTTATCTAATAGTTGACTCAATAAAATTAAATTTTTTTAATTATTTGTCTTGGTTATCATTAATTTCTTTAATTTTACCAAAAAAAATAAACTTATTAATTATTAATATGATAAAAAGTTTTATTAAGTAATGTTGACAAACTTAAAAGAAATCCAATTTTTATTAAGAGACCCAATCAGTAAATCTGATATAAATATTAAATGGAATAATAAAACAATCGAAACTGTAAGCAGTAAGGAAAATAAGTTTAAAATATCTAACAACTTGCCAATTTTAATTAATTTTAAAAAAAGTATCGTCGATGAAAGTTTTTATAATAATATAAATTTGGATAATTCATTAATTGGTAATAGATCACAATTAAAAAAAAAAATTAAAAATTTTTTAACAAGATCAAATTTAAATTCAAAAAAATCAATTAAAATATTTAAAAAAAATCTAAATAAAAACTCTAAAATTTTAGTTATAGGGGGTGGCAATATTGGAACAGGCTTGCAAGACTTATATCAGGATATATCTCTTGATTTAATTTCCACTGATATCTATCCAAGTGATAAAATTAATTTTATTTCAGATTGTCATAATATACCCATTAAAGACGAGAGTGTTGATGGAGTAATTATTCAAGCAGTATTAGAACATGTAATAAACCCCAACAAAGTTATTAGTGAAATATATAGAGTTTTAAAAAAAGATGGAATTATTCTAGCAGAAACACCCTTTATGCAAAGCTCACATGAGGAACCTTATGATTTTAATCGTTACACAGAACTTGGTCATAGATGGTTATTTAAATCTTTCAAAGAAATATATAGATCTACGAATGGAGGTCCTGGTTTATCTTTTTATTGGAGCATTAGTAGTCTTATATACGCATTGATAAATAATAAATTAATTTCACAAATATTTTCACTTCCATTTTTATTTTTTGCTTAATTAGACTTTTTGATACCTGAAGGAAGAAAAATCAAATCTGCAAATGGATTTATTTTTATTGGAAAAAAAGCATCATACGAGATAAAAGTTAATGAAATTACTAAACATTTTATAGGATAAAACTTTTAATTAATTAAGAAATTGTACTAATTAAAAAAAATTTGATAAACATAAGCGTGTCTTTAGTATTTCCTAAAAAAATTAAATCTATAACGCTTTGTATTACAAATTATAATAAAGAAAGATTTTTAGATCGCGCAATAAGATCATGTGAGTCTCAAATTCAAGAAAATTTTAATATTGAAACTATACTAGTTAACGACGGAAGCAAAAAATTTAATATTAAAAAATATAAAACAGAGTTTCCAAATTTAAAGATTATTGACTATAAAAAAAATATGGGTGTTTCTCATGCTTCTAATAAAGGAATTAAATCTTCCACATCAGATTACTTTATGCGAGTCGATGCTGATGATTTTTTAAGTATAAGAGCATGTTTAATTTTAATAACATTTCTTGAGGAAAACCCCAAATATCCTTTCGCATATGGTGATATTAAGAAAATATTAAATTATGGAACAGGCACAATAATAAAAAGAAATAATTTAAAAAATCTTTTAGAATATGGTGCGGGTGTAATGTTTAGAACAGATATATTAAAAAAAGTAAAAGGGTATAATGAAAAATTAAGAAATTGTGAAGATTATGATTTAATTGCAAAGATAATTGAAAAATTTGGAGATGGTTTGTATTTACCCATTTCGTATTAAAGATATTAAAAAACTAATACCACACAACTAACTAAAAAAAAATCCAGAAAAAAATTAAAAGAAAAATTAAAAAAAAAATATGAATATCTTTGATAAAATTAAGGCTGGAAAAAATATTTTAATTGCAGAAGCAGGAGTAAATCACAACGGGAACCTAAGATTAGGTGAAAAACTAATTAAAGCAGCTAAAGAAGCCAATGCTGATTGCATAAAATTTCAAACATATAAAGCAGATAATCTTACTACCAAAAAAGCAAAAAGATTTTGGAAATGGAGTGGTGAAAAAAAGAAAAGTGGCACTCAGTTTGATAGTTATTCGATATTAGATAAATTTGGATATAAAGAATATTATTCGCTTAATAAACTATGTAAAAAATATAAAATAGAATTTCAGTCTACACCATTTGATGTCCAGTCAGTTGATATGCTAGAAAAATTAAATGTCAAAACATATAAAATAGCAAGTTGTGATATTACCAATTACTTACTTATTGAGAAAATAGCAAAAACAAATAAACCAATTTTTTTATCTACTGGCGCATCAAATATAAACGAAATAAGAAACGCAATTAAAATTATTGAAAAATACCATAATAAAATTGTAATAATGCATTGTATTTTAAAATATCCTACACCAATTAACGAAATTAATTTAAACTCAATTCCTTTTTTAAAAAAAAAGTTTAGAAAATATTTTATTGGATTTAGTGATCATACTTTAGGAACCTTAGCACCATTAGTAGCCGTATCACTTGGCGCAAGAGCAGTAGAAAAGCATTATACAATAAATAAAAAATTAAAAAAAAGTGCAGATCATTGGTTATCTGTAGATAATAAAGAATTAAAACAAATTGCAGATAACATAAAAAATATAAATTTTTCACTTGGAAAAAAAAATAAAAAATCTTTTAAATGGGAGACCTTAGCAAGGAATAATGCGCGTAGAAGCTTAGTTGCGGCCAGATATATTAAAAAAAATGAGAGATTTACAAAAGAGAACCTAACTGCAAAAAGACCAGGCACTGGGAGAGTTAAAGCCAATAAATATTTTTTATATCTAAATAAAAAAGCAAAAAAAAATTATTATAAAGATGATTTTATTTGATGAAAAAAATTGGAATTATTGTCCAAGCAAGATCTACATCTTCAAGATTCAACAGGAAAATTTTTAAAAAGATATATAAGAATTATTCTGTTTTAGAGTTTTTATTAAAAAGATTAAGTAGCCTAGGAAAAAAGTATAAATTAATCATTGGAACAACAAAAAAAGACCAAAAAAAAATTTCTAATATATCAAAAAAATACAATTTTATAGTTGATATAGGCTCTGAGAGAAATGTTTTAAGTAGATTTTATAAGATTGCAAAAAAGAATAAACTTGAAATAGTTGTTAGAGTTAACTCTGACTCACCATTGCTGATTGATCGCCTAATTGAAAAATATTTAATTCAATTTATTAAAAATAAAAAAATTGATTATATGACAAACATACTTAAACCCTCATTTCCCTATGGTTTAGCTGTTGAAATATTTAAGTTTAATGTATTGAAAAAAGCATTTTTAAACGCAAAAAATAAACAACAGAAAGAACATGTAACTCCATACATATACCAAAATAAAAAAAAATTTTTAATAAGACATATACTTAATAAAAAAAATTTAAGTAAATATAGATTTTGTATTGATTATCCCCAGGATCTAAAGCTTCTTAAAATTATAATAAAAAGGTCAAAATCAGGAACTAATTTGTCTTATATTGATGCAATAAATATTTTGAAAAAAGATAAAAAATTAATGAAAATTAATGAAAAATTTAATAGTACTTTTTTTATAAAATAATATGAAAAAATTTCTTAAACTTTTTATTAAACCTAGCCATATTAGAATTTTAATAAATAAAATTCAGCCAAATTTTCTAAAAACTTATTTTGCAAAAAAACTATGGTCAAAAGTAAACTTTAAAAACACGGATACGAATAAAATAGAAATTTATAATAATAATAATGATAAAATTATTGTTGATGAAATAAATCACCAAAAAAAATCAGAATTAATATTTAATGAAATTCATCAGAGATCAAAGATAATAAATAAAATTTTGGAATTTGGATGTAATTATGGTGTAAATTTAAAAAATTTTTTAGATAAAAATGTTGCTGAAGTCGTGGGTATTGATTTAAACAATGTAGTGAAAGGTTTAGAAAATAATTATATAAATTACAAAGGCATTGTGGGTGATGAATTATATCTTAAAAATTTTAATAATGGATATTTCGATGTAGCATTTACGTGTTCTGTTTTAGATCATTTTCCAGATGAAAAAAAAGTTATAAGTACGATTAAAGAGTTAAAAAGAATATCTAAAAATTTATATCTTTTTGAGCCCTACTTAGATCATGTTGTTGGAGACGTCTCATATTATTCAAGATATGAAATAAGCAAAAAATATAGATTAAATAAAAAATTTGAGAATGAACACATGAAATTTGGTAAAAACAGTTTTTTTTGGAATTATGATAAGTATCTTAAAGATTTAGGTTTAAACTTCAAAAAAAAGGAATTTCCACTACATTTCTCATCTATGGGACCTTATTATCATGTATATTATGTTAACAATAGTGAGTAAATTTATTGTTTATATAAGCACCTAAAATTTTATAAATTAAATGTTTGAATGAAAATATTTTTAATTATTTCTAACAATTATTTTTACAATAATTATCTAAGTGATGATATTTTGAAAGAATTAAAAAATCTTTCGTCAATAAAAATCATTTCAAATCAAGAATTGGTAAACGACAAAAAAAAATTAGTTACAAACTTTATTAAAGAAAACAACTTAAATAAAAAAATTCATTACCTAATTGCAGCTATATCGATGTATCTTAATGAGAAAAAATATAAATCTTTTAAGTATAGAATAGAAACAAGATACTTTCCTCAAAAAATTAAGTATTTTAATTTAAAATCTGTAGCAAAATATATTAGAAAGTTACTTTCCTTTTTATTACTAAAAATAATTTCAAAATCAGAATTAATTTCTAAAAGTATTATTAAATTTTTGAAATTTTTCTTATCAACAAATGATCAATTAAAATATATAATTTTAAAAGAGAAACCAGACTTGATTTTAATGCCTACAAATGGATATTTTTCTTTTGAATTAGATATGGAATACACTTTACATAAATTAAATCAAAAATATATATCGTTAGTAGATAATTGGGATAATTTAACGACTAAAACAATTCTAACTTATAAAGCAAATCATTATGGTGTTTGGGGAGACCAAAACAGAATACACGCAAAAGAAATTCAAAATATAGAAATAGATAATACAACTTCAATTGGAACACCAAGATATGAAGTTTATAAAAAAAAGGTTATCAAAAAATTATTTGATTTTAAATATATATTATTTACTGGCTCATCGAATCAATTTGATGAATATAAAATATTAAAAAAAATGAACCATATTCTTCAAAAATCAAAAGATATTAAATTAGTTTATAGACCACATCCGTGGAGGGAAAGTAATGAATTTCCTGACTTAAATAGTTTAAACAAAATTATTCTAGATCCACAAATAGAAAAATTTTATAAACAAAAAAAAAATGATTTTAATTTTTCTTTCACACCTGAACTTGATTATTACCCTGATCTAGTGGGTGGCGCTGAATTTGTTATGGGTGGACCTACATCAATGATGATTGAGGCGCAATTAATTAAAAAAAAATATATTGTATTTGCGCACGAGGAAGATAATGAAAAATATTCGCCAAAAAAATGGCTTAATGCATACACTCATTTTTCCGAACTTTTTCTATTAAAAAACCTAATAATTATTAATAATTTAAATGAGTTAGATAAAAAAATTGATGTTTTGATTGATCAAGGAACAAATTTTGAAACAGATAGTTTTTTAAATTATTTTATTACTTTTGATGAGGAAAGTTATAGTAAAAAATTAGTTAAACTTATCAAAAAATTTATGAATAAAGATGCTTTTTAAATTAAGAAAATTTTTTCCAAAGATATCAATTTCTGAGATTTTATTTATAGTTTTGGTCAGCATTTGTTATGGATTATCTACAATATTAACAATTTACTTATTATCAAATATATCACCAATAATTAATAATGCTGAAAGTTACCATTTACCAACTTTTTTAAATTTTTTTATAAACAATTTTATAAAAATATTTAATTTAACTACACTTTCTGCTTACATTGTAATGTCTATTACTGCAATTATTGCAATGTCTATATGTGGAACATTAAAAATATATTTGACACATAAAATTGCAGCTCTAGCAAGGAACGATCTATCTATAAAACTTTTAAATAAAACTATTGATACAAATTCACCGTTTACAGATAATACTCATTCTGGAAAAATAAAAAACTTAGTTCTAGATGAGTCAATGCATGTGGTCTTGCAATCTCTAAAACCTGTTATAGAAATTTTTTCGTCTATAATTTTTATAATTATTTTGGTAATAAATTTATTTTTTTTTAACTCATTTTTAACTGTTGTATTTACTTTTATATTTTCAATATTTTACCTGCTTAATTACTTTATTTTTAAAAATGTTATAAAAAAATATGGTGAATTGAGATATTTATCTAACAAGGACAGATTTGAAAAAATAGATGACGCTTTAAATTCGCGGATCATATCAAATGTGCTTAATACTAAAAATTTATTCGAAGATAGATACAAGAAATCGTCATCTCAAATGGCACAAAATCAATATATGTTTGAGTTTATATCTCAAACCCCAAAGATTATAATGGAATCGGTAATTTTTTTTTCAATCATAATAGCTTTTTACTTACTAACGAAAGATATTATTCAAAATAATAGTGATAATGCTTTTATTGAAACACTGATCATTTTTGCTTTCACAGGAGTTAAAATTCTTCCAGAATTTCAAAGAATTTTTTTAAACTTTGGATTTATTAAGTTTGGCGAAAAATCACAAAAATATGTGATGACTATTCTTAACTATAAAAAACTTCCTTTTATTTATAATAAAGTTTCAAATGCTTTAATTCATTTTAGATGTGATTTTTCTCTTAAGGGAGAAAAAAAAATTTTAAAAAAAATAAATTTTAAAATTAATAAAAATGATATTATAGCCATTAGTGGAGCCAGTGGATCAGGAAAAACAACATTTATTTCAAGTTTAATGGGAATTTCTCCTATAAATCTGAATAATAAATTTGGATATTTCAAGACTAATTATAAGATAGGTTACTTGCCGCAAGAAAGTCAGCTTTTTTCAGGATCAATTATTGAAAATATAATTATGGGTAGAAAGAAAAGTAATAATGATTTGGTGAATATAGAAAAAAACGTAAAAGATTTATTTAGAGAGTTAAAAAATAAAAAAGAAGTAAAACTTTTTTTAAAAAGAAAAATCAAAAATGTAGATAATCCATTATCAATTGGACAAAAACAAAGATTAGGCTTGTTAAGATCTTTATATGATAATCCAGACATTCTTGTATTAGATGAATTTACAAGTGCCCTAGATAAAAAAAATGAGGAAATAATTTTAAAATATATAAATCAAATAAAATTCTTAAAATCAATTATTATAGTTGGTCACAAGAAAAATACATTTAAAAATTGTAATAGATTTCTTTATCTCAACGATGGAAATTTATATGAAAAATAAAATTATTTTTATATTCATAGGATTGCCAAGAAAAATTGATAAATCCATGTATTATTTTGATTACATAAATCAAAATTTTAATTCAAAAATTATATTCTCCACTAATGAAGATATTTATAATTACAACTTACCAGATGAGGTAGACATATTAATCAATGAAAAGAGTCAGTATTATAAAAATAAATTTTCTTTGATAAATCATTTACCCGAATACAATAAAATTTTACAATGGATAAGGCTTTCCGATGCTTTAAAATATGTAAACGATAATAATCTAGCTAATGAAAAAACTTTAGTTGTTAAATTAAGGTCAGATATTTCCAATTTAGATAAGATAATTATACCTAAAAATATTACTGACGATGAAATATATATGTATACTGATTATGCTTTTGTAACAAATTTTAAAAATATGAAAAAGTTAGATGAAAATTTCTTTAATAAACCACAAGTATTTTTTGATAAAAAAATGATTATGGATATTAGAAAAGAAAATTTCATTAGATCCGATAAAAGAGCAGCTAGATTTGAATGGTTATATTATCCAAATATGATTTCCACTTTTTTACCCAAAAAAATATTTAGATATCTAATTAAAACAAAATTAGAAAAACTTCTGTGGCTTGGTCCAAAAAATTTTAATAATCCTGTATGTATGCGATATCATAAAGATTTAGTTAAATTTCCATGCGAAGTAATTCTACTTTGGAATATATTAATGTGTGGTTTGAACACAAAAAGTTTGTCATCTACACCATTAAAATTATTTATTGATAGAAAAGACTAGCCCTGTGGAATACTTATACGTTAAAGCACTCATTAAAAAAATCATTAAAAGTAAAAATGTTTATAATATTTTTCCTGAGTCTGGAATAATATTTATACATATACCCAAAACTGGTGGAACGAGTGTTAAAAAGTTATTATTAAATTTAAAAAATCCAGAACTTTCTTTTTATGACAAAGTTAAATATTATTATTTTGAAGAGATAAAAAGAAAAAAACTTTTATCACGCCATGGTAAAGCTGTCGAATATTTAAATTTTTTTGAAAATGATATTTGGAGAGATTCATTAAAATTTACATGTGTGAGAAATCCATGGGATTTAATGGTATCAAGTTATCATTGGTGGATACAGCATGGACACAAATTCTCAAAATTAAATAAAATGTATACAGATATATCTAAGATGAGTTTTAATGAATATATGCACTCTAAATATGGTAAAGAAATGATTAACGAATGCAGCGGAAACGCACAAGATTGGTTTTTAAACGATTCAAAAAAAATTATAGTTGATGGTGTAATAAAACTCGAAAATTTTAATTTTGAATTTAAAGAACTATTGGATAAATCCAACAAAAAGTTAAATGGTGATATTAATTTGTCTAAGGAAAACACAACTATCCGTGAGAAATACCAAACATATTATAATAAAAATACAAAACAAATTATAAATGATAGATTTAAATTTTTGATTGAATATTGTAATTACAAATTTGATTAAATATATTAATGATTTCTTACTTAAAACAAAAAAAACTCAATAAATGTTAAATACTAGTAAATCTGTTTTTTACTTCTTTATTATGAATATATTTTTTTTCTTTTATAATAGTACGGAAACTTATAATTTAAATAATGATCCTAGCGAAACACACCCAAATCATAAAAACCATGAAAAACATATTAAAATGACTGAAAATTATCTTAAATGGGTAAAGGGTTTAAAAGGACCAAATTATCCAGGATTAGGAAG